>Ga0116227_10005148_pt1 | contig 27876 bp, 14 predicted proteins | sample S1TSphgellanicum_FD_89693 | JGI IMG/M metagenome (GOLD analysis project Ga0116227, IMG submission 89693) | Host-associated microbial communities from peat moss isolated from Minnesota, USA - S1T2_Fb - Sphagnum magellanicum MG | ecosystem: Host-associated > Plants > Peat moss > Unclassified...
GGAGATAATAAGAGGCAGTCAGTCTTCTTCTACAACTAATAACAACTAATAACCAGCAGCGGAAGAGGAAGAAGACAAGACAACGAGGTGCTAATTCCCTTCTTGGAGTGCCATCTCGTTGAAGGTTTGTCGCAACTTCTCAAGCTGCCTCGAGTGCAATATGCCTTCCAAAAATAAGCTTGTGAGTGCAGAACGATGATCATCTTTCTCGAGTTCGAGAAATCAGCCTCCACAGTCATTGTTCCAGGCATAACGCTGGCCAAACCGGCTGCAAAGCGAAGCATGTAGGGGAAACAATTACCGAGTGGCCGCCATGCTTTCCCAAAATTAGAGTCTTTGCTTCCTTTCGTCAAAGCTGCCTTGAGGTTTGAGTCTCGGGATATCAATCGCACAAGCTACTCAAACTCGTTGCTGACGACTTCCTCGACAACAGTTTCTGGAAAAAAATGCTTCAGCCTCTCCTCGTGTTCAAACAGTAACTCCGTAAACTCGATAGTTGAAAGTCCCGCAATCTCAAGTGGCAGTACTGGAGGAGCAACGTCGGTCTTCTCTCGGTTTCTTACGTCACGCTCAGTAATTATAGCGGTGACTGAGTACATAGCTTGAACATAGACTCGAGAAATATCCTTAGTGACCTCTTCCAAATCATCAGCTGGGAGTCAATTTGCCATGGACATCGCTAATAAATTGGTTCCCTTAATATGCCGCTCTGCTTGATTTCACAGTAACGTAAACGGGCCGTACCTAATAAGAAGAAGGCTAGAATTATGTTCTTCTTCAACAAGTGCATCAGATGCTGGATCAGGAGAAGTGCTAGTTTCATGGGTAGCACCGATAGTTGTCTTCAATTCAGTCACAAGACTCGATAGGTTGGATGTCTACTGTCGCAACGTAAGATTGGAAGCTTGCAAAGAGGCACTCGTTGACTAAAACAGATCCAGCATCTTGTGAAGCATTAATAATGAATCATTAAATTGGCCGCCAAGACATTTCGAATCCTACAGTTTGTTACAAAAATCTATGTGTACGAAAATAGGTGAATTGCGGATTTCCTAAATGCGTGCAATGCACGCAAAAGGAGGCCCATGCACGAATCTAAGGAGGCATGTATATGACTAACATGACATTAGGGGACTCAACACTAGTCCATAACACCAAGTGTGAATGCACCTTAAGCATCTTTAGCAACAATAGTAAAATGGCATGGAAATGAAATTTTGGATGAAGTAAGCATCACAATTGTGTGAAAATGAGTTTAGTTTTTTAGACTTGTGTCTAGATAGCAGGTTTCAAAAGACCAAACAAAAAAAGAGACTGCTTCTTGTCAATGAGTGGCATCTTGTCAATAAGTGGCAAAACATTGAACGGTATTGATTGGTTGGCCACATGTGGCATATAAATACTTCCTAAGTGTATATTGTCCAATATTTATTATTTATGGGTGAGGGAGGAACAAACATCAACATTAAATTTGAATGTGATAATATTAGTGTTGATTGATTATTTTTCCTTTTCACAACTAGGGTAAACTGGCCCATCATCAAACACATGTCAGTCACCGAACATTCATGTAGTGCTATTGTTGGCTTGTGTTAGAACAAAAAAATTCTATGGGTGTTGTCTTTTTATTTCATTACCAAACGTTTGGTTGAAAAAAAATGTTATAGGTTTTTCATATTGGTGACCAGCCATCAAACTTTAGTGTTCAATATTAAGAGTTTAGGTGGGTAGATTTGTAAAAAATTTGACTAGTTTTACATAAGATTAATTTGGTGATGGGCCATGAGATGATTTTTATTATGCAAGGGGGGGGGAGGGGCGCATGAGGGCTAGTTTAAATGTTTGGTTATGGGAAAAAAATAGCTATTGTTGAAGATCAAAAAGAAGAGAGATCAATAATTGCTACAGATGTTGGGGATGAAAAAAGGGAAGAATAGTTGCTAATGGGATCAAAAAAAAAAACAACAACTATTTGGGATGAATAAGGGGAGGAGATGTTGCTACTAGGGATCAATAAGATTGCTAAAGCATATTCTTCAAGCAATGTACCTCAAGGGTCTCCTATTGCAACCTACTAGGTGCAAGAAATCACAAACACAAAAATTACCCAACTTCAAGCTCCAAAACCAATTTTTGATGATGCAAATCTCAATATTGACATGGTGATGATGTTTTTGAGCTCACCTCTAGTTCAACTTAAAGAAGATTTGGGCAATGTCTCGAGTAGATCCAACATCTCAAGAAGGTCTATAACCACAAGTTTTATGCAAACCAACATGGAAAAAAAGTACTTACATACCAACAAAAGTAGGAATAAGTAACCATTCTTTCTATCTACCACCTATGTTTCAATTCCCATTGTCCAATGATCTCATTTGTATTTCCTTTTGACATACGTATCCATATTTTCCATTTGGAAATTATGAAAATTTACATAATAGATTTCTATATGTAAAGACAATGCAATGCAATCTCCCTAAACAAAATGGCAATGAGCTTTTAATGTGCAGGGTTGCACCCAAATCAAGTGGACCCAATTACTTGATTGAAACAACTCAAATAGTAAACTCATTTTTTGAATTGCCAAGAAACTGATTACAACAGAATCTGTTGCTGCCATGAGCAACAAGGCTGAACATCAAAACAATCCTTCAGAAAATGTAATTTTGAGGTTAACAAAAGAACCATTAGGTAAACCTAACAACAATAATCCAACTACAAAGCCTAGGAGATTGCATGCTCATGTGGATAATGAAACATAACATGCTGTAACTACTTCAACAAAGAAGGAAATCAAGTTTCAAAATGCCACACTATTAGGATCTATCACAATAACAACTATAGATAAGAAACATATAGATCACAAGAAAGAATATAATAATGATTTGCAAAAGTTGACAATTGAATCATCAATTTAAGAAAATGGAACCATGGAATCTGGATTGAATTTTCCAACTACACTTAGAGCAATGCCAAAAAATTTAATCATTGTCGAGAACATTTATGGCAAAGAAAGTTCTAGAGTTAGTGTATGTGGCACTAAAGAACTAAAATTTAATGTGATGTAGAAATCTAGGGTGGACCTAATACAATACCCTAACTACTCATGCGCGGGTGTCTACATGAGCTCACAAATTCAAAAGGTGCTTCAAGCTATGCCACCCAGCTTGCACATGCACAAAACACATGGCATTAAAGGTGGTCAAAGACAATGTATAGAATTGAAACACAAAGAAGCATGGGCATTGAAGGAGAGAGAAGAGCTAGCCACCATCATCAAAAGAGCTTCATGAAAGAACACCTTTTAAGCCTACATGCAGGAAACAAAAGAAAGTGAGAACCAAGGGCTTCTAAGTGTGGAAAGAGGAGAAGGTAGGGGGAATTGGTTTCAAGGTTTTGGAGTGGCGCCACACAAGAGAGTGGCTACTTAATTAGGGTTTACTCAACCTTTAGGTTTGATAACCAAACATTTTTTTGCCCTTTTTGAGGTTTCAATTTGAACCATTGATTAGAAAGGATTGGTTTTTTCAATGTTTGTGATCAATTTGAAAATGTGTGTGTTTGGTGATAAAGTAGATATTTGACAAGTGTCAATGTTAGAATGTTTATTTATAGGATGTGCATTGTTTGAAGGTAAGGAGGCTTGTTGTTTGATAATTCTTGATTTTTTTTCAATGAGGCCAAGACCTTCCAGAGCCTCAACTTTTTTATTTTAAGTCCAAATTGGGCGATCTAAAGTGCACTAAGTGCACCAAGACCTCCTCTACAATCCATCTTGGGGCCTCTAATCCAACTAGAATCTCATGAGATCACCAAGAGCCTTTGTGTTCTTAAATGTACTATGATTGGCCTCTCTACCCTAGTTGGGTAGGTTTTGTTTTTTGATCACACATGATAATTGGTATCAAGATATTTTAAAAATAAATTAGTCCCACCGATTATCAATTTCATAGTCAAAGTAATACCCTCAATTATCAGTTTACTCCATGATTTTTTGGTAATAACTATTGGTTATGCATAAAGCTTAACTTTCAAAATACTCACCTTTAAAATTGTTGGTTATATTAGCTAGGTAGGGTAGGTTATAAAGGGATTTTTATTTTTATTTTTATTTTTTTCTATCATAAACATGTTTACGATTTTAAAATTCAGTACCCAACCTATAAAGGTCTTGTCAAGATTCTTGGAATGATGTGTGTCAAGTGGGTAGTAGGTTATTGACTGCTTTTCAAAAAAACCAATACCTGGGTCAATAACCAAGTTTTTCCTCAATAACTAGTCAACACTGCTAGATACCAGTGTTGATTTGGTATCAACTTATTTTGATACCAATCTGGTACTCATATTGACTATTTTAAAAAAAATTGATACTAGCCTGGTACTGGTATTAGGTTCAATACTGATTTTGGGATTTTGGGCTGGTATATGGCAGGAATAAATACTGATATGAGACTGGTATTACCTGAAATCCCTACCAGTTGGTACTGGTATTAAGCTGGTACCAGATAAGGGTCATATCAGACTGGTTTGATATTTGATATCAGTGTTCATACTAATATGGATACTAGTCTTTGACTCTATATACCAGACCAACGCTGGTAGATATGAATATTGCCCCAAATTCAGTGCTCAAGTCTCTGAAACTCTCCCTTACAAGCATAGCAAGAAAATCATGAGAAACAATTAAACCATGTAACATGGTTAGGTGATTTGAATGCACAATGAATTTTCATCGCAACAGCAACCTGCAGAGTACAGCAAAGCCTGCAGCTCTCACCCACCCACACATTGGTTCCTAGTTTTAAAGGCAAAATTTTACCCCTGGATCATACAATGGTGTGAAGACTCTTCCTCTTCGGCAGAGCCAATAACTTAAAACTTACTTCCCAAATTGCTAATATTTGGAAGATTGAAGAATTGTGTAATAATGCCATGTGTGTAAATTGTGATTTTGGAATGTTTAACTAACTACAATTTGAGACCATTTTAATCAAATAAACATGCACATGGACAATGAGATGAATGTACCAGAAAGATGAGAGATGGAAATTAAAAACCCATTCTTTGTTTCTCACACATGTGATAGAGCGATGTGCAAATGTTGTGAAAATTTCTCCAATCAATTTCCATCTCTTGGGGCATCCTAATAAAATTGAACTGTATTTGCCCTTCAACTCCAAGGATCAAATCTATTGCTTAAATGAAGACCTAGGTAAAGTGGCCTTCTTATGCTTGTTCTATCAACATCTAACCATCAAAACCAGTTTGTTGGGTGTGTAAGTATTTTACCCAGATATACCCATAGGTTATACCAGGGTTAACAGATATACTACCCTATCAGGATTTTCCTTTATTTGGCAAATTTCATCATTTGGCGACAGAAAAAAGTGACTCCCAATCATATAAAGGATTTTTTTGGAAAGAATGGTCCAAAGTCGCCATATTATGAGGAAAAAAAGTTGGGATAGCCAGATTTAGACCATAACTTCTAGCATGTCACCAGGTTCTAGCAGGGTTCCAAAACATTTTTACTTTCCTTTATGATGTCTAAATATGGCTAAGTCCTCTTGTGGATGATCACCAGTTCACCTCAGCCAAAAAAAAAAATGGGCGAAATTTACCACTAGCAAAATCTGAAAATGAGTTACAATGGTTTTGAAGTGGGTATAAATAGACTATATGCCAAAATCATTATATTGCATTTTGAATTTCCATATTTTGCAATGCCTGTGTTTATGATGAATGTTTTTGAATTATGGTGACTAATTAATTGAATATGTTTTCTTTTGACATTTTATTTTTATTCACTCCAGTATTACCTTGAACAAAACTCTTACCATATTGTTCTTGGAATCCGTTTAGACTTTATCACCAATTGCACATTTTAATTGTCTTTCTCCACTTGGCAATGTATGATAATTGTGTAAAAATTAAATTGAATTACCTTTCACTTATCCAATTATACGTGCATGGTTAGAAAAAGATGAACAATGAAACTATTACCCCTGCCCTTACTCTGTGAATATAGTATTTGTTCATTGTTTACTTTCACTCTTACTTGAAATGATAATTTTGCAAAGTCTATATACCCTTTACCTGGTCTGAACATTTATTGAAGCCCTTGTACATTCACCTAGCTGCTATATAATTTGAAATTTTGGATTTATAATCCACAAGCTGATATATTAACATCAATATACTCACCCAACAATGGTCAAAATAGCAGCAAGGTGGTTAAAGGGAAGCATTGCCACATCCCATATTGGTAGAAAATCCATTTATTTGGAGAGTATTAAAAGTATCATGTTTTTTTTTTTTTCTGTGGTAAAGGGTCAATTAAAGTGGCCCATTGCCACAAAAAAAAAAAAAGAACTTTGAGATGCATCTCAAGTAATTAATATGGATTGTAAATAGGTACAGTCACTAAAGCTATATAATGTATACACTTATATGCCCCAAGATATTTACATCACCGTTTAAGTGTAAAGGTTAAAAACAAAACTATACACTACAACAATGTAAGTGTGAAAGGTTTGAGCATGTAAGGTCACATGGGATTTACATGTCATATATGCAACTATTGACATTTTCACACACAACATTATTTAATACCTTGAAAGATTATCCACATGGTAAAATTTGAATGTTACTACTTTACAGTTGCCAGGGTTGAAAATGTGGGCTACAATTTTGCTTCACCCAATCATAGTTTTCACCAACTCTAGGAAGTGATAAAAATGTTGCATCTTACATTAATGTTATAGAACAATACATACCTCCTGAATAGCTTGAAAATGAGGTAGGTATGATTTGTTTTTGAAATTGTTTAAAGATGACTATGATAAATTTTGAAATATTGCCCCTATATATTAGTTTTTTTTTTCCTTTTGTCACTAGAATTCAAAAGACATATTATTCAAATACATTTTCAAGATCTCCACCTCCTTTATCATTATCTTTACCTCTTTCTCATAACGAGTACCCTCTTCTCCCTTAGCACTTACATGAAAAGACAAAAATTTTACAACTGTTTTTTAAATATCCTTTCAGAATCTGCACATTCTTTATCATTATCTTTGAAATTTTGCCCTTTTCAAATTAAAAATTGAAACATTATTTAACTGTTTGAGGACATTTGATAAAAAATTTAAATGATTAATTTTTTTATATTTGTAAAAATGATTATTGTGATGAAAGAAATGAGGAATTGATACAAACGGATGATTTTTCAGAATCTATTGTATAATCATCCTTGGACAGTTCTAAAAACAATTCATGCTTATTTTATTTTCAAGTTTAACTATGTCATTCTTTTCCCCTACTCACCAACATGGATATGAAAAAGCAAATTAACATGTGCCTTTTCATGTCCATAATATTTATGTTATTCTAAATAAAACTTAAGAGTGACATAAATATTGATTCTCTAGAAAACTATATGAAAACATAAGGAGGAAAAAAAAATGTTGATCATCCTAGCAATGCAAAGCAACATGGAGCTCAAATTGATAAGCCTCCGTCTCCTTTACCATTATTCTTACCTCTTTCTCACATTTTCAAATTGAAGCTAAATTTTAAATATAAAGATTTATTCAAGTACTGGAGTACATTCCATAAATCCACAGCTCTTTTCCCTGGCCAAGGTGTTGTAGTAATGCAAGATTATAAAAATGATGATTTTTTTCATCTTGAACTTTTAGTGCAATGCATGAAATCCATTATCTGGATTTGCACACCTTTTGAGGAGCAAAGTTATTTATTTGTTACATCTCCTCTATAACTCCAAAGACACCAGAATTTGACACTAGACCTACCTTGGATCATCCCCTTGCATTCTTCTTCGTCAGAAGCTTGATCACCAGCTTCCAAAGAGCTCATTTTGATGCAGATTACTAACCCAAAAAGAGCCAGTTGATGTTGTCCTTTAAGGTTGGTCAACTGATGACACCATATGACAGACATGAACAGATGAACTTATTGTTTCGATGGCCAGAAGACTTTGGAGTGGCATCGTGAGAACCATGCATGCCTCATTGCACTACTAAGTACACTTAAGTCCACCCTCCAATATAAAATAAAACACAAAGATTTATGGTGGGTGCATGAGGGGAGAGTATCCCTACACCTAGTAATGTGGTTACACTGGGAATCTGAGATTTGCATATTATGAACACTACAAATTTGTACTTATCTTTATAAAATCTGTTTCGCATTCTACATAAATGCAGATATCATATTATGTACCAATATGCAATATTGTCATAATCTTCTGTTGGATAGACTAAGAATATTGCACATTTGGTACATTAGTGCCAGTTATATATTTTAGAAAATTCAAGATTTGATGAGTTTTTTTCCAGAAAAAAAAGAATATTGTGACAGAATATGCTTTTTTATTTTCATTTTTCTCATTTGGTCGAAATTTTGTATTCGAAAAAAAACCACTGACCAGTGCACACCCCAAGTTACATCACACTTGGTAAAACCTAAACCATACAATATTACAATACATAATATGATGTGGCAAACAATGTGGGTAAATTGTACATCATGATGGTACTGCACCTTTAAAAATCAAAGACACAAAAACTTTGGAACATGAAGTGTGCCTTATCCATTAATGACATGAAGATTGAAGTGAAAGTCACCACAATCCATGGTAAATTATGTAACCTACCATTGTTCACAACATGTGCCAGGCTATTTTACAGGCATTTGCATTCAATTTGTTACTTGGATTCCAAGTGAAGCAAGAAAAGAAGCAAAATCAGGATAATCACATTGATCATATTATGTATAATTCGGACCAAAGGTGCATAGTTTGTGGCAAATGTGCATGAAATGTTAATGTTCATCATTTCAAAATGTGGACTGTTGGAGAGACATCTAACTCTAGATGTTGCTGATGCCATTGGTATCAATGAGGTCAAAAGGAAAATTGATTCCAACTGTATACAGCCAAATTTGAAGCTGGAGAGTTTTTTTTCCTCATTTCTGTGATGTAGCTGAAGTGACTATCAACCATAAGATGGATTAGCAAAATTGGGCTATCAACAGGATATTAAAGTAAAAAAATTTAACCTTTCATCACAATTTTGGCTACATGCTGGAACCAAATGGAGAAATATGATCTGAGCGATCATAAGAAGTTCTTAGATGTTGTAGGTCATTGTCCCCCCTTAATTCCTCTTTTTCTCTTGAGACAAAATTTGGCATCTAGACCTTTGTCTCATCCCTCTAACGTAATAAAACTAACAACAATGTATAAAGGGGAAATACAGTCGACATATTTGATTTAAAGGTAATTTCATTTTTCAATAATCCACCACTGACCAACTGAAATATCGAAAGAGAGAAAACCAAATTTTCTTTAATAAAAACCCTTAAAAAGGATCAGTACCAATTCCTACTTTCAAAGTTGACATAATAGCAAACTACATGGTATACGAACATGATATATAGTTTTCAATAACTGTTGGGCAGTTATTAAAAACTGGAACAGACAACAGACCCCCATGGATATCAGATGATTCTAAGGATTCTAAACTGCAGTTCTATAAAAAACCCAGTTCTCGAATTTTCAAACACAAAATCAAATAACTGGCCATAAAACTGCCAGTTCTTGACCAGGAGTGCAGATTGGTTTTTTTCAAATAATCGGAATTGACAATTCTCTGATTCTGAAGTAATTTTAAAACCATAACCGGCAGCTCTTTGTAAATTCAAATTTTCACACAAGTCTGGTAAATACTATCATACCTAAGACTTAATCAAATACCCATTTGTCTATTTGTACACTACAACATAGTCATCCCAGATCTATGAATGTACAGTTCCATACACGCTGATTTGCAGGTCTTTAAGTAGTCTTAAGTTGCAGAATCATCTCCCACTGCCAGTTCTGATATTTAATCCTACCTACCTATGCTACGTAATGACTGACCTGTGCTTGTCTACAACTTACCTATAGATCTTTGCGCAAGGGAATGGGCCTAAATGGATCATTCTGCCTGAGTTTCGTTCTAGGGAATGTACCTAGGGGAAGCATTCTACCTGAGTTCATCCCTAGAGAATGCGCCTAGGCTGGAGCATTCTCTCTCAATTCCTCTCTAGGGCACGGCCTACTGGCATCACACTAGCGAGTGACTAGGAGGCACATGATGTCCCCAGGGCGCGTTCTCTAAATTGAATGGTTAGCCAATATTTTAACCCACGAGTTAATGATACCCATCTGTATGGTTTGTACCTACACTAGTCTTTACGTTCTAACGTCTAACCACCCAACAGGGTGTATGTGATCATGGTCATAAAGTAGTTTCAAACCAAAGTACTACCTAACAATCTAGGGTATATATATATGGAACGCGGTTTTAACGTACCCAAAGGACAAAAACAGTGAATGATGCCCAACTGTATGTATGTATTTTTCACACCAAGGGTATTACTACCTGACCATCCAGGGTATATATCAGTGTTGGGCAGGTGTATACAATACATCAGCTGGAGAAGGGCAACTACAACTCTTCAAAAACTATATCAGCTGGGTAAAGGTAAAATAGGCTTCAGAATAATTCTAAACAAAGCAAGGATAAGGGTATAAAAAAAGCTTTGCAAATTTATCGATCCAGATAATGGTGAATGATGAACATTTATAGGGCAAATATTTCATCATGTACCCCCTACACATACCATGTAGGTAGAAGTGAATAAACATAGGGTCAAAATATATTCACACAAGTATGGCTGATTTCAAAGAGAAGAAAGGCAATTGGTTGTGCAAATTGGCATTGGAAACATGCACACATAAAATTTCAAACATCCTATCAAAGAAATCAATAAAATATAATTAAATCAATCAATAAGGATTTAAATATGTTCACAGCAAAATAAGGAAAATGATAGTAAAACATTAAAGGGGTTTGAAGAGCATATGATTTTTTTCCAAGATAATTAATGAATAAACATTATATGCCAGAAGAAAATATATTCAATAGTTAGTCACCATAGTTCGAACAAATTGATCATAACCACATGCATTACAAAACCTAAAAATGGATATATGCTACATAGCCTAATGGTTTTGGCATATGCTGTCTAAATACCTTTTTCAGAATAAACACCTTCCCCAAGTAAAGGGTAAATTCTCGACTATATACTAATTGGGTAAAGTAAGTCTGGCAGAGTAAGTCTGTAATATTTATCAGCCGCGTAGGGTAATTAAAATTTATCAATCAGGTAGAGTGTACCCTGTTATATACTCACGGGTATATCAGGGTAATAGATTCTCTCGCTCAAGACTGGTATATATGGAACATGGTACTGGGACCTGAGTACCCAAAGGACAAAAATAATGATACCCAACTGTGTGTATTGTATATTTTCAAACTGGTGTGTACAACAAGGGCTCGATAATACAAGAAGGGTTGTAGGGAGGAGGGTGGGTGTATTAATGACTGGAACGGACAAATTCAATGGCACAACTTAATTAATATCCTTTGCTAATCCTGCTGCAAATCCTTTTGATTAGCAAACGGAATCGGATATAATTAAGTTGAATTCTTAATCCTTAGTTGAAAGAATTCCTAATTTCCCAAGTGCAATTGTTATTGCCATTGTGGGAGTTCTGTTTCTTTCTCTCTCTCTCACACACACTCCCGCGTCCACCCACCAAACCCCCACTGGCTCTTCTACTTGTTCTTCTTCCTCTTCCTCTGCTTCTTCCTTGTTGTTGCAATGATCATTATGCAATGCATTCTCTGTTGTTGTTGTTGGTGTTGTTGATGTAAGTAATGATTATGACAATTAATGCAGTTCATCTTCAGTTCTTCTTTCTCTTGTAGTGCAGTTCTGTGTTTGTGTCCTTTTCCTTCTTCACATCATTTGCTTGTGTAATTTTTACTTTCGCAAGTTGTTGTTGATGATGTTCTGACACTCTAACCCAACTGCTCCTCCTCTTCTTCTTTTTGGTTTTTTTTATCTTTTTTGTTGTTGTTGTAATTTTTCTCAGTGAAGTTGTTCTTCTCTTGTGCTGTTCTAGCTTTCCTTCTCTTCTTCTTCTAGGTCTACTGTTGTATTATTTGTTTCTTCACTCCGTGTGCTCCTTGTTTTTGTCTTCCCTGTTTTTTGTGGGCAGGCTCTGTATGTTTCAGTGTTTTGTTGGGGATCTGTTGGAAATGCTGCGTGTCGCGGAGTGATCTGGAGTTTTGTAGTACATTGTATTTTTACCAACGTTTTGTTTTGGGTTTGTGGAGCTTGTGACTCCTCCTCCTCCTCGTTGTTGTTTGTTTTTGTTGTTTTCTTCTCTGTGATCAGTACGAGGTTTGTGACAGTAGCTAGGTGCTTCCTGTGTTTTTCGAGGCTCTTCATCGTAAGCAGAGTGTCTGCAATCGAGCGGAGGATGCATCCTTTTGTATTGAGACGTGAGACGCGATATTCTTATGAGACTGGGGGCTGCTTGAGCAAGCAGCTTTTGAGTTTATCATGTGTAGGATGATGTCGATGCTGCTGCTGCTGCAGATGCTTGGAAGCATGAGCTCGTGATCGATGGATCGATCACGGGACTGTATTCCAAATGCGGCTGGAGGAGGAAGGGCAGCAGGTCCGGCGGTACCTTCATATACCGCGGCGGCACTTGCAGCAGCAGAATCATAAGACGAGCAAGCACGCTGCAGTGGAAGTACTAGCAATAAGAGGCCATCGCGGGGTGAAGCAGGTTTTGGGATCTTTTTCTGCATGAGAGGCGCTCTCGACAATGTTGAAGGCTCACCTTGTCTTCTTAGTTTGTGTTGCAGGAGGTTTTAGGCTGGTTATGTCTAGTGTTGCTGGTGGTGCGCACTCCGCTTCCGCTTTCAATCAGCTGGTCTCATCTAGCGTTGGCCGCCGCGTGCTACTACAGTTAGTCCAGGATCGAGCAGAAGCTGCTACGAGTTTCGACAGCTCCAACGGCCGCCAGCAGACCCTGTATGCGTCGACGACGGCTAGCTCGCTCGACGTTCTTGCAGCAGCAACAGCAGCTCCCACTAGTACCTCACCAGCAGGTGTGAGCACCACGGCGTCGCACATAAACCCAAGTGTGCTAGTGGTAGTGGTGATCCTCAGTGTGGTGTTCATCCTATCAGGGTTTCTTCATTTTCTTGCCCGCTGTCTGGGCAGAAGTAGTAGGAGGGGCCGCGCGGGTGGTATATCCTCGGCAGCTAGTCAAGCTGGAAGAAGCCATGAGCTTCTGGCTGCACAATACTATGATCAGAGCGCCGCTGCAATAAGTGCTCTCCACGGCCAATTGCAGCATCTCTTCCATCTCCACGATGCAGGCGTGGAGCAGGCTTTCATCGACACTCTTCCTGTGTTTTGTTACGGTTCCATTCGTGGCTTGAAAGATAGCGCAGATTGCGCTGTTTGCTTGAACGAATTCGGTGAAGAAGATCGTCTCAGGTTGCTTCCTAAATGTAAACATGCATTTCATTTAGAATGCATAGATACTTGGCTTCTTTCGAACTCCACTTGCCCTCTTTGTCGCCGCAGCCTGTTGCCTGATCCGATTGTAGGATCTGCGGCAGCGGAGATCGCGGATCACGCCGGGACCTCAAGCAACAGTACACTGGTTGGAGCGTCGGTTGCTGTAGCAGATCATCAGCTGCAAGCGGGTAGTTTGCGAGCACCAAGCTTCCGGTCAGCTGCAGCAGGATCAAGTTTGCGTCGTGGTGGATCCAATCTATGCGAATCCAGCTTCAGAATTCGTGAAGCTGCGGCAGCTGAAGAAGATGAAGAAGAAGAAGATCAATGCGAGATTCAAGTGGAGGAGGAGCCCGAGTCAATCGGTACGCCAAGTCCCCTAGTTCCGACGGTCAGAGTCACTGATTCCAATGGCATGTGCAAGATTCTAACAGTCGAGCTCGGGAAGGTGAAGATGATGCAGTATTCTTCGCAAAAAAAAAAAATGAAGATTCATGCCGGCTCAGCAGGCGGAAGAAGATCAAGGCCAGCAGCTGAATCTTCGAAAAGAACGAGTACAGCTTCGTCATCAACTGCTGCTGCTGCACGAAGGATTTGCAGGGGTGCTGCAGGAAGATCATACTCCATGGGTAGCTATGAATATGTAGTGGATCCTTCCAATCTGGAGCTCATGATCGCGCCTACTCCTTTTCCTGGTCGACCTCAAAACTGGGCTCCTTCCAGACCCACTCACAGAAGTGCGCTATCTGACAGCATTCCCGAGCTTGCAAGCGCTGGCGGCACACCAGCTGCAGCAGCAAAGGATGATCTGTTTTGGGCTTCGCGAGGTCTGTACAACACGCCGCGTACGTTGTCTAGAGTCCGCGAGCTTCTGAGCCCCAGTCCTGGAAGCGCCATCAGCGCCTTCTCTCCCGTGGCATTTCTCGACTCCGCCGGCAGCAGCTCCTCGCCGTCAGCTGCCGCTCCTGGTCATGTCTTCCGCGATCATCATCACCGTCAGTGGACTAACTGCATCAACAACAACATGGAATCTAAGATCGAAGCCGCCGACCTCGAAGGAGACGAAGAAGAAGAAGAAGTTCACTCCGACTACTTGGAAGCTCCTTCTGGCCGAAGCATGTACTTCGAATCAGCTCCAGGTTCTGGGCGAAGCACTGCATACTTCGAAGCTGCAGGTTCTGGGCGAAGCATCTACTTCGAGACTCCTTCAGGAAGCTTTTACTTTGAAGCTGACGATGAAGCCCGCTCTGGCTACTGGTCGGAGTCCCAGCAAAATCGAGAACTAGAAGAATCTCAGTCTGCAGCAGTTACTTCCGATTCTCAACCTCAAACTCCAGGACAATCCTTCCGAGCTCGCTTCCAAGCAGCAGTGCGAGCTAAACTTCTACGCACAGATCAATCCAGCACAAATGGTGCAGCAATTCCACGGGAAAAGCTACTAGCAGCTACAGCAGATGAAGAAGCTATTCTGCATACTAACAACGACTCGCTTGCTAGAAGATCCTCATCTCTGAGCCGGCTACCAGATCAGGCAGCAAAGACCAGCAGTACTGTCATGAGCAGCTTGTTCAGAAGATCACTTTCAGAGACTTCAGGCTTAAATGTCTCTGATGACCAGCAGCATCTGCAAGTGTGGGATGTGCCCTCTTCTACTAGAACAACAGCAGCAGCAGCAGCAGCAGCAACAACAACAACAACAGCTTCTCGTGAGAGCTGGAAGCTCAACATGAGCAGCTCAAGCAGCTGTACTGATCAATCCATCATGGCTGCTGCAGCAGGAGCTGGAGGTGGCTCCAAGAGCAAAAGGTACACACTAAATTGGCTTGTGGGGCGTGACAGGAGAGTAGTGTATTCAGCTGCAACTCCACCACTGCCGCCACCACCACCACCACTTCCACTAGTACTCCAGGATGCTGCTAGTTGCAAAGAAACTCCTGGAGCTCTGTGCTAAGTACACACAGACACACTTTTCAAGCTCCTGCAGGCTCTGTGGTATTCACACAGGAGTCTGCAGCTCCTCTGCAGCTGTGTGCTAATTACACACTTTCTTAAGCTGCAGCTGTGTGCTAATCGCATGCTTTCTTAAGCTGCAGCTGCATGCTAATTATTGCACACTTTCTTAAGCTGGAGCTGTGTGGTAATTACACATTCTCTTAAGCTGTAGCTCTGTGCTAATTACACACTCTGGTCTTAAGCTTCATGCTAAATACAAACAATCTTGCTATGGCACGTACCAGGAGCATCTGAGCTTTTTGTTCTCATTCAGTGTCCAACGATCTCCACAGCTTTGTGCAAGGGCAAAAGATTACATTCTTTTGGGTGTGAAATATTGACATTCTTTTGGGTCTGGAAGTAAAGTGTCAGTCAGATTTTCTTTTCTGTATATTTTATTGAATCCTTGTTTTTAGTGATCATCTTTTGTAATGATCTTGACAAAAAGGTTAATGTTTAGCTCTAGTTAGTTCTTCTCTTCAACTTTTTTATCTGAATTTTCGGTGTTTTATTTTGTTCTTTCCTGGGTTGAAAAAAACACAAGTGAATTTAATGTCTCGGTCATGAGGATTCAAATGAGCTCCCGAGGAGGTTTTTATGATGCTCATGAGTAGAGTTTCTTTTTTCAATTTTGTGATCTTGAAATTTTGGCTGCAAAATTAGTTGTATTTACATTAGGGGAAAAGTTCCAAAGCTTTCCCATTTTTTTAACTTCTCTTTTAATTTATTTTGTTTGTTATTTTTATTATCTCCTTAGTCTCATGGCAGATTGTACTCACTGCTTTTGATGATAAAGGTGAGGGTCGACATTTTGAGAAATGAGCTGAACTCCTGAAGGTTGTAACCTTGTAACTGCAACTCATCATGGGGTCAATCTCATTCAGAGTTTTGTCAAGATTTCTCTGCATATCATAGATATGTTCCATCTCTGAGCCCTTTGGGTCTCTTTATCTTCTTTCCAGTTTCACTGTTGCATAACAATTCTGGACTACCAGATGCTCATATGTCAATAATGCTCCTGCTATGAAATCTCTCCTTTAGTTGGTATGAATTTTCCCTCTTGTATCATGCACTACTAGAGCAATCCTCAACACTATCAACATTAACATAGTCAAAGATAAAAACATACACACAAATAACTTTGGTGTCAAATAAGGGCTCTTGTTTCACATAGGTATGTGTTTTGAAATCTCATAACATCAAAGATGAAACACACTCCTTTAGTACAAACCCAGCCCCCCAAAAAAGACAAAACAATTGAAACCCCTGTTCAGACTCAACTGGATTCCACCAAAAATAACTATAGAATTTGGCAAACTCCCAGAAGCTTATGTGATCATGTTTAGACACAGTTCCATTTCATTTGTAGAATTTGATATGGTTGTCCAGATGTTCCTTGACAATAAAATATGATAAACATAGAAGACTTACTGATCATACTAACTTTTATGATCTTTGGGCAAAATTGGATTGTTGAAAAAATGGACGTCTTACATCAAAGGATTGAAGCTTGAGTTCTACTTAAGTATGAGATGGGGAAAACAGGGTATTGCACAAGAACCTAAAGACAATAGGCTGAAACCAACCAAAGCAATGGATGGCCAACAAAGGACCCACAGCTTGTTAGGTCTTGTTGTAGATGGGTACAGTGGGATCTAAATTGATTGAGTTTAATGCTGCTCAGATGGGTTGTATTCCTTACTACTTTGTAGGTATGTACTATGTACCCAATCTCAAGTATGCTGTTTTTGTTGGGTTAAGTCAAGAACTCAGTCAAGAACTCTTGATTGAGTTTTGTTTGGGTTGCAACTTACAACTATGCAGCTCTGCCAATGATAATTTGAGAACTCTTGACCCAAGTTTTTATTGGGGGTGCAACTGTGGTTCCAGCAAACCAAGTGAAATCTGTTGATCAAGTTTTAGGCATGGAACTTGATAGAGTTCTCTGCATGCATGCTCATCATGAACCACCACCACCATTGCCCCTTTTGCCCAGATTCCTGGGCCAACTATTTTGTTGTGGATCTCCATCAGCAACACACTATAATTTGATGAGAGGTGTAAAGTTGATACAGTGTCTGTGCATGCATGCTCATAATGATTGACCACTGTAATCCATTGTGCTACCTATTTCCCTGGATTTGCAACCGGGGGGTTGGGTGTTGCATTCTCCAATTCGCAATGCACTGTAATTCCAGGCAAGGTGTAAAGTCGAAAAGCGGTACCATTTCAGCCAGAGTTAAAGCCCTTTCACCTCAGCCATTCTTTCAACCAGTTTTTTTTTTTTTTTTTTTAAATTTAAATCCCAGGGCCGCTGCTAAAATATGTTACCATGTAATCTCATTTTAAAACTTAGAATCACAGAATTGAATGCTATTTGAGAATGTCATTGTCACTCAAGAAAGCTTCCACCTTCTCCACTAAGCTTCTTAGGGTCAACCTCTCTTTGAAATGCATGTGATTAGCACATAGAACAATTGTGAGGTCTAGCAAATAGTCTACCAAGTTCCTCATGATGTGGCTGAACCTATCCCCAGTGGCAACTACGTCAGATAATGCGCATTGGTCAGACCTGACTCATGGTCTTTTTCCAATGGCTATTGCCTGATAGATCAGCCCCTGCAAACTTCCAACTTGGCCCACATCTGGACATCTTCTCTGTCAGAATCTGGACATTAATAAAGGAAATTAATAGTTGGAATAAATGAAGGGGTTGGGGAGAGGGGCACTATTGGTTTTTGTTGTTTGTCTCATCTGAACTATCTGTCTGTCCCTTGGGTGGGCATTTTTCCCAATTATTTTGGAGCAGATACTAGATGGTAATGTGACCCACACAGTAGTCCAATAAGTCTTGTGCATGTTTCTTTCACAATCACAAGAAGCATATGGTCTTCTGAAGCTGAAATACATTATCCGCTTGAAAAGAATAATATGATCTTCTGAAGCTGAAATTTCGCTTTAGCATGTTAAAGTTATCCTTAAAATAACCTTGCCTCTGGACCCTTATTTCACCCAGAAACCCATTTTTAACCCTAAATGTTGGTCATCTACAAAGTGAGAGAATTTAATTAAACCTGGGTTTCAAATGCTGAAGTTGTGCATTTATTGCACACGATTCAAAAAAATTGTTGAATAGTAATTGCAGTAGTGACACCAATAGTGAAAGCAAACTTAAAACTTAAGATGAAACTCATTTTACCACCAACATTGGGGGACAAAAAGAATTTAGGCCTTGTTCAATGTCAATGTAGGGTAGACAGGCCAGTGACTGAACACATAGCGTTTCAGTCACCTCTGTCTCACTCAATCTGCCTCCTTTCCAGTTGTGGTCTGAAGATAAAATGTAGCCCACTAGAAAGTGCACTCATGGTCATGTAAATCCTTCAAAACTGATAAAAATGAGGAAGATACACTCCTTCAAAGTTTTGAGGGGTAAAAGTTGATTTTAAAATATGAATCGTACACATGGCAGCCCATCATACGCTTAGTCATGTAAAATCAAAGAGACATCTTCCCACTAATGAACACTATCTACTCCCACATCAAACTGGATGAAGATTGGGATGAAACATTTTGATAAAATAACCATTCACTTTTGATCATAGGGTTCAATTTGCACCCGAATTAGGGCTTCTAGATCAACAATAATGTTGTAATGTCTCATTCACCAAATCTGTCGCCCCTCTTACAAATGCTTGTGGGCACGGATTCTTTGTCGCTCTCACCAAGTTCCACACCTCTTAATCAGGTTGGGAGCTTTGCTTCCATGTTCATCTAGGCTTATGTTTTCTCTCCTCTTCATATGAAGTTTGGAAACCTTCATAGAAGTTCATGTTTCTCTCTTGTTGCACTCAGTGATTGACAGGGGCCTCTATCATCTTTTTAAGCTCGTGTGTTCCTCTCTCTCAACAATCTCTAGACCTTGATGCTCTCTTACTTATTTCTTTATCCTTTCTCTGAATTCACGTTCAAACCTTTTTCAACTTTCTTCTCTTTCTAAACTATGTTGTCCTTCTCTCTTTCTAAGTGCTTTCATAACTACTAGCGATGGTGATCAGCACCCTTTCTTTCATCTTCCTCAACTCTCTCCTCTATGAACTCTATTGCTCCTCTCTGAGCTCTAAGCATTCTTGCAATTGCTAGCGATGGCAAACGACACCCCCTCTCTCTCAACTCAACCTAAGCTCTAAGCTCTATTGCTACTAGCGATGGTAGTTGATGCTTCCTCTCTCCTCTCTCCTCTCTCAACTTTTTTTTACCACTTTTGTTGTTGGCAATGGTGATCAACACCCTTTCTCCTCTCTTTGGGCTCTAAATTTTGTTATTGCTAGTCTCCCATGCTCGCACGCTTCCTTCTCCTCTCTCAACTCTTTGTAAGGTTTAAACTTTGTAGTTATTCTCTCTTCATTTGTTGTTACTACTCCATTGATCCCAACTCGATCCAACTTGACTCTATAGTTGTTTTCTTCATTTGCTACTACTCCTCCCTTGACTCAGCTCAACCCAAGTTTTTTCAACTTTCTTTTGACCTTGATTTGTCATGGCAATCCCTATTGGTATTTTCCCCATCGTTAATTGTTATTGATGGTTCTCTATCCAAGTTCAATGCATCTCAAAGCAACTACTAATCCTTTTTTTTGTCGCCTCTCTCTCAATTGAACCCTTTTTCTCAGCTATTGCTCAAACACTCTAAACTTTTTTCTCATCTATTATTCAATTGCTACATTTCTTTAAACTACTACCTTTATCTTAGCAACTACTACTTTTCTTTGAGTTGATACTACCTTTTTCTCAACTTTTTCTCACCAACTCCTACCTTTCTCTCAACTTCTACTACCTTTTTCTCACCAACCTTTACCTTTCTCTCAACTATTGCTACCTTTCTTTAAACAGCTACTACCTTTTTCTCAACTAATGATACCTTTTTTTCAACTAATATACAATTATTATCTTTCTATTGCTACTACTACTTCTCTTTCAGACTTCTTATCTACTTCATAATTCTTTTTTTGAGGTTGTTCTATGTGTTGGTCTTGAGTTAACCAATTATTTTTCTATTTTTCAATCATTGGAAGGTAGCAACCTTGTTATTTAACACCCTCATGACTACTATTTAGCCCATGCCTGCAGCTTTGCTTATTGTTAAATTCATATTGTGTAGCCTAGATTCACCCTCATGTACTTTCGCAAATCTACTCAGAGACCTACTTGAAAATCATGGTGAAAACGGTCACCCATTTCAACAACAACTAGAGTCCAAGTTGAAGTGAACTGTGTTCTAACACGCTTTTCACCGATTTTTCAAACTATTCATTTTACTATAAAACCCAATTTTGTTATTTGTTTAGCTTGCATGTTTTCATTTTTCTTTCTTTTACATCTTCTGATTTCCTCTGCCATTTCCATCAAGTTTTTCTCCTTAGGATGTCTAAGTATTCAAAATTAGTCACAACATGTGATTGAGAATAATCAATTAATGGCTCCTTCCCCTTGGTGCATCTTGTAAGTAAATGAAACAATGACAATAAGTTATGCACCCTCATGGATTCCTAAGTCACGTTTGGAAGCAATTGAGTTTCCTACAACAACTCTTGAATATCTTCAAAATTGCCCTCATTTAAGCTTACAACATCAATCTCTATCACTGTAAGGCTCTGGGGCATATTTACATATTAACATTGGTCATTTTTTGGCTTGTAAATAGGTAGATCTTTAAATGTTGGATATTGATATGTTTTAGTTGTATGGAGAAGTTCTAAAGCAACATATTCCTCTCCCCATTGAAGATTATTCTCAACTTCCTCCTCTACTATGTAATATTTCTCACTCCCTACATTGTTCAAGTTTATTACAGTATAAACCTCCAATGGTTTAATCTTATCATCCATTGCCTTTGGGTTCAAAGGTCATATCCCTAAAATTTTAAACCCAAACCTAAATTTTTTTTGTGAATGATTGTTCTAAGGGTAATCCACCCATCTAGCTAAAGTGATCTTGTCTAATTCCATGTGATTTCTTTTACACATAATTGCATCGCTAACTTTTCTAAATACAATTTTAAAAGGTTTAAAACAACACACATCTAATAATTGCAATGCATATGATGTGTGTGATGGCAATGTGATCATGTCTAACCCCAAAAAAAATACATTTTCTATTGCTTCTAGGGTAACATGATTATTATGTCCATCTAAAATTAACAAGTGTGGGTTGCTGAAGGACACTCCAACTAGAATTGACTTGTTTAAAAAAAACAAAAACTCTTTAAATAGAAAAGTAATCATCCATGTTCTTTTCTGTATTGCCATACAAATACTTGGTTTGCAAAGTTTTATGTAGTCATCCCTTAATTTCTCACCTCTAAAAATGTAGAATCTACGTAGAACACCTTCAATAGCATTGATTTCATTGTTTACAATTAACCATTCCCAAAACTTTGGGATGGTGTTGTAAATTGCATTAGATGTTTTCCTAGCCAAAACTCTTCCTCCAGACTATTTGCCAGCTTGAGTCCCTATTTCATCAAAGTTCCATATATAATCAAAATTGTAATTATGTTGGTTGTATAGTGATTATAAGTTAGTGTACAAAAAGTTGTAGGAATTGGGTGTCATCCCTTATGTTATGTAGACTTCCAAGCCTTATGTATGTTGTATGTTAACTTTAAGATGTCTACACTTAAACCAAAACCACCAACTATCGCCTAATGTTCCATCCTAGAACAATGTACATTGTAGCCCTTGTCTATGTTAGTTCTACAACCTTCATCTTTAGTTGTTTTAGGCTAATGGATAGTCCACACTCTTACATTGCTAATGTCCATGTAATCAGTATTACATCCTTTTCTTGTATAAGCACACCTCCTAACCCCATCTTTTAGATTTAGTTTTTCCATTCAAGTGGTCAAAAAAAGAGTTCATTGGGATGTTCCATGACCTACTGGACCTCCTTAAAGAATGTGTCCCTCTCTCAACAATAGCCATGGTTGCTTCTAATGTTTCATTTGTCCACATGCCTCTTCTAATTATTGAAGGCAGTCAATTAGTTGTGGTGCTGATCTTCTTTTTTATGGGTCAAGAGTAGGGGGAAGATTCTTGTTGTTTGACGCAAGGTCTGCTACTTGTAAATCTAGCATGTTGATCCATCTCCTATGAAAGACTATGCAATTCATGATTGTTTTTCTTTTCCTAGTCCTAGCCTCCAGCAACTTGGTGGTGTGCGTTTTGGCCCCACCAAAGGTATGCCTTTTTCTTGCTTGTAAACAACCCATGAATCCAAAAAGTGTAATAAATTTGAAATTATTGCTATAACATGTTTATGGATTGCTATAGTAAAATATAATAACTTATAAAATTTTGCAAAATTATCCCATTCTAAATCAACATCTTCTATTGTTGTGCATGTAATGGGGAAAAATCTATAGGACTAATTGATACGACTTAGCTAATCCCTAGCTTTCTTGAAGCTCCTTGATGCATCATTTTAAACTATGGATTTTTGGATCCAATAGTAATCCAAATAGTTTTGGAACCTCTGATTGTATATCTGGTCTACAGTTTCAACTTGTACATTTGATGTCGATCCTTCTTTTACATGTTCTACTTTCACCTTTTGCAAATTTACTTTGAACCTAGTTTTTGTTCTTCTACATACTCTACTTTCTGTTTGAGATTTTTTTTCTACAAATAAATTATCAAACTTGGATTATCATTCTTTACATGTTTTACTATCACTAGCATATCAAAAAAAATAGCACTACAACATTAAGCCTAGAAATTATAAGCAAAGTTGGAACTATTTTTCTAACTTAGCTTGTAGAGAGGACATATTTGGAGCTCAAATCAAAAGTAGAGAATGATCATGTAAACCTTGTTTAAGTTTAAGCTTTGATTTGTTCCTAATATTTTTGGAGGGAATGAAAAGTTTTTATGCATAGTAAGAATCTTTGTAGACTTTCCTTTGGGGATTAATAAATGTGCTACCAAAATAAGATGTCCTTTGTTAATCCTTGTGCATTGTATCCTTATTAGGGTTTAAGGTTGATTAATGAGTAATTTCATGCCTTTTAATGGGAGCCTAAGCCCCATAACCAAAAAAACTCTTTTTTTTACTTGCCTTTTGTTTATCTTGGTTTTCTATTAAACCCACCTTAAAAGGTTCGTTGCCATCATATTTGTTTTCAAGTATGTGCACTACAATGTGATGGTCTTTTCCCATAATCAAGCATGACTACATATCCAATGTGTTGATCCTCTCCCATAACTAAACATGACTACATTTAACATTGTGCCTTTTTTTAATTATTGTTTTTTTCCATGCCCATAATCACACACAAAAATAAAAATCACTTGGATTATATTAAAAAACCAAACACATTTTTTCAAGACCAAGCATTCGATCATAGGGTTTCATTTAAATGCTTGCACAAAGGATTGTGACCATTCAACGGCATTGGTATGCACACAAAAGGTGTTTAGTCATTGGGTGATGTGTGGGGGGGAGGCATGTTTACCATATTTGTTGAGTGATAGGTTTTGATCTCACCTTAAAACTCACCTCCCTTTACAAGAAATTTACAACTTTTAACACTATATCCCCTTCTTTTGCAGATATTTTTTTATGCATCTATCAACTTGCAACATTAATATAGATTTCAGCATTAAAAGATGGGAAATTGGCACCAATTACATTTGGTGTGGCTCTTGTTAATGTGAATGCATCTAATTATAAATCTTTAATGCATTTACCTAACAATGTTTTTAATATATTATGAAAACATGTGAAATAATTTGGATTGGATTTAATAATTATAAAATAATTAAAAACATTTATAAAACATTATAACCAAATTTATTATTATTTTCTTTTAAACTTGAAATATTTTTAAAATGATATGATCATGTACATTAATTATCCACACCTTTACATAATAGTATAATATGTCATGTCCAAAAAAATGAACATTTTTCACCATTGTAAAAATCATGGATTTCTTATCCATGACCTTTTGTAACCAATCACCATTCATAAAATCATTTTGTCAAACATTGTTAATATTTTTGAATAGTCAAATAGTAATCACCCAAGGTGTAAGGAGTTGCTTCCTATTATCCTATTTACACCCAATTATAAAATGAAAATTATAAATATTTAAAGTTTTTAAATCAACAATTTTTGTCTCAAATAAAAGGTAGTTTTAAAAAGTCATATTGTTAATCACCATATGTTGGTACATCATTATGATACAAGGTCATAATTTGACAATTATTGTAGACCATGGAAACAATAGTATTTTTGCATCCAATATGAATGTACATTGTAATGTAGGTTACATATCAAATGAGGTGAAATAATCATCAAATTTCTTGTTAAACATAATATCCAAAAATTAGAATGTTAATGAACCACATGTTATAACAAATCACATGTCAAAATAACAAACGTGATGTCAAATGTAAACACAAATTGCACTATGTATTTGAAATTGCACTATGCAAAAAAATTCAAAAAACCTCAAAATTGAAAAACAAAAACTTCTTGAAAGTTGAGTTCTTCTTCCTATATGATTACATTTGCTTATCTTGTTGTTGTATAATGCTTGTCAAGTTGCTCAAGACACAGAAATCAAGAACATTTTTTTCAAAGCTTTGTTGTGTGCACATCTTATCTTTGTCAATTAGCCCATGGTGTGTATTTCTAGTTTGGTGGAATGGGATTCTTAAAGTTTGTATAGAATCTTAGTTATGGAGGTATGATTCACCATTATGAGACCTTGCCCCTTGAAAGATTTGGTTGATTCCTACCTTAAAAAAATTCTAGATGACATTTAAAATCAAGTCATCTATGAACTTCAAGTTTAAGCATTTTTTTTTGAAAGGGTTGGCCAACCTTGTAAAACTTGTAGTTTTTCCTTTAACAGACAAAGCAAAATCTACTAGATAGGTAGATCTAGTCATCCTCCACAAGCCCCCAAATGTAGACCATTTGTTGAAATGGACACGATGTTGATGTATTACTTCTTAACCATGATGTAGCCTTTCATGGATCTTTCTTGTAAGTTCAAATGTCATTTCTAGCCTTGCCAAAGAGAGACCCAAAGAAATAGATGTAATTTGAAATTCCATGATGTGTGGGTTGTGAAAATGCCTTAACCTAATGTTGGATTTGATGCTTCCAGAAATCTTTTGGTATGACAGTGCAAAATGTGCAACAAGATAGAGCACAAGGGGAAAAAATTGGTCTCAATTAAGTGGGATTCATTTCATATACATATATTCTAAGAAAAAAATAGTGAACAATGCATCAAGTTATGGATCTTAAAGGTATTCATGTAATAAATGAAATAACCTATGTTTCAATTAATCATTTTTTAAAATTTTGAAACATGTTTAAGTGGGAATGAATGAGACATTTGAAGAAAGGTGATTCAATTTGGGTGGAAGCATGTTAAAAATATGTTTAAAAATTAGTTATATGAAATAAAAAGAAAACTTTGTGAAATGTAGATTAAAAAGCAGGTAACTCTTTGTGATATTAACCTTTTGAGGGTGTAAATACGCTCAAAGAACTAAAAGCCATCTCAAATAGTGGTGAAAACTTTTTCTTTTTAAGAAATTCAAAATATGTTTTAATTTTTCAAATTCCAAAAGTCCTTTACCACACGTAAATGAGGTATAATGTACATGACATATAAAAGGAAGTTATAGCTTATGATACAAAAAATTAAAAATTAAAATACTTAGCATATTTTGGTATGATTCAAAATTATGATAATTTTTCAAACGAAACCTAAAATTTGACAAATTTTGTACATTTTGAAATTTTAATATTTATTCAACAATGACTAACACAAAAAGGAGATATTTGGGCACCTATAAGTATTTTTAATAATAAGTTTCAAAATATTTCATTCAAAAATTCCTTCGTATTAAAAAGGAAAGGGATTAAGGAAAGACTCACAATCCTTTTATAAAGTAATTAAATTTTTTTATAAAATAATCCCATTGGCTCCTTTGAGTGTATTTGCACCCTTGAGTTACATGAATGAATCAAATGTCACATGAAAATTTCTTTAGAAATTAAATAAGTTGTAACAACTTTTTTTTAATATATTTTCTAAAAACTATCATGTACATTTCACAATTGCACAATGTAACCCTTTCCACATTTGCTAGAAACATTCAATGAAATCCAAACATTTGATGCATTTAATCACTGTTTAAGCATGTTTTCCACATTACAAACACAAATTTTCATTTTTCATAGATATGGAAAAGTAAATTCTAAGCATTTTAAACTTGCCATATGGAAAAATATGTTTTGAAAGGCTTCACATTATCATAATCCAAAAATTCAAGTTTCAAAAAATATGTATCAAGGTGCATGATACCTCAAATATTAATAACACATGATTTGAAGTGTTTGATTTGGAAAATGTACCATATCAATTAAACTTTAAACAAATAAATAATGAGAATTGTAAAATACATTAGGAATGACCATATACGGTTTATTTGATAAGGTTTATACATCCTTATTATTATGGCATTGGAAAAAAAACCTAGAAAAAAATGAAAAATCCATTTTTACTTGGCATGAAAAAAGATTGTGATTTGTCTATATATTTTATCATGTTTTCAACCATTTGCATGTTTTCATGTTATTCAACAAAAGTCAATGATTAATTATGAAGATTTCAAATCCTTGTTTGAACTTTTGAAATTTACAAGAAAACCTATAGAACATTAAAGTGATATAACAATGTGAAAGATTGTTAAACATGTCCACAAGCCATGTTTGTGTCATTGGCATGTGATCTTAGGTTACTAGCTTAAATAACCAAAAATGAATTTTGATATCTTCAATTTGTTCCAAAAGACATACATCCATATTTTACTTTTCGTTAAATGTGTTTTTAAAAGGATTCAACATTCACGATTTAACAAGGGTAATCATGAATGCAATTTTCAATTCTAGGGTTTGAAAGAAGTAAAGTGCTTAATAGGTTGTTATGCATTGGAATAGAAGGTGTGAATAATTGTTTGGGGTCATTGTCATGGAGTTATAATTCAAATTCAAAACTTGCACAACCCTTTCTTGACCATGATCAATTATATGATTGCACATGACAAACATTGTAATCCAAATTATTTCTAGTTTGCCTATTGTGGCACATCAAGAGGACTTGTTTCAATCTTTTTCTCTTTTTTTCTTTAAGTTTTGAAAACGCCTTTCTTGTAAGTAGTAGCCAATCTTTTGACAAGTTTGGATTGACTAACCATAACCTTGTTTTTGCCAATAAGGTCCACATGAATCAACCAAATGAACATGATGTAAAATAGGTATGACAAAAAAAAAAAAAAAACAAGGTCTAATTTTCCAATTAAAGGAAAAAAAGGAAGAGATTTAAATTAATTTTGGGTAAGTAATCAA
>Ga0116227_10005150_pt1 | contig 27866 bp, 21 predicted proteins | sample S1TSphgellanicum_FD_89693 | JGI IMG/M metagenome (GOLD analysis project Ga0116227, IMG submission 89693) | Host-associated microbial communities from peat moss isolated from Minnesota, USA - S1T2_Fb - Sphagnum magellanicum MG | ecosystem: Host-associated > Plants > Peat moss > Unclassified...
ACCTTTCCCATTGGCGTCCATCAGCATCCTGGATGATGCACACTCGACTGCCCTCTTCAAAATCAGGGTTTCCTTTTCCATCAACATGCCCAATGAATTGGTATGGACCCTCCTAGCTTGTAGTCAAAGCTCTCTTCTTCCCTGGTTTCTTCATCTTTACCATAATCTCCTCAGCAATCAGACCTTCAAAAATTTACTTACCTTTCCTGGCAGCATAGGTCCTCCTTTGTTTCTGCTGCACTTGTTCCACATTGAGTAAAACACTTTCGTGGATGCTCACTATGAACTTCACTTTCTGTAGAAATTGCGCTGCAACCATTTTAGCATCAACATCATCATCGGTCACAACAGTTAGAGCGTGCAGGTAATTGTCAACCCTTAGACGTGGTGTGCGACCAGTCAAAATCATGAAGGGTGAAAATTTGGTATTAGCCTAAATGCCACATCTGTATCCAAACATGACTTTGGCCAAATGCTCGTCCCAACACTCCACGTTTTTTGGAGTTGCAACTAGGATGGTGATGCCATGCTTGATCGTTTTGATTAGACGCTCTGCCATCCCATTACATTGAGGCCATTGGGGTGCAGTGCGTTGATGTTGGATACCGTAATCCTTGCACATGACATCGAATTCGGCAACCCATTCTCCCCCATTGTTAGTAAACACAAATTTGGGGACTCCATACCGGCAGATTACGTCATCTTTCAGAAACCTGGACGCAGTCTTAACACCATGATCAACGACTGCCTTTGCCTCGCACCATTTAGAATAGTGGTCGATGGCCACCAATATGTACTTGTTCCCTGACTTGGTCTTAGGCAATGGTCCTGCGGTGTCCATAGCCACTCTATGAAACAGATCACAAATGGGTATATTCTTCAACTTTTCATCTTCAAAGCGTATACTCCCCATCCTTCTCACCATCTGACATTGTTGGCATACCTTTACAACAGTCTTCACATCCTTAGTCCGATTATGCCAAAAGTACCTCCTACATATCTCAGCCAGAGTCCTTTCTTCACCAAAATGCCCTAGGTCTTTATGCATTTGGACTACAAGTCCCATGCGGTCTTCTGGCCTTGGCACAAGTAACCCCTTGAAATAAAGTGATTGATCTTGCCAGTGGTAGTTCAATGTTCTCCTCCTGGCTCTCTTAGATTCCACAGGATCAACAATGTTTGGTAGCATGCCTCCTTGCAATAAGTCTATGCAAGTTACATCCTCCCATATGTCTTGGTGCGCTGTGCTTGTGCCCCACTCATCCTCCTCATCCGAACCTGTAGGAACCAAGTCACGTTCACCAGATTCAAACAGTTGTTGAACTGCCAACACTAGCTCCAATTGCTGTTGCCTGTCATAGTACTGGGGTCCCCTCCTCTTTAGCACCACTTTCACATCATCGTCCTGTATAAGCTCACTTTCCTTTGCAATTTCTGCTTCATATGGAACAAGCTCCTTGGGCTGGTCTTCTTCTGATACAATGTCAACCATATATAGCTGCTGGTTGCTAACATGATCACAGTGGTTGATGCCAAAACAACACGCATGATGTTATACACAGTCCCTGTCCTTTCTCCTAACGCCGAACCATTTTGTTTCTTTGCCAGTCTAAACAAAGAGAGTCTCCCCTTCTCTTTTAAGTGTGTCAGTTAGTGTACTTCCACTGTCTTAGATTTCTTCACTGAAGTCATCATCATCCGTGGCCTACCCTATTAGATTTCTGCTCAAAGCATCTGCATTCGTATGTCTCAAGCCTGGTCGATGTAGTATCTTGAAGCTGAAATCCTGTAGCATATCGATCCACCTGCCTCTCCTGCCATGTGCATCTGACACCGTCGCCAACCATTCAAGCGGCTTGTGGTCTGTTCTCAGAGTAAAATGGTTTCTGTGCAGATACTGTCTAAAATGCATGATGCCCTAGATCAATGCATAACATTCCCCTTCCATGGGGTGAAACTTCCTTTGCACCACAGTCAAACCTTTGCTGGCATAAGCCACTACTTTCTCAAATCTACCCTCCTTTTGTGATAGGATGGCACCAACACCTTTTGTTGACCAATCCACATCGAGGCAGAGTGACCTTTTGAAGTCTGGATGCACCAGTATGGGAGCATTAACAAGTGCTCTCTTCAAAGAATCAAACGCTTGTTGGCAGTCCTGATTCCATACAAACGCAACGTCTTTCTTCGTCAATTCAAACAACGGACCAGCCAACCTTGAATACCCTCGTACATACTTTCGGTAGTACCCTGTCAGTCCCAAGAAGGACCTGACACTGGTGACCGTCTTTGGTTTTGGAAAACACAACACTACATCAATTTTTTTAGGATCTCGTTTGGTACCTTCCTTACTGACCACATAGCCCAGGAACACAATGCTTTCAGCAGCAAAACAACATTTGCCTGGGTTCAGCTTCAAGTTCACTTCCCTGAACTTGGAGAGTACAGCTTCCAAGTGTTGCAGATGGTCTTCCCAGTTTTCATTGTGGACATTGAGATCATCCACAAACACCTTCAGGAACTTATTTCCCAATTCCTTGAAAACTAGTGACATTGTTTTGGTGAAAGTACTAGTCGTATTCTTGAGACCAAAAGGCATAATTGTCTAGTCATACAGCCCAGTCTTGGTAACCAATGCCATCTTCTTCATATCTTTAGGAGCCATACGAATTTGCCAGAATCCTGACTGCAAATCCAGTGCAGTAAACCAAGCTGATTTCTTCAGCTGGGAAATCACATCATCAACAAGAGGCATGGGAAACGAATTTCGTCGGGTCTGTAGATTGAGTGGTCGGTAGTCTCCACAGAATCGCCTACTCCCGTCCTTTTTCACTGGCAGGGTCACACGACAGGCGTACTCAAAAGCACTCGGCTTCATCTTGCCCAATTCCACCAACACATCAATTTGTTTCTTCACCTCTGCCTCCTCCCAGTATGATAATCAACCAGGAGCTACCTTGCAAGGTGGAAATCCTTGTGTGTCTATAGAGTGTTTTCCGATAGTACAACAGCCTAGCTCCCCTTTGTTCCAAGCAAACACATTTTGATATCGCTCTAAGACTCCCTAGAGTTGCTATCCCTTCTCCTCATCCAGATTCTGATCAACTCGAATCTTTTGGCAAATCTCTCCCCACCTCAAACTTGCATTACGGTTGTTAAATAATGCCAACTGCTCTTTGAAGCTGTTGTGAGAGTCAGCAATGTCCATTTGCTGGACTTGTAGTAGTACATGCACTTCTGCGCAATTCACGGCTCCAGGGAGAGCCTGCTTTCCTTGCTCTGCATCAGAAACCCACCTAATCCAATTGGCATAGTCATTAGCATTTGTGATTTCCTCTTTCATGAAATCATTAGCTTGCTCTTGCAACGTCAGCTGCAGAATTTGCTGTGGTCCTTCCAACAATACCAAATCCTCAAGTTCGGTGTTTCCAAATTCAGACTCGTCATCAACTGACTCCACTAGTTGAAGCCCTCCTTCACGATCCTCATTTGTATCAGAGTCTGAATCTGATACGAGTGCACCATTCGTCCAGTTGCAATGTGCTCACACAAAGATGGTTTTCTGACAATCGTGTCCAAATTTCCATCGAGATGCGTGTTTCCCAGCGCAACAACAACTTCTCGTATCAGAGTTTCCGAATTCATTTTCTGCAGCATGTTTACCATGGTCAATGGTAATACTTCCACATTGGTTCCTGGTCCATGCCTCACTTGGATCAACCCTCGCTCCACATCAACAATTGCTCCAATTTTGATCAAAAGATCAAGTCCAAGCAGTACGTCATAGCTGTCCGTGTCCACCACCATGAAGGTCATGGTGCACTGCACACCTCCAACCTTGACCGGTACTTCATCAATTCGACCAAGAGCCTGCGTAACAACTCTTGATGCGGTCTTGTAAGTTTCAAATCCAGAAACCAAGTGCATTAGACCTAATTCTCGAACTACTACAGCCGCCATGACAGACATAGACGCTCCAGTGTCTACAAGTCCTTCCACCAGATAGCCATTTACTTCCACCGACAAGTGGAGTGTCTTACTCCTATGTGTTTTGTTGATGTAGATTCGTCTAAGCGTTGGAGTTGTTAAAACCATAGACACCTGATTGTTTGCAGCTTCTACATCCTTTTTTTTTCTAGCCACTTTTACTAGATTTTCTAGGTGTTCTAATTCTCCCGGTATCATCAGCACTGTTTCCATGGGTGTCAGTGAAATTTTTCCTTTAATGAAATGGGACAAAATTTTCGACTTGACAGAGTTCTCCCGATTCATTCCTGTGCCCTCTCCTGCAGCTTCAGGAGATGGTTCAGTGCTTGTCGGTGCCACTTCGACATGCATTCTTCTCCTGGGTACTCGAGTGTATGAGAATATGCTTTCATTCCCACACAACTTGTTGAGTTGTTGCAGAGTTGCTTCTTCGTCATTTAGCAATACTTCCAGGAAGTTTGCTATTCCAGAATGTGACTTCCCATCCTTGGGTTTCTTCCAACACCTGTCCTTTGAGTATCCTAAACCTGAACAAAAGGAACATTTTATCCCACAATTCTCTATCCTATGAAACATGCCACATTTGGCGCATTTCGGTCGTGGTTCATTCAATCTTGGACATGTAGTGGTTATATGGTCTCCTCCCTTACAAATCTGGCACCTTCCAAACATGGTGGAAGAGGATGATGCGACAGGATTCGGCACATTCCCCTTCAAAAAATTAATGAGTGTGTTGTTTAAAGCAGTAACCTGCTTTTCCATCATCGTCTCTACAACTCCTTCTTCTTGCTCTTCCTTCAGGGGTTCGAATGGAGTCTCTCCAAGCTCACCCAATACTCTCTCAAGCTCAATGGCAGCACTCACCAGCTCTTCAATGTCAGTAACCGTCCTCACCACACATAATTTTCGAATTTCAGGCCTTAACCTGGCCAAAAACCTTTTCCTTTGTTTGCTGTCTTGTATCCTTCCCCTCTGAAACAGTTTATCAAGACGTTCAAAATATTTTTGAACTCTCTCCTTGGGTTTTTGCTTGATGGCATCAAGCTTCATCCTGATGTCATCGGCATCCACATTTCCATACTTCTGTACGATTAAAGTTCTCAACTCAGGCCAATCAACTGGTGTTGGTTGCATCCTCTTAAACCACTCCTTTGCTTTACCCTTCATATTCAACTTCGCAATCTTGAAGAACTTGTCTGCATTCAAATCTCGCACTTCAGTTGCCATGGTGAGCCTCTTTGCCCAGTCATTGACGTCCTCATGATCTCTTCCCCAGAACAATTCATCCATCCCTTGGGGGCTGGTCATCTTGCAAACATTAAGCTTTAAACCAAAATTGCAACACTTTCTACTACACATTCGACCTTAGGCCACAATTGGCAACCACAGTACCGAACAGCTTTATAGTCTATTCTGTTCGTTTTGGATTTTGAGAAGAGCAAATGTTATATGATTCAATCTGCAAATTCAAACTGATCTCCTTCTGCTACTGGTCTCAAAGGTGCAAAATTAGATGGAAAAATGGAAAAACTTTGCTCATCTGTGGATTCTTGTTGGAATTGCCACTTTCCTTCTGAATCGCACCATATTCTCCAATTGATGACACGAGATCTCGATCCACCGTGTTCCACCCTAACAAGATGATCTCCAATCTGGAACAAATCTTCTACACCAGGGATGTAGAATATGGTGAAATGGTTAGGTGAAACAGCAGACTTAGGAACCCAAATGTCTCCTAACCTAGGTACACTACGGTGCCTCTCGGCAAATGAAGGCGTTACTCTATGCAAGGTACGAGGTGTAGTAGTACTGCATCTGTAGCTCTGAGATTGACACCCATCCCCTTGCTCCATCTCTCACCTTCAACCAAACCTCAGCGCGCGTATAAAAGCCACTGTTAGCTACTTCTACTGCTATGTCTCTAACTCGAGCTTCATTTGGATTTATTCCCACAAGCGTTACCATTCCAAAACCCAGTGAACGCAGGACTATCGCTCCTCTCTATGGTCCACCCTGAGTAGTCAGATAATCGAACCTATTAACGATTCGTTGTTCATGAATCTCTTGTGTTAATTCTTCTACTCCAACCTCATTTACACTAGGCGAAGACATGATACTTCAATTATCATTATAGCTAGACATCCACAGGTTCTACCGAAGCTGCCAGATCTGAACCAGCTCTAATACCAAGAGAGAGTGTGTAAGACCAAACCACCAACCTAACGATCTGATGTGCCTACAGAATTGAGTTCTTTGCGATTCTAAAACCAACCAACACCTTCTGATCTTTTCTCTCTAATTCATCTAAAACTCACCTGCTTACACCCATGATCTTCACACAGACACCGCTTACACTTATACAAAATCGGCAGCTTCTGATCGTCGAATCTGGAGCTTACACCTTCATTCACAAAAAAAGTCTAGAGAGTACAAGCTTCCTTACTGCAATACATTCATTAAAGACAAAACACCTTCTAAGGTCTGGCCTTTGAGGTCAGAGCTCTTGGTGCTCTTTCGATCCTATTGAGCCACTGAACCCATTCCCTCCAGGATGCAACAATGCAGCTTGCTTCTACTCTACCTCTCCTAGCATCCGGAGACTCTCGGATCCTAATGTATTCTGCAACTACTCACTCACACTCTCTGTGGTCATTCGATCCACCTTCTGGATCCCTCAGTATCACACCTCGGCACCAACCCTTCACAACTATTCCTACATGTCATCCACAACTATCTAGCCAAGTTGTTGGCGCATCGGAGAATTTCAACAACCAACCAAAGCAGACCTTCTCCACTATCTATCTATGCATATTTATATTCATCTACCATAATCTATACCATTCTTTCGCCCACAGCCCACTAAGTCCCAAAAACTTTCTCTGATCTTCCTCCCCATCTACCGGTCCTCCTTGGCTTTAAATCTTACCTCCTCCCCATCTGCCGTCGTTCCATCCACTCCCACTTATCAAAGCAGCTCCACTCCGCCATAATCCGTGCCGTCTCACTCACGCGTGATCAGATTCCACAATACATCCAGAAGTAACCGCCATGCATTCTTTGTAGCAGCAATGGAGAGATCCTCGCAGCCGGAACCACTGACGACTACAAAATTAACTCAAACAACAGGCTATGTTCACACTAGTATGGTGACCTATTGTTCGGTCACACCCAAACTATGTTATTTGCAAAGTGAAGAATTTTTTTTGAATCCAAGATGAAACTTAATAACATAATATCTAATGCATGGGATTTGAAATAATTATGGTAGTTGTAAGCATAGTGATAGTGAATGCACTCAGGGAAAAAAAGAAAGACAAGATGAAATTCAAAATTATCACAAAATTCAATGTAATTTGAGTTTCATCTTATCTTCGTTCCATGTTTAAATGTAATTTTTGAATATTTTATTTTCAATCTCATCCCTTTAAGGACCAAACTTAAGATACCAATATTATGATACCTTCATTTTATGGAATTCGCTATTGAACAATAGTAATATTGTAATGAAAACATTCTGGTTCATTAAAGAATAGATGGTGCATTTTGAGGCACTTCAACTTCAAAGTGTTACACCACAATTTGTGTGAAATGTGGAATGAACATGAATCAAGGCTTGCAAATTCAAAAAATATAAAGGATAATTTAGTTAGATTTAACACACATATGTTACCTCCTTGTAGAGAAAGAAAGGATGCTAAAGCAAAAGGAGAAAGATTAAGAGCATGACATCTATCTATGAAGGAAGGTTGTTTGTTTGTTTTGTTTGTACTTATAAGATCCAACATCCCGGTTCTTGGTCTCTTTGGAAAGCTCTCAAGGAGGAGGGGTGCATTGGTTAGGTTTCAGGGTGTTTGGACTTGTGGTGCAAAAGTTATTGAATATATTGAATGATTTCTTCATTGAAAATGAAATTAAATGCTAGCTAAATTTTTTGAAGGAATTCGAATGTGCCTTTGGTGTTGTTAGAAAGATCTTCATGAGCCGGATTTAATGGAATTTATTTGGCAAGATTTGGATTCAGAATGTGGGAGATATTGATTTTTTAAGTGATTTCTGTCACTAAAAATTCAAATAAATTCCAAAAAAAATCAGGTTTTGGAAGGAAAAATCAGTTGAGGACATGTTCACACTTGGGCCAAAGCACAGGCCACACTAGTGTTGTATGAAAAATGGGTGTTTAATCACTTAGTATTATATTGAGTTCAATAAATAAAATTGCAATTTGTTCATAAATTTAATATAATCAAATATTTATTAATAAGCTTGTGGCATTCAAATTACAAATCAAACCACATGAAGATCCAAATCCATAACAAAAAAATGAACTAAAGTGAACTACTTGTCATTATTAAGACCAATATTTTTGGCCTTCAACACATTTTGCCATCTACAACTTTGCATAACCATTTGTCTACTTTCTTGCTTACTCCATGGCATCTACGAGATGATCATATTAGACATCTTCACTTTTAGTATTTAAGTTTTTTTCACATGAATAAAAGAATTCCCACATCAAGGATAACATTAGATCCTACAACCTTCATTTTTTTCTAAAAACTTCTTGTTAGATTGACCTTGAACACCATGCCATTTGCATGCCTTAGTCCTCGGTTTGGTAGAACAAAAAGTTGGAAGTACAAGCCCATCTCCAAATTAAGATTTGCATCTTAGGGGATGTAGGAATATCTTGAGTTTCAAGATCATTTTCATCAAAAAATATTCCCAACCTCAAGTCTCTCTAGGAGTAGTGCGAATTCTTGGATCAACAACTTGGGGAACTCCATTTATTTTAACAATACGAACCCAAAAAAGATACTTAAATCTTTCAAATCAATGCCATTTTGAAGGAAGAGCACCTATGATTTTTTGGTCTTCTTCATTTTAGCATTGTATTGTCCTTCATTTTTATCAAATTTGTCCTTTGGAGAGTGGGCATTCAAAGGATGCAATAAAACCCTCCCAATTATGCTTATTCATTGCCTTCCTATTGACACCTAATATTATTATCCAAAATTGTCGAGCAACAATGAAAATGTTGTATTGTTCCAAAATCTCTCATGTGGAGTTATTTTCTTTTAGAATGATTTCATCTTTGACATGCATACTAGCTTCATGCTTATTTGAATAAGAAAACATATGTAAAAAGCTAGGATGTATCTCACTAGGTAGTTTAGGTGCTTCTTATTCTTCAAATCCCTCCATGGGTTACAAAACCTCATCACACAACCCTAAACATGATATTTGCAATTGTATGTGAGTATGCGAAGAATGAGGAGATCAAGGTGTAAAATAATGTGAATTAGTTGCCTTACAAAATTTCAATGGAACCCTAGGCTTAGGCTCTTAGTTGACTAGGGCTCATCAACCCGAAAAAATTGTGCATGCACTCAAAACTACTATCAACCCTTTGTTTTTGACATCTACCTTGTAGCAAGTAAACTCAGAGTTAGACCCTCTCCTTTTGTGATGCCATGCCCCTTTGGGATTGATTATTTTATTAGTAATATTTGGCAAGTTACATTTTTAAAATTCCACTATCTTACCACACTCTTTAGAAAGGTGGCCCATTGATTTTTTTTTCTAGTGGCAACTTTTTGAAAATTTTCAACTTCAGAAATCAATTTAACGAATCTTTTGTTGTGAATTCCTTTTTATTTTTTAAAATTGCCATATTTATGTTCCAATAGATTGCAAAAATTATACAAAGGTTGGAAAAATATTTTTACTTTCATATTTTTATATTAATCACATTTAACTAAATCATCATATGAATTGATTACCACTTTAGTTACATCACAAAATTGAGAGACAAAGAAATTTTTTTGTTGCCAATGAATCCTATATATATATATATTTATTTATTTATTTGAATGAGCACTAATGATGCAACATAAAAGTTTTTAAATAAAAAACAACTATCCAATGACTTTATTTTTCCCTTCTTTTCTGGCAAAATCTTCTTTTAAAAATGTGATTTTTTTTTTTTTTCCCTAAGGGTTTCTAATCTAGGATTGAAAATCAATAAACTATCATAGTTTCTAAGAAAATATAATAGAACTAAAAAACATTAGGAATAATTGTTTTGAAGAATTCTTGGTGCCCCATCCATTGTTGTGGATTCAATTCAATGCTTAATATTCATACTTCCTCCAATGATCCATATGTAGTTTTTGGCGGTGCCTTTGTACATATGACATCGTTCAATTGTGAAACTTTTGTAGCTTTGCTACATTTGGTATTGTTCTTTTATAAGAACTTTTGTAGCTTTGGTCCTTGCAACAATTTTTTTTGTTTCATGGATTTTTTTGTTGGCTAATGTTTTTTTATAAAATTTTAAATTAATTTAATAATTTTTAAAAAAAAACATTTTAAGAAGAGGAAAAGGGAGAAAAGAAGAAGGGTTTTCTTATTTTTTCTATTCTTTGTCATGGATTAATTCATTGTTTCTTATTCTTTCAATTATTTGTTGTGGATTAATTCATGTTCTTTGTTCATTCTATCCTTTCTTCTTTTCTTTTCTTCCTTTTTCCTTTGATTTTTTTGGAGCCTTTATTTAGTTTGGTTACTTGTTAGTAATTCTAGCACCTTACCAACCCTGTGATTTTTACATGTTTTTGGTCTTAAGATTCATACATACACCCACAAAATAAAGGGGGGAAATTCCGTTATTGCAAAGTTCAATTGTTGTTCATACCACTAATTTGTGGTTAACCTTTGTTTTGTCGTGGGTAATTGCAAACAAATAATAAACTTTAGCATTTGAAAACTCCAAAAAAGAATTTGCAAGCATCAAGGATAGTGTGGAATGTCAAAGTGTTGTTTATTTTCATAGTTGATGAAGAATTGATGCTACTTAGTAAAATCTACTTTGTAAAAGAAGCCTTTGTATAATAAATGTATCATTGGAGTTCCATTTTTAAAAAAATTCTTCTAGAATAGCTATAGAGAAGATTTTCCTTTTGAATTAGAGTAGTATGTATCACTAGTTTTTAACATGCTACAATTTTTTTTTCTTTATAATTTTATAATTTTTAATTTTGTTTTGTGAACTCAAACTTTTTATGATCAAGGTGCATATTAACAATATTTTCACATCTACTTATATAATATCCTTGGTTTTGTCCGCTTGCAGTGGTGTTCGGTCGTCCTTTCTATTCATCTGTCCTGTCATCCATCTCATCATCCGTCCCGATGACGACCACTGGTGCTAGCCTTTCCCTGGCGCTTAACATTGCTGCCGTATCTACGGCCACTGATGCTAGCCTTTCCCTGGCGATTAACTCGTTGTTGCATCCATCACAAGATAAAAGTTTCTAAAAAAAATTAAAACATGAACCAAGTTTAAAGAAACAAGGGACTTCACCATGTCCGAAGGTCACATGTACTCACTAGAAACAAAATAAATAAATAATAAAAAATAGAAAAAAATGAAGATAGAAAAAATAAAAACATGAAACAAACACACACAAAAAAAAGTAAAAACGCAAAAACTATTAAAAAAGAATGCAAACAAATGAAACAAGGAAAGGGAAATACAAAAAAAAAAAATTTAAAGAAAAAAATTTACAAAAATGAAGAAACCAAATAAAGAATAAAAAAATAAAAAAAATAAAAGTTATAATAATGAAGAGAAACCCTACTTGAAAAAGAATGAGGTGTATCTTCTTTCTCCAAACTTCAAGCTTGCATCCAAATAAATAAAAATATAAAAGTGAAAAAGAAACACATTATTTTTATTATACAAAATAATAATAAAAACAAAAAACACATTTAAAAAAAAAAGATAAAAGTTTAAAAAAAAAACTAAAACATGAACCAACTTTAAAGAAACTGAAAGAAACTGGGGGACTTCACAGTGCCCAAAGGTCACGGGTACTCACTAGTAGAGAAAAAAAAAGTCTATTTGTATGTGAAATGAAGGTAAGTTTAGTTTGTTGGTTTACCACTTGGGTTTTTAATTTTGAAATTTTGATAATAAAAAATAAAATTCTTGTAAGGTGCCTTTATTTCAAATGATTTGAATCATTTTAGTGTTCAAGTGAACCTCTATTTAATATCTCCCTTCAAAACGGTCAAGATCAAACTCTTACATCTTAAGTAACTTTTTTGAAATTGTGATAGACTAAAAAATAAACTAAAAAAAATTCAGCAGATTAAAAAAATAATTTAATTTATGCCAAAGCCACCAAGGTACTACAAAATGCCTTTGGGATGCTTAGATTGCAATATTTGCATTTTAGGTTCATTGTTTATTATCATTGGAAGCCAAAAGGTAGCCTATGTTTAAAACTACATGGTTTTTGTAATTATTGCTTGTTTTAGTAATAACATTGGGTCTCTTTTGGCATCATTAGGTATAGTTCATTGTTAGGTTATAGGAGTCAATAGCAAGGAGATGGTGTGGGTAGGTAAGTAAGTGCCAATAGATCTAAGTAAGTAAGTAGATTATTATGTAATTCATATCCATTGGCCTTTTAGTTAGTAGGTAAGGGGGGAAAAGGAAAGGCAGGATGAAACTCAGTTTACCACCAAAATTGGTGGAAAGACTAGTTTGGGTCCTAGTTATTTCATTTTGTAAAATTTTCATTCCCAGTTAAGGATTTGATGCCCTATTACGCCGAAACTGGTCATTCTCGCCCCCTAATTGCGTGACTTTAGGGATAACTCTGATATGTAAGTTTTTAACAAAGCCAATTTGATTGAGATTTAAGCTTTTGTTGTGTTCTAGAAGATTGGCCCCCAACACGATCCAAACTAGTAAAGGCTTTATTAACATGTTTATTAACCCCAAAAAAAAACATGCACACAAAGATGAGACTCAGAAGACACTCTTTTAGGATAACCCTTCAAAACATGAAAAATTGTGATGCGATGCCTCTTTAGCCAGAAGTTTCTCTGAGCTATATTCACCCTAATGTGGTCACTCCTGAGAGGTGTAGTGATTTGGGCTTTGGATTGAAAGAAATGAGAAAATCTCAAAGGACCTGAGCTCATCTAATACTAAGTTAGGTCACAGGGTTCTTGATGGAATTGTGGTTTATGGCAGATTTGAATGGGAGAATGTGAACATTGCTTGCATAATAAGAAGATTTGTTGACTAGCTTTGATAGGAAATGGTGTCTGCATTTTCTTTCTATGTGTTAGGGACCATCACAAGGTTAGATGAAACTATCACTTGCCTCGGTTAATTAGCTTTGTTGACTAGACTGGTGCTCTTCTGTTTGGTCTTGTGGGGGTGGGTTTGGTTGATGGGTGGGTCGGTTTTTAATACAAATTATCAAATTTACAATAAAAATTTAAATTATTTAAAGAACTTAGCAATTAGAAATTCTTAACCTTGGAAGGCTGACTCCAGTTTTGAGTCGGATGCAATAGGAGGTATGGGGGCAATATTCCCATGTGAAGTTACGAGAGCCATGTCCCATCATCCTCATGGCTCAAACCCTAGGAATTATCAGATTAGACTAAGGTCCATAGTTCTGTTTTCAAATCCTTGTAATGTTCATCTATGGCCATCCATGGCCCACTATAGGAACATCCACTATAGGAATATTGCCAACAGAAACTGAATGATCCATTTGTGTTTCAATATGCTAACCATCATGTGTTTCCAATTTAGTAGGCTATGTTGAATATTTATCATCCTTATGGATGTCATTTAAAGGGCCAAACCATTTGGTGACAAATTTTTCACTATTTGTGAAAAAGGGTTTGAGAAAAACTGGGAAAAAAATGTCTAGCAAAATCATAGTTTTTACCTTTTAATTATAAATAAATAAATTTGGGGTTTACACAATTTTTCATTTCTCATGGTTTTTTTTTTTAAAAAAATGTTTGAACCTGAAATGAAGAGCAGAGCCATTGGGTGATGAGCCACTTGTTTACCACAAGGTGGTGCAAGTTAGCAAGCACTACAACTATCATTTAACTAACGTTGGTGGTGCCGGTTAATACAAGTGCAGTAGAGAGCTGAAAGTGGTCATTTTAGCTTTTGAAGCTGCTCAACTTACACAAACTCAGGTTGTAGCTTATTTCTAGCAATTGCGCATTAAAACTAAGTTGTGGAGGTCAAGTTGTCTCATGAATCAAAACTATGGTTTGCCAATAATGCTAGCATCCTTGGTCAGTCAATCTATACATTAGATTGAGTAAATTGAAAAAATTTTGAGGAATTTTTTATGAGGCATGTCCTACAATGGAGATTGACATGATTGGAATTGAATCAAGGCCTTTAAACTAGACAAAGATCGGATCTTTAGTATCAGAAAGATAAATTGGAATGGGCACTTAGGAATGTAAATTTGATTTAGTACAATTTTGCTTGATGAATATTGAATTATAACGACTTCGAACACTTTGACGATTTTTGTTTTTGTAAGAAAAAAAGATGTTTGTTTCAAGTTCATATAAACATCAATACTAAGTGTATGACAACGATTTGATTTTTTAAGAGAAGGAAAGATTCTTCATATACTAGACACTTATCATTTTCTCCCTAATGCTCAACAGAAGAAAGCACAAAGCTAATAAACTCTCTTGTTGAAAATCTCCACAAAAAAAATTTCTTTGTGTTTTGCATAATATGCTGGAAATCTTTGCTTTATATCTCCTCCAAGTCTTCTGTCAAAAAGCTCCGAAGCAGATTGTTCCTTGCACTCGTATATGGTGGAAAAGTTCCATCTACATCTGCTTCCATACTCTTGTGGTAAACACCCTTATAGTGACTGAAGGCATCAAAAGAATGCTTCCCGTGATACGCACCCATTCCACTCTCCCCAACCCCTCCAAATGGGAGTCCAAGGACTGCAACCTGTAACACAATCCCCACCAGCAAAACAAACTCATCAGTACCCACATACTCTGATGCGGTTCACCATCAGTCCCTTTGAAGCATGATCCCGGCCTATTTCCCTTTATGGTTAGGAGGTTGTCTTCCATGACACAGAATTTTCATGTGCTGCAAGCTCCATCCAAGGAATCGAACTTTATGAATGTTTCTTTGAATTGATGAAGAAAATGTTTTTGTTCTCTAATCTACAACTGGTGCAATTATTTCTCTTAATATCTCCAACTTCTGCAGCTCTTTCAATATAGAATTGTAACACGAAAACAAAAAGGAACTAAAGCATGTTTAATCTACTTAAAGTGGGTTTGTGGTCATTCCATTTCACAGGAGCACCCAAGTTTTGCTATTATGAAACACACAATAACCAGTTACATTAGTCCACCAACCTGGTGAATTTACTTGCACTAGGCAAGGATACAAAAGACATGGATTATTGTGTACATACATGTAAGATAGTCTCATTAATCGTCACAGCCCCTGCTGACGTTTCTGCTACAAATCGCTCTTGCACTGCTTTGTTTGTGGAGAAAACATATAGTGCTAATGGCTTTGGTAGATCCAGAATGATATTGATTGCTTCATCCACTCCCTTGACCTACACCATAACCACAAGAGATAATACTGCATTCATAATTTTTGGTAAACACAGGGAAGATGCAAACTTGGAGCCTGAAAGTGAAGTCACGATACTATATTCTTACAACCATATGAGCAAGAACTTATGAGTTCCAAGCAGAACTGAGCCAACCTGAAAGTGAAGTCACAACACTATATTCTTACAACCATACAAGCAAGAACTTGTGGGTTCAAGCAAAACTGAGCCAGTATCTGAGGCTGAAAGAGATTTGAAGATAAGTGGACAGCAGAGGCAGATGAAGAAGAATTACCGTAATTATAGGAAGAATCGGTCCAAAAATCTCGTCCAGCATCACAGGGACATCAAGTGGGACATCAAGCACAATGGTAGGTGCAATGAACCTGAATGATGTAGAAACCCACAATTAAGCATTGATGAGGAAGATGTAATGGGACCCAAAGGACAAGAGAACTAATTCCATTCACACAGTAATAGTCTACAATTGCTAAAGCTAAACCAACATGTCAGAACACATCTCTGTGGTAAGACACATAAATGGGATGTTGCAGTTTGATTAGTCAATGAAATGATGTTGTGTAGAGTTTGAGCTCCAGGAGTAGTATTGGATCCTGAAATCTAAAACTCAAAAGTAACATTGTTGTTGTAGAAATTTCACAATCATGGGTGACCTACATCGGTGACTAGTGGTGATTTATATCCACTAATACTCGTGAGGGCGCAGGTTGCAATTCCATGCATAATGTTCTTCTTCTAATATACAAAATGAATTGCCATCATCAAAAGATCCTACAAACTTTGGGCGGTTCACTAGCTAGCTTGAGAGGATATGAGACCAAAAGGACATCGAGGTTACTCACAGGGACTGCTCATTGCGTTCACCACCATAAACAATTTTTTCAGCTGTTCTCGGATCATCCAAAAGCCTTGTCAACCGCCGGAAATGATTTGAATTGACAATACGGCCAAGCTCAGCACAGGTGCTTAGATCCTCTCCAAAAAACTCCACGATTGTTTCCTTTAAAGTCTCAACCTGATTTTATGGGAGTGAAAGAATACAATCAGTATGTGAACAGAGCCCTAAACTTTTATTAAGCCCCCACTTCAGTCATAAAAAAACCAGAAGAGCCATGTTCTATCATTAGTATTTCTCACTACATCAAATGGTGGAAAAAGGTATAGTCCAACATGGAGTGAATTCACCAAGGATATGTTATGTGTTAAGGAGAAATGAAAATACAAGTGCCAAAATAATACCAGCTTTGGCACAATGTTTTCTTGTACCAACAAATAATCGGGAGCAATACATGCTTGTCCATCACCGAAACCCCATTTCCCATGGCATATTCGTCTTGCTGAAACCTACAGCGCAATCCAGAAACCATTTTCATGATAATAATAATATCACCATGATCCTCTTTTGTCACAGACGGTCGACTTAAAGCTACAATTGTCATTACTTTTGATGATGTTTACACAAGTTTTCACTAACGGTTTTGCAAAGAGACCAGTGGAAGCAGATCCCAATTCAAAAAATAAGTACCCACAAATCATGAATCGTGTGCAACATATGTGAAGAGGTGACTAGCTAGATTTGGAGAAATTAGGTGCCAGTCATACTTTCAAATCAACCGAGTCATCAATATACACTGGGGACTTTCCACCCAGTTCAAGTGTCACTGGTGTAAGGTGTTTGGCAGCAGCTGCCATCACTATTCTTCCCACCGTGTAATTGCCTGCACATTGAACAATGTAAGCATTTTACCTTACATTCTTTGAACATTGAGTGATACTTGGCTGTTCAGAATGTGGCTCGTACAATCCATGAATACTCTAATTCTAGTGCAACTTGATCTTATTTTTTTTGGGTGTTACCTTGTGGGAAGTGAATGTTGGGATACTTGTAGGAATCAAAGAAGAAGAAGAAGAAGAAGAAGAAGAATACCTGTATAAAAGATTTTATCCCACTTTTGTGCCAAAAGAGCAGTTGTTATTGGTATACCTCCTTCTACCACACGGATTGCGTCCGTGTCCAGATACTTGGGAAGCAAGTCAGCAAGAATGGATGATACAGTAGGGGTAATTTCTGATGGTTTGAGAACAGCAGCACACCCCGCAGATATTGCCCCAATCAAAGGATCGACCGCCAACACTGCAAGGGGAATGGGATTGAACAACAAGAGAGTAGTTAAGGCTCTAGAAACTTTCTCCTTCAAGATTTGTCTGATGTTATTGTGATAAAATGAAATGACAATCTTGAACTCAAATCCTGCAAAACAATTCAGTGCCAAGGATTGCAAGAGAGAAGAGGCACAGCTAACTCCATCTAAAGAAAATTCCAGCAGTGTGAACATATAAGATAATTCCCTCTCTTCACAACTCCAAAGCAATTACTAACTTCCAGCAATAAACCTCATACTGATAGTAGGATTACGTGAGGTTTGCAAATTTTACAAACATGCAACTTGCCTTGTGTGGGAGAAGATTGAAATACAAGATTGGAATCTAAAGCAAAGTTAAGAGAGAGACACAAAAGAACTGTGCCTTTGGGAGAGTAAACAAACTTTGGACTTACAGACAGGGAAGTTCCATGGAGCAATCACGAGAGCCACTCCCAGGGGCTCTGGCACCACAAAGGCTGTGCCTGGAAGGGCGATTGGTGGAACTGGCACCTGAAGAACCAAGAACAAGAATAAGAAATTAGCAACACAAAATACCTGACAATTCACATGCACTACAAAGCTCCATGCTACAAAAAACATACAAGTTACACTTTGCTTATGATCTGGTTGAGGTCAAAACTTGGAGATTATATTTATATGTGCTGATGGTTTTATACCCCACCTCTTCTGGTGCCATCCATTTCTTGAGCTCCTTGATGGCAAACTTGCAAGAGGTCGCCAATGCGAGAAGCTGTAAACACAACAAAAAAGTTTGAATCATATGTTGCAGAGTTCTTTTTGGCATCAAAAAGCATTCAAGCAGCTCACCACCCAATTGATCCAAGTCTTCAATGTGAACCAAACCACTATATTTCCCCAACATCCCAGTTCTTACAGTGTTTCCAATTCTGGGACTAAAATTCTTTTGCATAGTACCCAGCTAGGCTCATCTGGATTTGAGGAACTTGAGCTTTGAACCAGGTTTTGGCAACTGGATCCAAGTTTGCTGGTGACATAGGTATTTGAGCACACCAGCAATCCAGATTTTGCACTTGAGTTCATGGATTGAAGCTTTATGTTTTTGAAAAACACACATGCATGGCTGCTAGGGTGTGTTCCCGATTTGCCAATTTTTTTGGGAACACGAGTTGGAGCTTGAAACCATCCAATTTCTCAACAGCTTGCATAAATCTCGCCTCCAAACTCATTCAATTGGGGGGTTTCAAAGGCGGAGAGAGAGAGAGACAGAGTCAGAGTCAGAGTCAGAGTCAGAAACAGAGACAGAGAGTTTGTACTTCAGTGAACACAACTTGGTGTGCAGGTTTGCCGAGATCCGTAAAAACAGCTTGGACCAAGCTCTCCTGGTTCTCTACAATGAGCTTCAGCAACGCCTTCAGCTGTTGTATTCTCCATTTCTCCGTCTTGGTGATCCCACTCCTCACTGTGCGCTGCAAGTCCCGCACTAACTGCTCCACTCCAGCTGCTGCTGCTACCAGATTCTCCTCTTCAACAATGGCCATCGATCCCGCCGGCTCAAAACTCCTCCAAACAATTCAAGGTTCCAAACAATCCGTGGAGCTGGGAAGAAATAAATATTTACTACTCTCTAATCTTATCTATGCAAGCAAAGCAGCAACAAAACCAAAACTTGAATGGAATAATAATTCCAGTCAGGAAGCAGTGGAATCAAGATCACTGAAATATGAAATCTTTTCCCACCCACCAAAACTCTGCAGCACATTCAGATGCAAATGAAATGATGAGAAGAGCTACATGAAATGGATTTGCTTTGTTGGATTCCTTGGGAGCTCACCCCACACACACTTTGCATTATAATTTTCTACAAACTGATTCTCCGAAGTTTCATTTCATACAAAACTCTTTCCAGCCTACATGATCAGGACCAGGGGGCTTTTTCTTTTCTTTTTTTCTTAAAAGAAATTTAATTTAATATATTTTTAAATTTTAAATTTAATCGAATTGTCTAGATTTTAATTTAATTTAATTTCTTAATTTTTTTATTTAATCTAATTTTCTAGATTTTAATTTAATCTATTTTTATATTTTAATTTAATTTAATTTCTTAATTTTTTTATTTAATCTAATTTTCTAGATTTTAATTTAATCTATTTTTAATTTTTAATTTAATCTATTTTTATTTTTATTTAATCCCTTATTTATTTATTTATTTATTTCTATTTTATAAATTTTAGCCCCTAGTCTGTAACTAAGCCAAATTTGGCTATAGGTCAGAGAGTAAAGTAGATTTTTATTTATTTATTTATTTTAATGGAACCCTGCTCAATATATATTTTGGTGTTTTTTTTTTTTCTGTCAATTTTGGTTGTTGTAGCCAAAGATTTAGCAAGATTTGGTTTCAAGACAGCTAAATATATGAAAATAGAATTTTTTAAAAAATAATTATCCTCCGTTTTTTTGGCTACTATGTACATAAAAGAATCTGGTGATTTATCTTAAATTTTAGTCGAATTCCTGGCTATCAAGAATCGATCTTGAAAAGCGGCCCATGGTTTTTAGCATTTATAATTTTTTCAATGTGGATTTTTGGCTATAAATGTAGCTACTGGAGCTATGGTCTAAATCGGACGAATTCAGCTTCTTCTTCTTCCTCCTCTTCTTCTTCTTTTTCCCTGAAAATATGGCGACTGACTTTATTTATTTATTTATTTTAGAAAAGCCTTTTAGGATTGATTGGCAATCCCCCTTCTGTTTTTTTTTCTCTTGTCGCCGAAGTGGCGAATTTTTTCTTTCAATAAAAGAAGCTCATCAGGACCAGTTGAGTGAGAAGAAGAAGAAGCGGCGGCGACGGTGGCGGCAGGGACGAGTAGGTTACAACAGGTTCGGGATCAGAAGGCAACGACGAAGATCTGGTGGCGAGCTCGCACCTGTTGTGTAGATGATGGCAGCTACGCACATGCATTCGTTTGCATTCTTGTCGTGTGTGGTGAGATGGGGTTTCAAGCACTGCGAATTTGTACGAATTTGTCGCGTTTTGGAGGCCCGGGTGACGCACCACGCACATCAGCCCAACTAAAACCTACGGACGCACGCTGAGGAACTTACAAACGTTTAAAATCGTGTAGAATACTACCATGGGTCATGGAATAGGGAGTGGGTTCCAGAAGTAAGTAAGCACTTCATTAGGCACTTTGCTCAAGGCAAAGCCAATTAGCGGCCGCTTGCTTTTCCAAAAGTCCCACACTTCAAGCGGTGTTAACAAGCATCAAAATTGTTGATTCTTTTCCCCGTGATACGCACGCAGTGGGTGTTTTGTTTTCTGAAATGCTCTTTGCAATTTAATGCTCTGCAAACATACCTCCAAAATACACTAAGAACAATTTGGAATGTGTTTGCGATCTGGTACAACAATTTTGGCAGCTCTGATTTTACCTCCAAAAAATACATTCAGAACAATTTGGAATGCCTTTGTGATCTGGTACAACAATTTTGGCAGCTCTGATTTTACCTCCAAATACATTAAGAACAATTGGGAATGCTAAATTTGCGATCTGGTAAAATTTTGGCAGCTCTGATTTTGTTTTGTTTGTAAAGGAGGAGAGGAGCAGAAGCTCTAGTGTGATTTTATGCTGAGTACGAGCACTCCAAATATACTAAGAATTTTTCAATCCAGTACAATTTTTGCAGCTCCGAATTTGTTTGTAAAGGAGGAGAGCACCAGAAGGTTCCTCATTTGCGGGATCCTATTATACCTAAGGTGCTGTCCTCTCTTGAGAAGGAAATTTTACTGAGGATAAAGGAGGGTAGCATCTGTGAGCAGGTGCATCAAAGAGCTTCTCATAGCTCACGTAAGCCTTGACAATTCCATACAGACCTAGAACTCCAGAAAAGATAGATTGCCTGTAGCTGACCTAAGCCTTGACAATTCCATACAAACCTAGAACTCCAGAATAGATAGATTGCCCGTAGCTGACCTAAGCCTTGACAATTCCATACAGACCTAGAACTCCAGAATCGATAGATTGCCCGTAGCTGACCTAAGCCTTGACAATTCCATACAGATCTAGAACTCCAGAATCGATAGATTGTGCATAGCTGACCTAAGCCTTGACAATTCCATACAGATCTAGAACTCCAGAATCGATAGATTGCGCGTAGCTGACCTAAGCTGTGACAATTCCGTACAGATCTAGAACTCCAGAATAGATAGATTGCGCGTAGCTGACCTAAGCCTTGACAATTCCATACAGATCTAGAACTCCAGAATAGATAGATTGCCCGTAGCTGACCTAAGCCTTGACAATTCCATGCAGACCTAAAACTCCGGAGTAGATAGATCATCGGCCTATTCTCTCAAGAGTTTTTTAAAAAATAATTGCCCGCTTCTCAGAAAAACAGACGGCCTTGCTTGACGATATTTTAAAACATTTTTATGTAAGTTTTTGAAGAATTCTGCACTTTGAATGAAGACTTGCAAGAGTACTACTACAATGGAGAGTCCAAATAAATGGGTTAGTGTTGTTAGCCCGAAAATTTGAGCTCCACATTGCTACACACTACTAGTGATGATCAATTTAAAAAAAAATTCCCTTATGTTTTCATATGATTTCAATAAATTCATCATTATTTATGTATATGTCAAATTTAATTTAAATTAATGTATATTTTATGAACATGAAAAAACTTTTTTTTAATTTTTTTTCAAAGGGAAAAAGAGGGAGGTAGTAATTAGGAAAGGTGGGAGATAATTATTAAAAAATTTAATGAAAAAAAGGAAATAATTATTAAGAAAAAAAAATGAAGTAGTTAGGCCTGAAAATAAGGTAGTTATTTCTGAAATTGTCTTTAGAATGGTCTATGATTTACTAATTTGGGAAACCTTTGAAAATTGAATGTTGGTGAGGGGCAAAATGTGCATGAAAATTTTAGTTAGGGTAAATGATGTGCCATCAATATCATTTTGAATTACAAATTTGTGTGATGAATGACTTGTTAGGTGTGAATTTAAACACAATGTGATCATAGAATTAAGGGCAATTTCTCATTTCATTACATCAAGCTTGTCTTTGTGATTGTGAATTTTGTGTCATGGAGTAGTAGTATAAAAACTTTCCCCCATTATCAAAACCTTTTCATTCTAGTTAGTTTGTAGTTGTTGATTTTGTACATATGATCACTTATGCACTACCACATTGTGCATTTTAAATTCAAGTAACAAGTTCATAATCAATGTTTGATGGACTTCAACAAATTCATCATGATTTGGGAAATTTAGAATTTGGATTTTGTTAGTTCATTTGGACCCAAAATCTAATTGTTTTGTCAAGCAAATGTATAGTTTTGACATACAATCAATCTCAAGGCAATTTAATACAATGTTATTGGATTGGGAGAAAAATTGTCAAAAATTTATATGTCAATTATTGGGGATTTTATGATGCAATTATTAATGTGCTCACACTCTTATAAATAATTGATTTATAAGGTGAAGTAATGTGTACATATATGTAGATTGTGTTTGGTTGATAATGTGTTTTTTATGGACCAAGATAATCAATATCATGACCAAGATTCTAAAAGGACAATGAATTAGGTCCAAACAAGCCCACAACATGGCAAAGGGTTGTTAAAGGAGTGAAAGATTCATTTAACAAAGAAAGAAGAAAATTATAACAATTGAAGGAAACAATTTCTAAATTCTTCCAAGATTTTTCATATGCAATTTTCATTTTTCATATGTACCAAGTAAGACTTGAGAGTTAGGTCTTGAATCATATCCAATTTGAATTATCTTTGTTTCATTGGAAGAATGCAAAGATTGACATGAGTATGTTTCTTTGACTAAAGTAATACGATCCTTTGAAATTCAAAACACAAAGGAGTTTGTAAAATCAATGTTATGATATGACTAAGGAGAGTGTCTCTATATTGGACAATGTGTATGCTATTGAGAAAAGGTTATAAAATAATGGTTCACATGCCCATGTAGCTTGCGATTGATTTTATTGTGTTTATTTGGAATTTTGAAACCTTAAAGGAATCAACTTTGAAATGGTATTTTTAAAGACTTTGTGAATCTTAGGAATTTTTTATTTCATTGGTGTTCCTATAAGACTTGTAACAACAATTGGAATTTGTTTGGAGTCCATGATGAGTTTTAGTTATGAATTGGGCTGAAACAATATAAATTTTTTTTCTTGTTTTATGCATCTAAAAGTAGTTAAGGTTTTCTATTACAAGAATGGTAGATATATTTTTTTGCATTGCAATTCTCTCATTTGGGTTAATTGTGAGCAATTAAGGAATGTGCATTAAGTTTTGAAGATAAGGCAAATACGGAAATTTCCATATTTTAACAATATTGAAGCCATGTGAAATGTTATCATGACAATTGGGCAAAATTTGGTGGTTGGTTGATGAGTTTGTAATTAATCAATTTTTTGTTATGCAAAATTTAGATTATTGTATCGTAGTGAATGGAAGGTCAATTATTGTGGAAATTATTGAGCAATGTAAATAATACATAGAACCAAATTTCATTAATCTAATAACTTAGCATCTTTTGTGCATTCATGGTTGCAACTTGAGTATAATTTGTAAATAAGCAAAAGATAATCAGAATTATGTTTTCATTGATGTTTGTAAATAAAGTTGGATTGAGGCTTCATGATGGTGATGTGAGGGAATCATGAGGTGGGAACAAGAGTCTTCACTTGCTAGTTAATATTTCTAATGCCTTTGTGTTATGTCACAAAATTAAGAAAGCTACAAAATTGTATGTTTCCTTTTGTCAATGACCTTTAAGTTCCTTCCAAACCATGTAGACATTGTTTGTTGTAAGGATTAATTCAACATTTTGCTAAAAAAACCAAGGGAATTTTAAAAATATTCCCATAATATTTTCAACTTTTTCATTAAATTAGTTACTAAACATTGATAATCCATGATCATATAAATTGTCTGTAAAATCATTTTGGCTCCCATTATTTTTAGAATATGAGATTAAATCTTCGCCTTCACAAATTTTTATTTTCATAGCTTTGATGATGTCCTTTTTGGCACCTATTGCGTCAAAAGATTATTTTTTGGAACCTTTCTAACATTCTCAAATGTCCTTCCTCCCATGCTTCCCAACAACCCTTGCTTTGAAAAAATATAAAATGTTTTCAACCCTAGTGCCCACAACATCCCCTATGCACATGCAATTTCCAATAATGAAAGCAATTTAACTTGTCATTGGATATATGTTATCTTTGACATGTTCTATATTTATAATATAAAATGGTAGTTGGATAACAAAGACCTTGGATGGTTTTCAAGGAGACCAAGGTTCAAACTTTGATACCAACAATTGTATTTCAACCATATGTTGAACATATATTCACCACACAATGATTATAATTACAATAACTATTATAAATTTACTTTTTATTATTGTAACATATTAATATTTCACATAAAACTTTATGTTGTAATACTAATTATTACCTATAAATAAATGAATAAAGATTAAAAATAAATTAAATAACCTACAATAAAATTTAATTTTTCTAATTGTAGTAAAATTATTATAAAATATATGATGTAATAGAAATTTATTATTATAAATAATTAGGTATAAGAGATAAATAATTTAATTTACGATATATAATCACAATTCTCTCCAATTAAATTAATTAATCTAATTAAAATAAAATAATTATAATTTTTAAATGATAATTGTAAAATATTAAAAAATGCAACCACTATAGTTAATGTATAAATATAGTAATTATAGTGATTTTACAGTAATTACACATAGATTACAATAATGAATATTTATTAATTTAAATATTAATTATTAGTATATAAAAATATGTTATAGAAAAATTATTATAAATAGGTAATTATAAGTAATAGATATAGTTAATGTCATGTCATTAGATTCTTGTAATCATAGTAATTACATGAATTTCTCAAATTAAAATATGATTACTCTAAAAATTTGAAATAAAAAATTTAATTATAAATTAGAAAAAAACTATAACTAATGTATAATTTTGATTTTGTAATAATAACTCAAAGAAATTATTATTATTATCATTTTCATTGAATCAATATTCAAACTAGGAGGTAGTAAAATATCTCAATTTCTTTAACAAATCCAAAAAAATTGTTTGATCTCTCCTTCTTTCACAAGTCCAAACAAAAATATATGTAATAGTTTTTGGGGTGTTCTTGTTGACTTTTTCTTCTCTTGAAATGTAAAGGTTGTGCATTGCAAATCTTCTTTTTGAGTCAAGGACAAGTTTTTAAGGCGGCCCCACTTGGTTTTTTTTTTTTTTTTTCCTCTAATATAAATATGTAATGTCATTTCCTTCTTCATCCTAATTTATTGTTCTTGGGGTGCAAGATGTTTCCATCTATTTTTGTATGACCATTTAAGCCAAGGTGGTCCCACAATGGTGTTTTTTTCCTTTTGTTACAAAAGTATTTGCTTATTGGTCCCTCATGGAAGGCAACATGTTTTTTTAACTTTTAGAGATTTATTTATGAAGAAGGAACGGGAATAGGTGTTACCATGGAATCTTTTAATGTTACAAGATCCCACATATCATAGCAATAAGGACCAAGCACATCATCCCACACATCTAAAGAACAAAAGGCTCGATGGAAGCCTCTAAAGATGTGTAAATTGTAGAAGAGTAGGTTGCATGGAAAGTGTTATGCAAGTCACTTGTAGACAATGCAAAGTCTTGGGTGCAATGTCATAGGATCAACTCCCTCTTAGCATTTTTCCATTGAGCTCATGTTGATGAAATAATTTGTAATACAAATGATGAGGTGCATTTTATGTCACCCTAACCCTCCTTTGAATGTATCTTCCTTGTGTTCTAAAAATAACACCCATAAGAGAAGGGTGACCCACAAGGTCAATATTATAGCATAAACTTATCCATGGCAACACATATTTTTAAAAACATTTGCAAAATGACCATGTCAAATAAGTCAAGAAGTACAAGGTGGAGGTGAAGGCCAAGGATCGAGGGTTGTAGAGTGTCAAAAATTCAAAAACTAGAAGGGTGTACCACCTTCATCAATCATTGATTTTTTGGTGGTGACACAAGTTACTCCAAGAAAGATCCTACTCAAATAAAATTCATTGAGGATCTAGTGTTACATGTTTGTAAAGAATATCAAAGCATCTCAATTGTGGAATCTTCTTGGTTCAAGAGGTCGGTAATGAAAATAGATCCAAAGGTTAAATTCTTGACATGTAAAACAAATTGTTTCAAAACACCTTCCTAACATCGTAACAAAAATAATGGATAAGTATGTGTTGGCTTTGCTAACCAAATGTGAAACTACAAATGTCACTTTTGATCTTTGGATGTCCATAATTGGGTTTGATACATTCAATCTAATAATTAGTGATGATACTTGGTAGCCCCCTCATGTCAGTGTAGGGTTATGTGAAGCACCAAAAATTGTAAGGGCAACATTGAATGAGATAATGAACTTTTATTCACACAATATCAACTCACAAAGAAGATATTAACATATGTGAAAGAAGAGGGAAATAACTTGAATATTTTGGCATCAGCCCTTTTGCAAATGGTTGATTGTGAACCATTGCAACTGCATGTTTTGGGCATGCCATGAACAAGGCATTTCAATATGCTACCTCAAATGATAAAATGTGCCAGGGAATGACACATGTCGTTGAAGATTGCCCAATCAACCTTGCAAAAGACAATAACTTGGACAAAAAAAATTTGGCAAAGGCTACCAAGAGTGGGAGAAGGCTTGTAAGGTTGATGGGTTACCTCTTCAAAAGTTGAAAACATTGGTGAAAACAAGGTTTGCTAGTAAAGTCGTGCTTTTCAAAAAAAAAATTGGAGTTTGCAAATATCATAAAAAATTATTATTGTAAGTAGGGTAGAATAGCCCATGAGGGATCACTTAAGGTAAAGTTTGCTTGCCATTTTGGCAAGAAGGCCCCATTGTTCATGGTGTCCAAAGAGTAGATGGAGCCCTCCTCTTGATGCATCTATGGCACTAAAAATCAGCAAAAATGAACAAGAGGCGAGAAAGTTATGGACCCCTGAAGTAGGGGGGGTTGTTTTTACAGAACAAGTCTTGATGGACTAGTTCAGCAACACGACGACGATGTGTGCTTCCAGGCAACAAAATTCCTCCACAGCATGCGACGACCGTGAGAAATGCGAAAGGAATGGATTCGGGGGAAGACGAAGCGATGCAACAGACAAGAAGAAGACGAAGCAATTTTACGTCAGACGGAAGTGCATGGCGAATG
>Ga0116227_10005151_pt1 | contig 27861 bp, 25 predicted proteins | sample S1TSphgellanicum_FD_89693 | JGI IMG/M metagenome (GOLD analysis project Ga0116227, IMG submission 89693) | Host-associated microbial communities from peat moss isolated from Minnesota, USA - S1T2_Fb - Sphagnum magellanicum MG | ecosystem: Host-associated > Plants > Peat moss > Unclassified...
AGCGTGTAGGCGGTGCTGGCGGCGGGGCGCACCAGTTCGCTGCCACCGGTAGCGCGGGTGCCGCTCCAGCCACCCGAGGCCGTGCAGGCGGTGGCATTGCTGGTCTGCCACGCCAGCTGCGCGCTCTGGCCTGCCGCGATGCGGGAAGGGGTGGCGCCAAAGCTGCCAATGGCCGGTGCCGGCGGTGCCTTGCGCACGGTGACGGTGGCCGATGCCGTGGCGCTTGCTCCGCTTGCGCTGCGGCAGCTCAGGCCATAGGTCGTGGTGGCCACGGGCCGCACATTGGTGCTGCCATTGCTGGCCTGCTCACCGCTCCAGCCGCCGGTGGCGGTGCAGGAGGCCGTGTTCTCTGTACTCCACACGAGCATGCTGCTGCTGCCCGCGTCGATCAGCTCCGGCTGGGCCGTGAAGGCCTGGATGCGCGGCGGCGCAGGCGGCGTGGTGGGCGCGGTGCCCTCGATGAACAACTGGGCCAGTCCCTCGCCGCCCGCCTCGAAGTACTCCATGCGCACGGTGTGCAGGCCCTCCTTCAGGCGCAGGGACGCCGTGTCCATGGTGATGCCGTGCCGCACCCAGTTGTTGATGATCCGCTTGTCATCGACGAAAACGCGTACACCGTCGTCGGTATAGGTCGTGAACTTGGCGGTACCGGCGACAAACGGGAGGTTCGCGGTCCAGCGCGCCGAGAAGCTGTCGACCGGCAGCTTGGGATCGGGGCTGCCGGTCATCCAGTAGTAGTCGATCGGGCCGCTCTCGCAGCGTGTCAGCACCGCGGCGCCGGACAGCTTGGTATTGGGGAAATACTCCGCCAGCCACTGGCCCGGGGCGCAGTCCAGGGCGAAGGCCTGGGTGCCGGCCAGCAGCAGCGACGCGGCCAGGGCGCGCACGGTGCGCCCCACGCGGCCGGTGGGAGGGGGGGCATGAGGACCCGTTTGGAAGAGGTAAGCCATGGCGCAGGAATCCTTGCTCGTGGGGTTGAAGAAGCGATGGCGGAAAGCAGCCCGTTCATCGGCGGGTGGTGCGGTCGGTGCGGGACAGTAGGTGTGTCAAAAACAATAGCGGGAGACCTTTATGGCGCCTGGGCTGCAACCCTCCTCGGCAGGTCAATTCAACGCGAGCCGGCGGCATGCAGCACGCGCGGCACGGCGGCAGACGGTGCGATGTCAGTCATCCGGAATCCCCCTCCGATCCATAACAAGATGGGCCTGCTGTGGGCCCACGGGGGATTCTTCGGAAAGAAGCGGCCGCCCGCGACAGCCGAGGGGCGCGATTTCGCAGCCGGGGGTTCGGCGCCCGTGCCGGCGCCGCCGCGAGAGGGGGCCAGCCGTCCGCGCGTGGCTTTCCCTGCAGGGGCTGTTGCGCTGCGTAACACAAAGCCTTCTTTGCTTGCGCAGCTTTTCCGTCACTATGCATGGGCCCCTCAACCTCCCTCTGCATGTGCGATCCAATCGGCGTACTGCGGCCACACCGCAGCCGTGTGCCGAAGGAGTGAACCGATGCCCTTGTCCCCCCGCTTTCGCCTTGGATTGCTGGCCGCGCCTGTTCTGGCGGCCGCCTGCGCGCCCTTCAAACCGGGAGAGCCGGATGCAACGTATGCGGCAGCGCCGGAGGCCGAGCTGCGCAAGACCGACGAGCGCTGGCTGAACCGGGTGCTGTTCTGGGGCGACGACGCCGCCCTGCAGCGCCTGCGCTCGATCGGGCGCGCGCGCTTTCTCGACGAGCAACTGGCCTGGCCGCTGGCCGATCCGCCCGGCCTTGCCGCCGCCATCGCGGTGCTGCCGGTGGCGCAGCAGTCGGCCGAGCAGCGCTACCGTGCGGTGCGCGCCGAGCAGCAGCGCATCAATACCCTGCCCGACGAAGACGCCAAACAGCAGGCGCGCAATGCCCTGAACCGTGCGGGCAACGACGCGACCCAGGAGACGGCGACCCGCCACCTGCTGCGGGCACTGTATTCGCCGGCGCAGCTGCGCGAGCAGATGACCTGGTTCTGGATGAACCACTTCAGCGTCTACGCGGGCAAGGGCTCGGTGCGCTGGACGCTGGGCGACTACGAGAACAAAGCGGTGCGCCCGCGCGCCTTCGGCCGTTTTGGCGACCTGGTGATGGCCACGCTGACCGCGCCGGCCATGCTGGAATTCCTGGACAACGCGCAGAGCGCCGCCGGCCGCATCAACGAGAACTACGCGCGCGAGCTGATGGAGCTGCACACCCTGGGCGTGTCGGGCGGGCCCAGCGGATCGCGCTACACCCAGCAGGACGTGCAGGAACTGGCGCGCATCCTCACCGGCGTGGGCATCGACACCAACGGGCAGCCGCCGCGCCTGCCGCCCCAGCGCCAGGCGCTGTACCTGCACGATGGCCTGTTCGAGTTCAACCCGGGCCGCCACGACTTCGGCGGCAAGACCCTGCTCGGCCAGCGCATCGACGGCGCGGGCTTCCCCGAGGTCGAGCAGGCCGTGGCCCTGCTGGTGCGCCAGCCGGCCACGGCGCGCTTCATCTCGCACAAGCTGGCGGTGTACTTCGTGGCCGACACACCGCCGCCGGCGCTGGTGGAGCGCATGGCGGCCACCTTCCAGCGCAGCCAGGGCGACATCGCGGCGGTGCTGCGCACGATGTTCCTGGCGCCGGAGATGCAGGCGGTGCTGGCCTCGGGCAGCCGCAAGTTCAAGGACCCGATGCAGTACGTGGTCTCGTCCATGCGCATGGCCTATGCCGAACGGCCCGCCGCCAACATGCGGCCCGTGGCCAACTGGCTGGCCCAACTGGGCGAGCCGCTCTATGGCCGCATCACGCCCGACGGCTATCCGCTGGGCGAGGCCGCCTGGGCCAGCTCGGGCCAGATGGTCAAGCGCTTCGAGATCGCCCGGGCCATGGGCACCGGACAGGCGGCGCTGTATGCCGACGATGCCGGCAAGCCGCTGCGCACCGGCTTCCCGCTGCTGGCGACCCGCAGCTTCTACGACCAGATCGAACCCGCGCTGGGGCCGGCCACGCGCCGCGCGCTGTCGGACGCGGCCTCGCAACCCGAATGGAACACGGTGCTGCTGTCATCGCCCGAGTGGATGCAGCGTTAAGCACCTTCCCGGCACGCCGCAAGGAGCCCCCTGATGCAAAGACGCCACCACCTCCAGCTGCTGGGCCTTGCGGGCCTGGCCCTGGCCAGCCCCTTGGTCCGCTCGCAGGCCTATGCGCTGCCCGCCACCGAGGCCGACACGCGCTTCCTGCTGGTCTTTTTGCGCGGCGGCTACGACGCGGCCAACGTGCTGGTGCCGACCGCAAGCGATTTCTACTACGCCTCGCGCCCCACCATCGCCATCCGGCGCCCGGCGGCGGCCGGGGGCATGGCCGACCCGCAGGCCGCCGTGGCGCTGGAGGGCGAGGGCGCCAGCGGCTGGGGGCTGCATCCCGCCCTGTCCGCCGCGCTGCTGCCGCTCTGGCAGCAGCGGCAGATCGCCTTCATCCCCTTTGCCGGCACCGCGGACCTGTCGCGCAGCCACTTCGAGACGCAGGACAGCGTCGAGGCCGGCCTGCCGCTGCCGGGCGACCATACGCAGGCCGGCAATGCCCCCGGGCTGCGCGGCACCGGCTTCCTGAACCGCCTGGCCGGCGCCATGGGCGCTCGCGCGGCTCCGGTGGCCTTCACCGACGGCCTGCCGGCAGTGCTGACCGGGCCGGCCAGCGTGCCCAACGTGTCGCTCAAGGGCACGGGCCGCACGCCCTTCGACGCGCGGCAGAGCCAGCTGTTTGCCCAGATGTACAAGGGCACGCGCTTCGAGTCCGTGATCGCCGAAGGCTTCGAGCTGCGCCAGACCGTGGCGCAGGAAGCCGAGGCCATGCAGAAGCGCGACGCAGCACTGCGTGCGGGCACGGCCGGCGGTGACATGGCCGACCCCACCATGGCCGCGCGCATGCAGGAAATGGAGGCCGCCAACCGCCGTTCCCTCAGTGCCAAGGGCTTCGAGGTGGAGGCGCGGCGCATGGCCGGGCTGATGCGCGACCGCTTCAACCTGGGCTTCATCGACGTCGGCGGCTGGGACACGCATGTGAACCAGGGCGGCGCACAGGGCCAGCTGGCCAACCTGCTGCAGAACCTGGGAGCGGGCATCGCCGGCTTTGCCGAGGAGAGCGGGCCGGCCTGGAACAAGACGGTGGTCGTCGTGGTGTCGGAATTCGGCCGTACCTTCCGCGAGAACGGCACGCGCGGCACCGACCATGGCCACGGCACGGCTTACTGGGTAGCCGGCGGCGCGGTGCGCGGCGGCCGGCTGGCGGGCGAACAGGTGGCGGTGAACGCCGGCACGCTCAACCAGAACCGCGACTTCCCGGTGCTCAATGAATACCGCGCGGTGCTGGGCGGCGTGTTCCGCCGCATCTACGGTCTGGACGATGCACGGCTGGCCCAGGTGTTTCCCGGGGTGAAGCCGGTGGATATCGGGCTGGTGTAGCGTATTGCTATTGAAAATGTAGCTGGAAGCCCAGGTAAATCCTGGGCTGCAGCCACTTTTCTTCAGGATTTCGGCGCTATCAGCCGATATCGAAGTGGTGCATGCCGAACTGGCCGCGCCGGCGGTCGTCGAAGAAGCGCTTCAGCGTGTCGCGCACGGTGTGGAAGGCGATCTCGTCCCAGGGAATCTCCGCCTCGGTGAAGAGGCGGGCCTCGATGGTCTCGTGGCCGGGCGCGAAGGCATCCGACAGCAGGCGCGCACGGTAGAAGAAATGCACCTGCCCGACGTGCTTGACGTTGATCACGCTGAACAGCGCTTCCATCTCGATCTGCGCGCCGGCCTCTTCGTCGGTTTCGCGCGCAGCGCCCTCGGCCGTGGTCTCGCCCAGCTCCATGAAGCCCGCGGGCAGCGTCCACTTGCCCCAGCGCGGCTCGATGTTGCGCTTGCACAGCAGCACGCGCTCCCCCAGATGCGGTACCGTGCCCACCACGTTCAGCGGGTTCTCGTAGTGCACCGTGTGGCAGACCGTGCAGACGGCACGCAGCTTGGTGTCGCCGTCGTCAGGCAGTCGGTAGACGACGGCGCTGCCGCAGTTGCGGCAGTGCAGGATCGGGGGGCGCCGGGTCATCGTGCGATTGTCGGATGGCCTTCAGGCGACCTTCAGGCGCAGCGTGCCGATGCCGGCCACGCCGCCTTCGAGCACGTCGCCCGCCACCACCGCGCCCACGCCTTCGGGCGTGCCGGAGTAGATCAGGTCGCCGGGCTGCAGCTCCCAGGCGGCCGACAGGTGCTCGATGGTCTCGGCGATGTTCCATATCAGCTTGGCCACCGTGCTGCGCTGGCGGTCGGCACCGTTGACCTGCAGCCAGATCTCGGCCTTCTCCACGTCGCCGGCCTGTTCCTTGGGCACGATCGGGCCGATCGGCGCGCTGTGGTCGAAGCCCTTGCCGATGCTCCAGGGGCGGCCCTGCTTCTTCATCTCGTTCTGCAGGTCGCGGCGCGTCATGTCCAGGCCCACGGCGTAGCCAAACACGTGCTCGAAGGCGTCGGCCGCGGCGATGTTCTTGCCGCCCTTGCCAATGGCCACCACCAGCTCGATCTCGTGGTGGAAGTTCTTGGTCAGGCTGGGGTAGGGCAGGGTGCCGGTCTCGCCCTCGGCCACCACCAGGGTTGCGTCGGCGGGCTTGAGGAAGAAGAACGGCGGCTCGCGGCCGGTGAAGCCCATTTCCTTGGCGTGGTCCTCGTAGTTGCGGCCAACGCAGTAGATGCGGTGCACGGGGAACTTCTCGGGACGGCCGGCCACCGGAACAGCAACGGGCGCGGGCGGGGTGAAGACGTAGCTCATGAAGGGTCCTGCAATGTCGGATACGGAAATGGGCCGGGCCGGCATGCGCCCGCCCGGTGCGGCAGTGTGCCACCGCCGCGCACTGGCGTCAGTCGCGCGCAGGCACGAAGTTGAAGTGCTCCACCACCGGCGGCGCCGCGAAGAACGGGCCGACGATGGCGCGCCACTCGGCGAACAGCGGCGACCCGCGGAAGCCCACGGTATGGTCCTCGACCGTGTCCCACAGGATGGTGATGACATAGCGCTCGGCGGTCTCGATGCAGGCGTGCACCTGCGAGCCGCGGTAGCCCTTGGCACGGGCGATGACGGTGTCCAGGCCGCGCCGGGCGGCCTCTTCGAAGGCGGCCTGCTGGCCTGCGGGGATGCGGATGTCGACGTGTTCGAGGATCATGGCGTGCGCCCCTGGCAAGGGGCGGAGGGGAGGGGGCGAATAAAACGGCCGGCGCTATGCTCGGCCGCATGAAACTCTACAACTACTTTCGCTCCTCCGCCTCGTACCGCGTGCGCATCGCGCTGGCGCTGAAGGGGCTGGACTACGAGTACCTGCCGGTGCACATTGCCCGCAACGAGCATCTGGCGCCCGAGTACGCGGCCAAGTCCCAGGACGCCCTGGTGCCCCTGCTGGAGACCGATGACGGCCTGCGGCTGTCGCAGTCCATGGCCATCATCGAGTACCTGGACGAGACGCACCCGAGCCCGGCGCTGCTGCCGTCCGACGCTGCAGGCCGCGCCCAGGTAAGGGCGCTGGCGCAGTCCGTCGCCTGCGAGATCCACCCGCTCAACAACCTGCGCGTGTTGCGCTATCTGGTGCGCGAGCTGAAGCTGGACGAAGACGCCAAAAACCGCTGGTACCGCCACTGGGTGCGCGAGGGCCTGCTGGCCGTCGAGCGCCAGTTGGCTGCACGGCCGGCCGCCGGGCAGGGCGCGTTCTGCTGGGGCGACACGCCCACGCTGGCCGACTGCTGCCTGGTGCCGCAGATCTTCAACGCCCAGCGCTTCGGCTGCGACCTGTCGGGCCTGCCGCTGACCCTGGCGATCCATGACCGCTGCAATGCGCTGGAGGCCTTCCAGCGCGCCCAGCCGTCGGCCTGCCCGGACGCCGAGGCCTGATGCATCCCGACTGGATCGTCCCTGACTGGCCGGCGCCGGCAGGGGTGCGTGCGCTGTGCACCACCCGCGCCGGCGGTGTCTCCCAGGGGCCCTGGGCTTCGCTGAACCTGGGCGACCACGTAGGCGATGCGCCTGCCGCCGTGCAGGTCAACCGGTCCCGGCTGGCCGATGCGACGGTGGCGCGGCCGGTCTTCCTGCAGCAGGTGCATGGCACCGGCGTGGTCAGCCTGGACGACCCGGCACTGGCGCACGGCACGCCCGCCGACGCCTGCGTGGCCACGGTGCCAGGCCGTGCCTGCACGATCATGGTGGCCGACTGCCTGCCCGTGCTGCTGGCGGATCGCGCCGGCCATGCCGTGGGCGCCGCTCATGCGGGCTGGCGCGGATTGGCCGGCGGAGTGCTGGAGTCAGCTTGTGGGCGATTGAGGGCTGACGCCAAGGCGGAACATGGGCGTGGCGCTATTGAATTGGTAGCTTGGCTGGGGCCCTGCATAGGCCCCGAGGCCTTCGAGGTGGGCAGCGAGGTGCGCGCCGCGTTCGTGGCGCAGGATGCGGGCGCAGCCGTTTGCTTCAGGCCGGCCGCCGGGGCGGGCCAATGGTGGGCCGACCTGCCGGGCCTGGCGCGGCGCCGGCTGGCGGCCGCCGGCGTGGCGTCGGTGCATGGCAATGACGGCAGCACGGCCTGGTGCACCGTGGCGAACGCCTCACGGTTCTTCTCGCACCGGCGCGACGCGCTGCGGCTCGGCAGCAGCGGGCGCATGGCCGCCTGCATCTGGCGGGTCTGAGGGCGCCTGCGCCGCCTGCCGCGCCGCGGCCTCCTCGGCCTCGCGCCGCTTGATGGCGCGGCGCCGCGCGGGCGCACCCATCAGGTAGACCACGATGGCCATCGGCAACAGGCCGTACAGCAGGAAGGTGACGATGGCCCCCAGCACCGTGCCGGTGGTGTTGGTGGCTTCGGCCACGGCCATCATGGTGGCTACGTAGAGCCAGGCGATCACGACGAGGTACATACAATGCTTCAGCGGGCGGCCAACACCTGCCGTCGGCAAGCACCATCCCGCCCTGTTCGGCCAAGGAATTGAGGAGACAGCATGGATTCTGGACCAGCCGCATCCCCCCCGGGGGGCAGCTTCGCGCAGGACTTCTCCGCGCAATGGCAGCAGTTCTGGCAATCGGCGTTCCCCGCTGCGGCCCAGGCGGCCCCCATGCCCCAGCTCGACGCGGCCAAGGTGCAGGCGCTGCAGCAGGACTACCTCCAGGGCATGGCGGCCCTCTGGTCCGGCGGCGCCACGCCGGAGCCGGCCGCGGACCGCCGCTTTGCCGGGGACGCCTGGGCGCGCAGCCCGATCGGCAGCTTTGCGGCGCGCGCCCACCTGCTGCACAGCAAAGTGCTGGCCGGCCTGGCCGACGCCGTGCAGGCCGACGAGAAGACCCGCGCGCGCATCCGCTTCGCCGTCGACCAATGGGCCGCCGCTGCCGCGCCCAGCAATTTCATCGCCTTCAATGCCGACGCGCAGCAGAAAGCCCTGGAGACGCAGGGCGAGAGCCTGGCGCAGGGGCTGCACAACCTGGCGCAGGACCTGCGCCAGGGCCATGTCAGCCAGACCGACGAGCGCGTGTTCGAAGTCGGCCGCAATGTCGCCACCACCGAGGGCGCGGTGGTATTCGAGAACGCGCTGTTCCAGCTGATCGAATACAAGCCGCTCACGCCCAAGGTGCACGCGCGGCCGCTGCTGCTGGTGCCGCCCTGCATCAACAAGTACTACATCCTCGACCTGCAGCCGGGCAACTCGCTGATCCGCTACGCCGTCGAGCAGGGCCACCGCACCTTCGTCATCAGCTGGCGCAACCCGGACGAATCGCTGGCCGAGGCGACCTGGGACGACTACATCGATGACGCCGTCATCCGCGCCATCGAGACGGTGCGCGACATCACCAAGGCCCCCAAGATCAACACCCTGGGTTTCTGCGTGGGCGGCACCATGCTGGGCACCGCGCTGGCGGTGCTGGCCGGCCGCGGCGAGAAGCCGGTGGCCTCGGCCACCTTCCTCACCACTTTCCTGGACTTCAGCAACACCGGGGTGCTGGACCTGTTCATCGACGAGTCCTTCGTGCGGCTGCGCGAGCTGCAGATGGGCCAGCGCGGCCTGCTGGCCGGGCAGGAACTGGCCTCCACGTTCAGCTTCCTGCGGCCCAACGAGCTGGTCTGGAACTACGTGGTGGGCAACTACCTCAAGGGCGAAACCCCCGCGCCCTTCGACCTGCTCTACTGGAACAGCGACGCCACCAACCTGCCGGGCCCGTTCTATGCCTGGTATCTGCGCAACACCTACCTGGAAAACCGCCTGGTCAAGCCTGGCGCGGCCACGGTTTGCGGCGTGCCGGTAGATTTGCGCACGCTGGATCTGCCGGTCTACGTCTACGGCTCGCGCGAGGACCACATCGTGCCGGTCGGCGCCCAGGGCGGGGGGGCCTATGCCTCCACCCAGGTGCTGCCGGGACCTTGCCGCTTCGTCATGGGCGCATCGGGCCACATCGCCGGCGTCATCAATCCGCCAGCCAAGAACAAGCGCAGCCACTGGGTGCGCGAGGACGGCGCGCTGCCGCCAACGCTCGCCGAATGGCAGGCCAAGGCCCAGGAGCGCCCGGGCAGCTGGTGGGGCGACTGGTCCGACTGGCTGGGCGGCCACGCCGGCCGCATGGTGGCTGCGCCCAGGGACTACGGCAGCAAGGACTACCCGGTGATCGAACCCGCGCCTGGCCGCTACGTGCGGCAGAAGGCCTGAATTTTTCCCGTTATTTTCCCCCCCAGAGAGTCAGCAAGGAGCATCCATGGAAGACATCGTTATCGTTGCCGCCACGCGCACGGCGGTCGGCAAGTTCGGCGGCTCGCTCGCCAAGATCCCCGCCACCGAACTGGGTGCGCTGGTGATCAAGGAGGTGCTGGCGCGCAGCGGCCTGGCGGCCGAGCAGGTGGGCGAGGTCATCATGGGCCAGGTACTGGCGGCCGGTGCCGGCCAGAACCCGGCGCGCCAGGCGGTACTCAAGGGCGGCCTGCCGCAGGCGGTGCCGGGGCTGACCATCAACGCCGTCTGCGGCTCGGGCCTGAAGGCCGTGATGCTGGCCGCACAGGCCGTGGCCACGGGCGACAGCGAGATCGTCATCGCCGGCGGCCAGGAGAACATGAGCATGGCACCGCACGTGCTGCCCAACTCGCGCGACGGCCAGCGCATGGGAGACTGGAAGCTGGTCGACACCATGATCGTGGACGGCCTGTGGGACGTCTACAACCAGTACCACATGGGCATCACCGCCGAGAACGTCGCCAAGAAGTACGGCATCACGCGCGAGCAGCAGGACGCGCTGGCCCTGGCCAGCCAGCAGAAGGCCGCCGCCGCGCAGGATGCGGGCTATTTCAAGGCGGAAATCGTGCCGGTGAGCATTCCGCAGAAGAAGGGCGACCCGCTGGTGTTCGCCGCCGACGAGTTCATCAACCGCAAGACCAACGCCGAGGCCCTGGCCGGCCTGCGTCCCGCCTTCGACAAGGCCGGCGGCGTGACCGCGGGCAATGCCTCGGGCATCAACGACGGCGCCGCCGCCGTGATGGTCATGACGGCCAAGAAGGCCGCGGCCCTGGGCCTGAAGCCGCTGGCGCGCATCGCCAGCTACGCCACCACCGGCCTGGACCCGGCCATCATGGGCATGGGCCCGGTGCCTGCCTCCAAGAAGGCGCTGGAGCGCGCCGGCTGGAAGCCGGGCGACCTGGACCTGCTGGAGATCAACGAGGCCTTCGCCGCCCAGGCCTGCGCGGTGCACAACGAAATGGGCTGGGATACCAGCAAGGTCAACGTCAACGGCGGCGCGATTGCCATCGGCCATCCCATTGGCGCCTCTGGCTGCCGCATCCTGGTGACGCTGCTGCACGAGATGCAGCGCCGCGACGCCAAGAAGGGCATCGCCTCGCTGTGCATCGGCGGTGGCATGGGCGTGGCGCTGACGGTCGAGCGTTAAGCCGCACTCCGCGCACCTGAAAAACGCCGCGCGATCCGCGGCGTTTTTTTACGTCTTCAGGATGCGATGAACCCGCCATCCGTCGCCAGCACATGGCCGACGACATAGGAAGCTTCGTCCGAACTGAGCCAGAGGACGGCCTCGGCCACTTCGTCCGGCTGCCCCATGCGCCGCAGCGGCAGGCCGGCCGCCACGGCCGACATGTCCGCGATGCCGGAGGCCAGCATCATGTCGGTCACCACGCGCCCCGGCGCCACGGCGTTGATACGGACGCCCCGCGGGGCGCATTCCATCGCAGCCGAGCGCACCAGGGAAATGACGGCGGCCTTGGAGGCCGAGTACAGCGCCAGGCCCGGATTGGGGTTGCGCAGGCCGCTGACCGAGGTATTGATGACGATGCGGCCATCACCCTGCCTGGACATCACCGGCACCTGGTATTTGAGGCACAGGAATATCGAGCGGACGTTGGCATTGAACACGGCCTCGTACACGCTGCTGTCCTGCTGCTCGAGCGGGGCCCTGCGCTCCTGGTAGCCGGCGTTGTTGAAGGCCACGTCCAATCGCCCGAAGCGATCCACGGTCGCCTGGACCAATTGCGCCACCTGGTCTTCCTGCGTGACGTCCGTCTGCACGAACAGCGATGGAACGCCTGCGGCGCGGCATTCGGCCGCCGCCGCGTCGCCTTCCTGCTGGCGCCGGCCGGCCACTACCACGGCGGCGGCGCCCTCCCGCGCCATCAGCAGCGCAGTGGCGCGGCCGATGCCGCTGCCGCCGCCTGTGACCAGTCCCACACGGCCCGCCATGCGGCCACGGCCGGTGGTCAGGACTTCCTGCGCTTGCTTTGATGCTGCCATGCCAATCGCCCATAAAGTTGCATGATGCAACTATAAGCCTGAGGCGGCGCAGGGCGCAATCCCGGAAGAAGGCTATTGAGTGACCGCGCAGCGGCCGGGATTCACGCCGGGCTGGCGGCCAGCTCTCGCATGGGAATGGCGGCGGCGGCGGCCATGGGCGGGCGGGCTGGTTCCTCGTCTGCCTCCAGCTTGAATTCACCCACCACCTGCTGCAGCCGGCCGGCCTGCCGGGACAGTGCCGTGGCTGCGGCAGCGGCCTCTTCGACCAGGGCTGCGTTCTGCTGGGTGACCGAGTCCATGTGCGTCACGGCCTGGTTTACGTGCTCGATGCCGGTGCTTTGCTCGTTCAGCGCTGCCGATATCTCGGTCAGGATGGCGCTGACCTGCCGCACCGCGCCCATGATCTCGTTCATGGTGTTGCCGGCCTGGCCGACCAGCCGGGCACCGCTCTCGACCTGGTGGACCGAGTCGTCGATCAGCCCCTTGATCTCCTTGGCGGCGACCGCACTGCGTTGCGCCAGACTGCGCACCTCGCTGGCCACCACGGCAAAACCCCGGCCCTGCTCGCCAGCCCGGGCGGCCTCGACCGCCGCATTGAGTGCCAGGATGTTGGTCTGGAAAGCGATGCCCTCGATCACCTGGATGATGTCCACGATCTTCTTCGAGCTGGTGCTGATCGCGCCCATGGTGTGGACCACTTCGCCCACCACCGCGCCACCGCGCTCGGCAATGCCCGAGGCGCCGCTGGCCAGCCCGCTGGCCGAGCGTGCGCGCTCGGCGTTCTGCCGCACGGTGGCGGTCAATTGCTCCATGCTGGCGGCCGTCTGCTCCAGGGAAGATGCCTGGTCTTCGGTGCGCCGCGACAGGTCGCGGTTGCCGGCATCGATCTGGCCGGAGGCCACGGCAATCTGGTCGGTCGACTCCTTGATCCGGGTCACCAGATCGGTCAGGGTGTCCTCCATCGTGCCCAATGCTCCGAGCAGGCGGCCGAAATCGCCCCCGCGCTCGGTGCTGAACTCCTGGCTCAGGTCGCCGGAGGCGACGGTTTCCGCGATCAGCAGGGCTTCATCCAGCGGGCGGGCAATGCTGCGCATCAGGCCGGCAGCGGAGATGCAGCCCACCAACAGTGCTGCCAGGCCCAGGCCCAGCATCAGCCAGCGTGCCGAGGACACCTCGCTGTCTGCCTGAGCGCCCAGGGCCTCGACACGGCGCTTCTCGCGGGCAACCAGGTCCGAGACCTTGGTCTCCAGTGCTTCCAGCGCGGGCAGGGTTTCACTCGTCCAGACCGTGGCGGCCTGCTCGCGCTGGTTCTGCTGCAGCAATTCGGTTGCCTTGCCCAGTGCTGTGGCGTAGGCAACGCGTGCCGTGCGGATGGCCGCGACCAGCGGCCGTTCGTCCGGGGCACTGGCCAGGCGCTCCAGCGATTGCACGGCCGCGTCCAGTGCCTGGCCGTCGGCAGCGGCCCGGCGGGCCGTTTCCGCGGCGCGGGCCGGATCCGGGGCGAGCAGCAGCTCGATGGTGTGGCGTGCGCTGGATTGCACCGATGTGCCGATCGCGGCTGCCGCCTCTGCCTTGGCCCAGTCGTCGTGGCCGATCTCGCGCCCCATGGCGCCAAGGCTGCCGAGCCGCAAGGTCGCGACGGCGAGCAGCGCCAGCAGCAGGAGGAGCACGGCGCCAAAGCTCAGCGCGAGGCGTGTTCGGATGGACATGTTTGCGATCGACACGGTATCTAGCCTTCCAGTGAAAAGTCTCTTCCGCCGCACGGGGAGATGGGTCGGGGTGGGGGGTGTTGCGCGCGGTGGCGTGCCATGGGGTGCGGCGATGCGATGGGGCGGACTGCGAGCCTTGGGGGCCCTCGGCAACGGCTTCTGACAGGCCCGGACCATCGAGACCAGGACAGATTCAGTATAAAAATGAAATCCGGGCAGACCGTGCGGGAATCGTCGGTGTTTCCCCTGAGCAGGGGGCGTCGTGATTATTCGGTACAGTGTTTGCGGGTAGGCTCCCTATCGACTAATTCAGGAAGGCATCGACAGTTATGAGCAAGCGAGTGGCATATGTGACCGGGGGCATGGGAGGGATCGGTACCGCGATCTGCCAGCGCCTGCACCGGGATGGCTTCACGGTGATCGCTGGCTGTGGGCCCACGCGGGACTACGACAAATGGCTGGCCGAGCAGAAGGCGCTGGGCTTCACCTTCTACGCGTCGGTGGGCAATGTCGGCGACTGGGACTCCACCGTGGAAGCCTTCGGCAAGGCCAAGGCCGAGCACGGCTGCATCGACGTGCTGGTGAACAACGCCGGCATCACCCGTGACCGCATGTTCCTGAAGATGACCCGGGAGGACTGGGATGCGGTGATCGAGACCAACCTCAACAGCATGTTCAACGTCACCAAGCAGGTGGTGAGCGACATGGTGGAGCGGGGCTGGGGGCGCATCGTCAACATCAGTTCGGTCAATGGCATGAAGGGGCAGGTCGGGCAGACCAACTACTCCGCCGCCAAGGCCGGCATGCACGGCTTCTCGATGGCGCTGGCGCAGGAACTGGCCACCAAGGGCGTGACGGTCAACACCGTGAGCCCTGGCTACATCGGCACCGACATGGTCAAGGCGATCCGCCAGGACGTGCTCGACAAGATCGTCGGCACCATTCCGGTGAAGCGGCTGGGCGAGCCCAGCGAGATCGCCTCCATCATCGCCTGGCTGGCGTCGGACGAGGGGGGCTATGCCACCGGTGCCGAGTTCGCGGTCAACGGCGGCCTGCACATGCACTGATCCAGGTGCCGGCTCGTAGCCGCCCGCCGGACACCATCGGCGGACATTGATCCAACGGCGCCTCGCGGGCGCCGTTTTCTTTTCCGTGACCATTTCCCTGGCCGGCACGGGTCTTTCGCGTGCTGCGGTTATAACGGCTGCAATTCCGTCTGGTGTGTTCGGTGCGTGATCGCGCGGGCCGACGTCCCCCGCCCATCCCACTTCCCGCCTGGAGAACGCCTTCGATGCCCCACAGTGTCTCGCTCATCAACACCATCGCCGTCGGTCTGGGGCTGGCGCTCGTGTTCGGCTTCCTGGCGGCCAAGGTGCGGCTGCCGGCGCTGGTGGGCTATTTGCTGGCGGGCGTCATCATCGGGCCGTTCACGCCGGGCTTCGTGGCCGATGGTGAGATTGCATCGCAGCTGTCGGAGATCGGCGTGATGCTGCTGATGTTCGGGGTGGGGCTGCATTTTTCGCTGGACGACCTGCTGTCGGTCCGCCGTATCGCCTTGCCGGGAGCCATCGTGCAGATCGTGGTGGCCACGCTGATGGGCGTTGGCGTGGCGTCGCTCTGGGGCTGGAGCTTCGGCGCGGCACTGGTGTTCGGGCTGGCGCTGTCCGTGGCCAGTACGGTGGTGCTGCTGCGTGCCCTCGAGACACTGGGCATCCTCGACTCCTTCACCGGCCGCGTGGCGGTGGGCTGGCTGGTAGTGGAGGACCTGGCGATGGTGCTGGTTCTGGTGCTACTGCCGCCGCTGGCGGGGTGGCTGGGAGGCAAGGTGGTCGACCCGGAGTCGGCCCACTCCCTGCTGCGCACGCTCGGCGTCACCTTGCTGCAGGTGGGCCTGTTCGTGGCGCTGATGCTGGTGGTGGGACGGCGCGTCTTTCCCTGGCTGCTGTGGCAGATCACCCGCACCGGGTCGCGCGAGCTCTTCACGCTGTGCGTGGTGGCGGCGGCCGTCAGCATCGCCTTCGGCTCGGCGGCGCTGTTCGGCGTGTCCTTCGCGCTGGGGGCCTTCTTCGCCGGCATGGTGATGCGCGAGTCGGAGTTCAGCCATCGCGCGGCGGAAGAATCACTGCCGCTGCGCGACGCCTTTGCCGTGCTGTTCTTCGTGTCGGTGGGCATGCTGTTCGACCCGAGGGTGCTGATCGACCGGCCGCTGCAGGTACTGGCCGTGGTGGGCATCATCATCGTCGGCAAGTCCATCGCCGCGGCGGCCCTGGTGCTGGCCTTTCGCTATCCGCTGCACACGGCGCTGACCATTTCGGCCAGCCTCGCCCAGATCGGCGAGTTCTCCTTCATCCTCATCAGCCTGGGCCTCTCGCTGGGACTGCTGCCGCCGGAAGGGCAGAGCCTGGTGCTGGCGGGGGCGTTGATCTCCATTGCGATCAATCCTCTGGTGTTCAAGGGGATCGAGCCCATACGCCGCTGGCTGCTGGAGCGATCCGCGTTTGCCCGCCGGCTGGAACAGCGTGACGATCCCCTGGCCGAATTGCCGACGACCACGCATGAGCGCTATCTGGCGCAACAAGTCGTGCTGGTTGGCTACGGTCGCGTGGGCCGGCGCATCGCTGCCGCGTTATCCCAGCAGGCAATGCCCTATGTCGTGGCCGAGGAAAACCGGGAACTGGTCGAGCGCCTGCGTGCTTCCGGGATTGCGGCGGTATCGGGCAACGCCATGGACCCCGCGGTGCTGATCCAGGCGCATATTGCCCGGGCCAGCATGCTGGTGATCGCGGTACCGGATGCTCTAGGCGTGCGCCAGATGATCAGCACCGCGCGTACGCTGAATCCCGACATCGAAGTGGTGGTGCGCATGCACAACGAGGACGAGGCGCGCCTGCTGGAGCAGGAGCACGCCGGCACGGTTTTCCTGGGTGAGCAGGAGTTGGCGCAGGCGATGGTGCGGCATGTACTGCAGCGCGCCTCCGCTGCGCAGGCTCCTGCCTGAGGCTGCCGCCGGCCGCTAACTCAGATCCTCGATCACCCACTGCCGGTAGCGCTGCGCCGCTGAAAAAGGCAGGCGCCGCACCACGACCATCAGGTGTTCGGCGGCGACCGCGTCATCGATCACGATCAGCAGGCCGTGGTGCCCCTTGTGCGCCAGTTCGCCAAAGGTGTGGGCGGTAGCGGCTTCCGTGCCCACGGAAGGCAGCCTGCCTCCCTCATGGTGCTCTGGCGAGAGAATTTCGTTGAGTACCGCGTCCGGCGTGAGCAACTCCACTTCGTCGGCGCTGAAGCCCTCGGCCACGAGTGCCCTGGCAGTCTGCTGTGCATGCTCTTCACGGGGGAACATGACCACGGCATGGCCGGTGGGGTAGAACACGCCGGCCAGGGTCCGCATGCCTGACCGCAATGAAAATTCCTTCATGATGGGTTCCTTCGTCAGGAAACCTCCGACCCTTCCTGAAGCTTATGCGCGGCAATGCCGTGTTGCTGTAGGACGGCGCAGCCACTCGCGCCGGGCCTGCCATGGTCAGTGCTGCATTTCTTCCAGTCGCAGCGACGCTGGCGGCGGGCTGGCCACGCGGGCCGAGGCGTCGAGGCTGTCGATCACATGGTTGGCGAAGAAACTGTTCTGCGTGTCCGGCTCCAGCGCGGCAACGGCCAGGTTGCCCAGCGGCTGGCCCAGGGGCACGTAGTAGCTGCCTTCCGGAATGTCGACCAGGCTGCGGCTCAATGCCACTTCCACCCGTGCTATGTCGCCGGCTCCGCCGTCGGCGACCGTGCCTCTGACATCCTCGCGCGCACCGTTGGTACGTGCGGTCTCGCGGTAGGTATCCATCAGCAGGGAGCTGGGTTCCATCACTCGCATGACCTGCACGCCCATCATGCGCAGCCGGTCGACCGCCGGCGTCGCGGTGGATGACAGCCAGTAGCCGCAAGGGCGCTTGCGCGACTTGATGGGGCGCAGGGTGAGGGACGAATTCCATTCGACATCGATGCTGCGGTCGGCGCCGGTCTGCGGGTCCAGCATCAGGAGCGTGCGCCGGCCCGGCGTGGGGCCGGCCTCTATCACGGCGTCCTCGCGGCAGGCGAGCGCGCTCACGTCGCGTTCCACGAAGGAGCGCAGTTGCTTGAGGTCGTCGGCGCGTGCTGCGGTGCTTTGGAGCACGCTGGCCACGGCGGTGACGTGCGTGTGGACGCGGCGCTGGATGTGCAGGCGTCCGATACCGACGCCGCGAGTCTCCAGCAGCAGGCTCACGGTGTTCTTGAGCCCGTTGACGTTGCGCCCGGTGTCAGGCTGCACGCCTCCCATGGACACGCGCCTGTCCTCCGGGTCGGTGGAGGTGGTGTAGTACCACTCGTTGCTGAGGGACTGCCGGTTCAGCGCCGCGACCAGAGGGCGCCTTACCCATTCTTCGGAGGCTTTGGTGACGAACTCCGGCAGGTTGCCGGTGGTGGCGTACTGCAGCAGGCCGTCGTAGCGCTGGATCCCGCCGAACTTCTGCAGGAAGCGGCCTGCCACGGTGTATTCGTGTGCATCGACGACCACCATCGGGCGGTAGTCGCGTACCAGGCGCGCCAGAGCCTGCGCTTCCGGCGTGCGCAGCACCAGGTGGTCGCGGTTCATGTCGATGCCGTTGGCCGTGGTGCGCGTGCCGGCGGCTGCGCCATCGGGGTTGGCACGGGGCACCACGATCACGTTGATGCGGTTCAGCAGGGGCTCGAGCAAGCCTTGCGAGGCCTCGCGGGCGACGACCAGCAGCGCTTCGCTGCCGGCAGGTTCATCGCCATGCTGCTGGCCGATCAGCAGCACGGTCGGCCGGCCGTCGGCGACGAGCGTGCTGGGGTCCGTATTGGCGGAGCGCGTGATCACCAGGGCTTCCAGCGGCTCGCCGCGCTGCGAGCGCCCGATGGGCAGCAGGCCGGCCCGCACGCCGCCGGAGCCGGACGCCGTGGCGGACAGGTTGCTCAGCCAGGCGTGCACCTCGGCATTGGTGGTGAAGCTGCTGCGCTCGGCTTGCAGGCCAGGCGTGCTGTAGCGCACGGAGGGGTCGGGAAAGCGCGCGGCCACGGCATCCGGGTAGGGCGGTGGCGCCAGCGCGTCCGGGGGTGGAGCACTGGCCGGCGCGGGCTGCAGGCCGGACGGCGAGACCGGCGTGACGACGGCCCCTGGAGGGGACATATCGATGACAGGCGGCGCGGCAGGCCGTACCACCACGGCGGGAGCGGCGCGGGTGCCCACGACGCCCTGGCTGGACTGCCAGGGCGGCAGTGGCGTTGAACTGCAGGCTGCCAGCAGCGCCAGCGGTGCGGCCCAGGCGGCACGGCGCAGCCACGCGGGAGCGAAGGAGGGCTGGCGTCGGTTACGGAGGAGGAGGGCGGTTGCGGACGGGGCGGCGGGACTGGGCATGCGGTGCTCCTCGGGCATGGGCGTTGCCGCTCCAGGCGCGGCAGAAGGAAAGTGGTATCGCGGGGATGTTACCGCCCGCTACCGCAGGTGATTGTTACCACCCGGCACAGGGTCAAGTGCGCCGGGACCCCGAAAGCCCGGTGTTACACTGCCTGCCTCTTTTGGGGAGTAGCCTGCTTCCGGTCTTCGGAAGCGCCCACGTCAACATACTCGGCACCGTGTGCCGTGGCGTGAGCAGCCGAAAGGTTGGCGAGACCAGCGGTATGCGCATGCACGGTTCGGCCGGGGTGCGGGGCATGCCGTGGCGTCTCCAACCGGCCCTTGTCTTCCCCGTTCATGAATCTCGCTTCCACCGCATTGCTGGCGTTCGCCATGTCCACCGATGCCTTTGCCGCTGCGGTCGGCAAGGGTGCCGCACTTGACCGTCCCCGCTTTGGCGAGGCACTGCGCACCGGATTGATCTTTGGCTCGATCGAAGCCATCACTCCGGTGGTCGGCTGGGCGGCCGGCCTGGCAGCCGCACGCTATGTGGCGGCGTGGGACCACTGGATCGCCTTCGTGCTGCTCTCCGGGCTCGGGCTGCGCATGCTCTGGGCCGCTGCGAACCGGTCGGATGAGGCACAGGAGGAGAAGCCTGCTCGCCACTCGTTCATGCTGCTGGCCATCACCGCATTTGCCACCAGCATCGACGCGATGGCGGTTGGCGTGGGCCTAGCCTTCATCGACGCCAACATCCTCTCCGTGGCCGCGGCCATCGGCTTTGCGACGCTGGTCATGGTGACGCTGGGCGTCATGCTGGGGCGCGTGCTGGGACAGATCGCCGGGCGCCGCGCGGAGATGGCGGGCGGCCTGGTGCTGATCGGCATCGGCGCCTTCATTCTGTTCGAGCATCTGAGCGGCGCCGCAGGCTGAACGGGGCGGCGCGCAGCGGAGTCTCCTGCGCGACCCTGTCCGGGCAAACCATAGTCATCGGTCCCAGCCCGGACCTCCACAATCCGCCGCTGCTTCCCCACACGGCTGCCGGCCTGGCATGCCACTGCGGGAGGTCTTGCGAGGACCGACGTGGAACTGTTCTTTCAGCAATTTCTCAACGGCCTGACCGTCGGCGGCGTCTACAGTCTGGTGGCGCTCGGCCTCACGCTGGTCTACGGCATCCTGCACGTACCGAACTTCGCGCACGGTGCCTTCTACATGGTGGGCGCTTTCGCGGCCTACTACCTCATGACCGTGCTGGGCGTGAACTACTGGGTCGCCATGGCAGGTGCCGCGATTGCAGTGGCGGCGCTGGCGATGCTGGCGGAGCGCCTGGTATTCCATCCACTGCGCAACGCCCCGGAGCTGCACGACATGATCGCGGCCATCGGCATCCTGCTGTTTCTTGAAGCTGGCGCACAGGCCCTGTTCGGCGCCGACTTCCACCGCATGCCCACGCCCTACGGGCAGATCGTGCAGGTGTTCGGGCTGACCGCCCCGCTACAGCGGCTGCTGATCATCGGCGCGGCCTTCGGACTCATGGTGCTGCTGCACCTGTTCCTGAACCACACCGTGGTGGGCTCGACCATCGTGGCCATGGCGCAGAACCGGGATGGGGCGGCACTCGTCGGCATCGATGCGACGCGCGTCACGCTGCTGGTATTTGCCATCTCCGGGGCGCTGGCCGCGGTGGCGGCCGTGCTCTACGCCCCGATCAATCTGGTCTATCCCAGCATGGGCAACCTGGTGATCACCAAGGCCTTCGTCATCATCATCCTGGGGGGCATGGGCAGCTTCCCCGGTGCCATCGTCGGCGGCCTGATCATCGGCATGGCCGAGAGCTTCGGCGGCTTCTATTTCTCGACCGACTACAAGGACATCATCGCCTTCGTGCTGCTGGTGGTGATCCTGTCGTTCCGGCCCCAGGGCCTGTTCGTTGCGAAGGGAGTCCGCTGATGCAGGCCTTGCAGGGGCGTCTTGGATGGGCGGCGCTGGCCTTGCTGGCCATCGCCTTTCCATTGGTGGCGCAGAACAACTACCTGGTCTCGGTGGCCACCCAGGCCTTCATCATGGCGATTGCCGTGCTGGGCCTGAACCTCATCACGGGCTATACCGGCCAGTTCAACCTGGCGCATGGGGCCTTCATGGCGGTCGGAGCGTATGCCGTCGGCATTCTCACGGTGGACCACCAGGTGCCCTACTGGATCGCCTTTGCGCTGGCGGGACTTGTGACAGCCGCGCTGGGCTTCTTCGTAGGCATCTTGTCGCTGCGCCTCAAGGGGCACTACTTCTCGATCTTCACGCTGTGCGTGAGCTACATCATGTTCCTGCTCATAGAGAAGTGGGAGAGCCTGACACACGGGCCGGTGGGCATCATGGGCATCCCCGCGCCCACGGGCATCGGGCCGCTGCAGTTCGGCACGCCGCTGTCGCAGTACTACCTGGTGCTGGCCTTCCTGGCGCTCGGCATCTGGATCATGGCGCGCATCGTGCGGTCGCTGCTGGGCCGCAGCTTCATGGCGGTGCGCAACAGCGACGAACTGGCCGAGGCGCTGGGTGTGGACCTGATGCGGACCAAGACCTTGTCCTTCGTGTTGTCGGTGACCTACGCCGGCGTTGCCGGAGCGCTGTACGCCGGGCAGGTGCGCTTTCTGGGGCCGGATCTTGCCAGCGAGGCGGTGACCTTCGATCTGGTGATGTTCGCGCTGGTCGGCGGGATCGGCACCTTGCTGGGGCCATTGGTGGGCACTGCGCTGGTGACCTTCCTCACGCAGAGTCTGCAGTTCCTGCAGGACTACCGCATGGTGGTGTTCGGGCCGGTCCTGATCCTGCTGATCATCTTCCTGCCGGACGGTATCGTGGGCACCTGGCTCAAGCACCGTGCGCGCCGCGTCCACGCAGCGCGCACGCAAGCCAGGCAGCAGAGCAGCGGCCCGCAGCCGGCAGAGCGCAACCGGGCAGAACGCCATGCTTGAAATCGATGCACTCACCAAGCGCTTCTTCGGCCTGACGGCGGTCGACCGGATCTCCACGCGCTTCGAGCGTGGCCAGGTCAGCGCCATCATCGGTCCCAACGGGGCCGGCAAGACCACCTTCTTCAATCTCGTGGCCGGCACCCACCGGCCCAGTTCGGGGCGCATCCTGTACCAGGGCCGGGATGTCACCGGGCTGCGGCCGGACCGCGTGGCGCGGCTCGGCATTGCCCGCACCTTCCAGACCACGCATCTGTTCGACAACGCCACCGTACTCGACAACCTGATCGTCGGCCACCGGCTGCGGACCCGGTCGGGGTTGTGGGACGTGCTGGTCAACAGCCGCCGCCTGCAGCAGGACGAGCGCCTGTGCCGCGACAAGGCGCTGCAGGCGCTGGATTTCGTTGGCCTGTCGCACCTGGCCGACCGCATCGCGGCCGACATCACGCAGGAGGAGCGCAAGCGCGTGGCCTTCGCGCTCGCGCTGGCCACCGACCCGGAGCTGCTGCTGCTCGACGAGCCTGCGGGCGGCGTCAATCCAGAAGAGACGGTGGGGCTCGCGGCGCTCATCCGCAAGCTGGTGGACCATGGCAAGACGGTGTGCCTGATAGAGCACAAGATGGACATGATCATGCGGCTTGCCGACAAGATCGTGGTGCTGAACAACGGGGCCAAGATCGCCGAAGGCACGCCGGCCGAGATCCGGCGCGACCCGCAGGTCATCGAAGCCTATCTGGGGGCCGACCATGCTGCGGTTTGAGGACGTGGACCTGCACTACGGCAGCTTCCGTGCGCTGGAGAGCGTCACCCTGCATGCCGAGGCGGGTGAACTGGTGGTGCTGCTGGGGGCCAACGGCGCGGGCAAGACCTCGATATTCATGGCTGCCAGCGGTATCCGGCGGCCGACGCGCGGCCGCATCCGGCTCGAGCAGAACGAACTCTCCGGCATGCGGCCGGCCCAGATCGTGGGCCGGGGCCTGGTGCATTGCCCCGAAGGCCGCAAGCTGTTTCCCATGATGTCGGTGCGCAAGAACCTCACGCTGGGGGCCTATGTGCACCGGCGCGACAAGGCGGGCACCCAGCGTTCGCTGGACGAGGTCTTCGGCCTCTTCCCCATCCTGGAGAAGAAGCAGCATGACCCGGCGGGTTCCCTGTCGGGCGGCCAGCAGCAGATGGTGGCCATCGGCCGGGCCCTGCTGGGGCGGCCCAGGGTGCTGCTGCTGGACGAGCCCTCGCTCGGCCTGGCACCGCTGGTGGTCAAGCAGGTATTCGAGGTGATACAGCGCATCAACCGCGCCGGCACCACGGTGCTGCTGGCCGAGCAGAACGCGTTCTCGGCCCTGGCCATTGCGCACCGCGCCTACGTGATCGAGCGCGGGCGCATCACGCTCGAGGGCGACCGCGACTCGCTGCTGCACAACGAGGCGGTGCGTGCCGCCTACATCGGCGCCTAGCGTAGCCGGGCCTCTGTCCATCCCGCCGTTCTGCTTCTACACAAGGAGACTCCCCATGAAGCTCGTTCCTTCCTCCCTACGCCGGCTGGCGCTGGTGTCCTCGGTGCTGGCGCTGATCGTTGCGCCTGCCCACGCGCAGGATACGGTGAAGATCGGCTTCACCGGGCCGCTGAGCGGTGGCGCCGCGCTCTACGGCAAGAACGTGGTCAATGGCATGGAGATGGCCATCAAGGAAATCAATGCCGCCGGGCTCGAGGTGGCTGGCAGGAAGGTGAAGCTCGAACTGGTGTCGCTGGACGACAAGTACTCGCCGGCCGAGGCTGCCATAAACGCGCGCCGCCTGGTTCAGCAGCACCAGACGCCGGCCGTGTTCGTGCCGCACTCGGGGGGCATCTACGCCCTGCAGGCGTTCAATGAGCAGGAGAAGTTCATTGTCATGGCCTACTCCAGCACACCCAAGATCACCGAGGTGGGCAACAAGCTCACGATCCGCATTCCGCCCACCTTCAATACCTATATCGAGCCCTTCAGCCGCTACGAGATGAAGAAGTTCGGCAAGCGCGTGGGCATGCTGCCGGGCGACCACGAGTACGCCAAGAACTGGTCCCAGCTGTTCGGGCCCGCATGGGAGAAGGGCGGTGGCGTCATCGCCTCGAACAACCCCATGTCCTACAACCGCTCCGCGGATTTCTACAGCGGCGTGAGCCGTGTGCTGGCGGAGAAGCCGGACGTGCTGTTCATCGGCGGCCCTTCCGAGCCGACGGCGCTGGTGGCCAAGCAGGCGCGGGAACTGGGTTTCAAGGGGGGCTTCCTGATCATGGACCAGGCCAAGCTCGACGAGATGGCCAAGGTCACCGGCGGCCTGGCGCCGCTGGAGGGCTCGATTGGCGTGCTGCCGGTGTCCTATGACGAGCGGCCCGGCGCCAAGGCCTTCAGTGCGGCCTACCGCAAGGCCTATGGCGCCGACCGTGATCCGACCACCGAATCTTCCTACAACTATGCCCTGACCCATGCCCTGGCTGCGGCCATGAAGCTGGCCGGCAGCACGACCGACACCGCCGCCATCCGCAGCAAGCTCGGGGACGCCCTCGCGGCCCTGCCCAAGGAGCAGAACGCCGGGGAATTCCGCGGCGTGGATGCCACCGGCGGTACCTTGGTCGACCCCCTGGTGGCCACGGTGGAGGGCGGCAAGATCAAGCCGGTCAGCCTGAGCGACCTGATGAAGTAGGCCTGGTGCTCAAGCCCCGAGGCGCTCGGCCAGCGCCATGAAATCGGGCGCCACCAGGTCCCAGGCCTGCTCCGGCTGCAGGTCGGTGGTCTGGCCCGGCCCGTGTTCAGCCGGCCGCGGCACGAAGGCGGTCTGCAGGCCGCACTGGCGGGCGGCGGCCAGGTCGCCGTTGTGCGCCGCCACCAGGCAAATCTCGCCCGGCGCCAGTGCCAGTACTTCGGCCGTGCGCAGATAGGCCTCCGGCGCGGGCTTGTAGGCCTGCGCCACCTCGGCGCCCAGAATCGCATCCCAGGGAATTCCGGCGCGCTTGGCCATGTCCAGCATGAGACGGATGTTGCCGTTGGACAGCGGCGCGATGATGAAGCGCGGCTTCAGCCGCCGCAGGCCGGGCAGGGCGTCTGGCCATGGGTCCAGGCGGTGCCAGGCCAGGTTCAGCGCATGGAGCTCCTCGGTTGGCACCAAGGCCGGGTCGATGCCGAACTCCGGCAGCACGGCCAACAGGTTCTCCCGGTGCAGCACATCGAGGCGTGTGAAGGGGCGCCGGCCGGAGCGCACCTCGGCCATGGCCGGCACATAGTGTCGGCGCCAGGCGTCGGCGAAGGCATGCGCGTCGGCCTCACCTTGACCATGGCGTGCCAGGAAAGCGGCGGCCTCGCGCGCGATGCCGCTGCGCCAGTCGACCACGGTGCCGAACACATCGAACACGATGGCCTTGAGGGTGTGGGATGTCATGGCGGCAGTATTGCGTGAAAGCTGGAAAGACGCACGGCAGGGCGCCTGCCGCATGCCAAACGCCATGCGAAGCCCGGGCTACTTGCTCGCCGCCCCCGCCGTGCTGGCAAACGCACCCGTCCTGGCCAGATCGGCGACACGCTCGTTGTCCTGTGCGATCACGCGACGGAAATACGCTGGACCCTTTTCATTGTCGGATGGGGCCTGCGCCGCCAGGCTGGACAGCCGGCTCTTGAAATCGGGGCTCGATACCGCTGCGGCCAAGGCGCTCGCCAGTTTTGCGGCGACCTCTGGCGGCGTTCCCTTGGGCGCCACCACGCCATTCCAGATGGTCAGATCGAACTCGGGCAGGCCCGACTCGGCAAAGCTGGGGATCTCCGGGTGCTGGGGCAGGCGCGCAGCGCCGGTGACCGCGATCGCCCTGACCCGGCCGTCCTTGTGCAGCGGCAGCATGGTCACGGTCTGGTCGATCACCGCGTCGATGGTGCCCGCCATCAGGTCGCTGAGCGCCGGGCCGGAGCCCCGGTACTGGATCATCTCGCCCTGCACGTCGGCCAGCTTGAGGAACAGCGCCTCCGCCAGGTGCGCCGTCGTGCCGGGGCCGCCGGAGCCGAAGTTCACCTTGCCTGGAGACTTCTTCATGGTGTCGATGAGCGATGCAAGGCTCTTCACGCCCCCCGCGTTGCTGACCGACAAGACCATGGGCACCTTGGCGACGACCCCGATGGGCTCCACGTCGGTCAAGGGGCTGTAGGCAGACTTGGGATGCAGGTAAGGAAGAATGACCAGCGATTGGTTGATGAACAGAAGAGTGCTGCCATCGGCAGGGGCGCGCAGGAACTTCTGCATGCCCACGAGGCCGCCCGCGCCGGTGACGTTCTCCACCACGATGGAGCGGTTCAGTTGGCCCCCCAGCACGGTGGCCGTCAGCCGTGCCAGTGCATCGGAGCTTCCGCCCGGGGGCACATTGACGATCAAGGTGATGGGGCGGTCAGCCAGGCCCTGGCCATGGGCCATGGCAAATGGCAGGCAAAGCGCGGCGAGTAGTGCAAGTTTCTTGAACACGGGGTTTGTCTCCTTGGGTTTTTTCCGTTCGTCTGGCGTTCTGGCCAGGCGTCAGGACAATTGGCGGCAGACCGCCGCGGTGATGTCGGTACAGCTGGCTGTTCCGCCGATGTCCCGGGGTAGGACCCGGCCTTCGGCGAGCACGCTTTCCACGGCGGTTTCCACGCGCGAGGCGGCGGTGACGAGGGCGGAGTCCTGGTGCTTTTCCCCCAGCCAGCGCAGCATCAGCGCCCCCGAGAGGATGGTGGCGAACGGGCTGGCCACGTTCTGGCCGGCGATGTCCGGAGCGGATCCATGCGCGCCCTGGAACAGGCCGTGGTGGTCGCCCAGCTCGGCCGATGCCGACAGCCCCATGCCGCCGATGGTCGCCGCGCCGAGGTCGGAGATGATGTCGCCGAACATGTTTTCCGCGACGATCACATCGTAGAAATCAGGCTTCTTGACCATGTGGACCGTGATGGCGTCCGCGTAGGCGTAGTCCAGTTCCACGTCGGGGTAGCCTGCGGCCACTTCGTCGCACACCTTCCGGAAGAAGGCGTAGCTGCGCAGGATGTTGGCCTTGTCGCAGACCGTGACGCGGCGCTTGCCATCCCGGGGAGCGCCGTTGCGCTTGCGGGCCAGGTCGAACGAGAAGCGTGCGACCCGCTCTACGCCTTTCCTGGTGATCACGATCGTGTCGGTTGCCACTTCATCGCGCAGCACGATACCGCCGCCCCGGCTGGCGTAGAGGCCTTCCGTGTTCTCGCGCACGATCACATAGTTGATCTGCCCCGGCTTCCAGCCGGCCAGGGGCGATCTGGCGCCCGGGTACAGCCGGATGGGGCGGACGTTGGCATACAGGTCCAGCTTGAACCGCAGCTGCAGGTGGAGGTCGTTGCCGACCTCGGTGCCATCGGGATAGGTGATGCCAGGCAGGCCGGCGGCGCCGTGCAGGATGGCGTCCGCGTCCTTGCAAGCCTGGAAGGTGTCGTCGGACAGAACCTTGCCCGTGCGCGCATAGTGTCCTGCGCCGCCGTCGTAGCGCGAGAACCTGAGCAGGTCCTGCCCGCATGCCTGTGCCAGGACAGTGGTGGCCGATTGGCAGACTTCCGGTCCGATGCCATCGCCGTCGAGGGTTGCGATTTCGTATGTGGCCATGTGAGTTGGTGTCTCCAGTGCGTTTCAATGACAGTGACTAGTTACCAGTTAGTGGAGATGTATTTCGCCTCCATGAATTCCAGCAGCCCGTGGTGCGCGCCTTCCCGCCCGAGCCCGCTCTGCTTGACGCCCCCGAAAGGAGCCGCCGGATCGGATACCAGGCCCCGGTTCAGCGCCACCATGCCGGTTTCGAGAGACTCCGACACGCGCAGTCCGCGCGCCAGATCGCGGGTGAACACGTAGGCGACCAAACCATACTCGGTCGCATTGGCCTGTGCGATGGCCTCGCCTTCCTCGTCGAATACGACGATCGGGGCGACGGGGCCGAAGATCTCCTCGCCAAGCAGGTCGGCCTCTGCATGAACGTCGGCGAGCACGGTCGGCATGTAGAAATAGCCGTCACGGTCCAGGCGCTTGCCGCC
>Ga0116227_10005154_pt1 | contig 27859 bp, 18 predicted proteins | sample S1TSphgellanicum_FD_89693 | JGI IMG/M metagenome (GOLD analysis project Ga0116227, IMG submission 89693) | Host-associated microbial communities from peat moss isolated from Minnesota, USA - S1T2_Fb - Sphagnum magellanicum MG | ecosystem: Host-associated > Plants > Peat moss > Unclassified...
GCCAAAAGTATCCCAAAATATCCTAGGACATGACATTGCCAAAAGTATCCCAAGTATCCCAAAATACCCTAAGCCATGATATTGCCAAAAGTATCCCAAAATATCCTAGGACATGACATTGCCCAATGTATCCCAAAGTATCCTAGGCCATGACAGGTGGTGAACCAAAATTATGGTTGTTACAATGTTTCTACTTTCTATGTATAATTATTATGCCACACCATTATCTTACCATACATTTCACACATTCATAAATTATGTCAAAATGTTTCGAAACTAAAATTTCAATTCCTTTCATAATTTTATTTCATGAAATTTGCATTCATATAAGAATTTGTTTTTATTAAATGAAGGTGTTTTCAAAAGTCCCAAAACATTCATTTATATATTTTTAAAAATGAAATTAAATAAGAAATTTCTTAAAATTTTACACATTAATTTGTGCAAAAACTTGTCTTGTGAGTCACCATCCTTGAATCATGCACATAATTGAAGTTATGACTACTTTGATGATGACTCACCCCATTATTAAATTATGAAACCTAACCACCAAGTGAATTACCAAACTTAAACCCTAAGTAACTACACAAGTAACAAATTATTTACAACAAGTTATAAGCCCACTTATAATTGTTGTGTTTTATGAAATCATTTTAAACTACCCAACTTTAGTGTTAAATGACTAGTAGCCGAATCATATAATGACAATAGCCAATGTAACCAAATGATTTTATTGGTTGTCAACTTTATTACCATCATTTTTCAATCATCCAAAGCTATCCATCGCCATCTTATGCCATCACCACTGTAAGATGTAACCATAATAGTTAATCATGGCCATCCATAGTAGTTAATTATGGTAAGGTTTAACATTTGGTGTCGCCAACTAGTTTGCTAAAATAGGTAACATTCATCGCCATCACTCCCACTCTCCAAATAAAGCTTGTCACCCACTTGCCTTGTTCAAGTAAAAAACATCTCAATGTTTACTAACTTAGTGTCACCATTTAAAAATTAGGTTATTCAATTAGAAAAAATTTAAATTTTAAAACAAAGATTTGTAGATCATTGCATTTACTAACAACCACCCATGGTTGTCATTGTGCAATGTGTAATTTGGGGGAATGTTTTCCATTGAGACCATGAATGAATGCCGCCACAAAATGAAGAAGGATTCTTCCCAAAAGAGATTTTGGATTCTTGCTGAAAGATATGGAGGTTGCTTTCAAGTTAAAAAGGTTCGTTTTCAAGTTCCATCTTTCTAGATTTTAATTTGCAATGCACTTAAAGTTTTGCATTATTTACAATTGGAGGTCTTGTGTTTTATTTGGGTTTGAGCTTTGGTATTGTATTTTGTTGTGTCTTCTTCATGTTGTGTTTTTTGGTTGTGTTTCTAATGTGGGTGGTTAGTATGACCATGAAGTGAAAATTGTTGGAATTAGTAACAAGGTCCACATCTAAATTCGAGATTACATTGTTGTAGTATTTTTTTAATAGAAAAAATGTGTCAAACGCAGAACTTTTATGGTCAGTTTGTGATTCAATATCATTCGGTGAATGCAAAATTGAATGTCTCAATATTGGCAAAAATTGCACTCCATATAGGTCCATACAAGACTTTTTTTTTAAATTCAAATGAACATGGTTGTTACTTTTTAAAATGTAATTATTCTAATCTTTGAATAATACATGTTCAATTATTTACAAACCTTCCCAAATCTATGTGAAAACTAATATTTAATGTAGCTGATGTCATTTTTTAATTTAGGAGTTCTAAAAGAAAAACTCACAAAGTCCAAATGAATAATGACCCATGTAAAGCTTTCAAAAACATATGGTTTTGAGACAAAGAAATTTATAAAAAAACAAAAATTGTAACTCATATGGACTTATGAAAATATGGTCAAATTTTAACTATTCGAAAATCCTTAATTATCATACGATTAAAGTTTTCAAATAAAAATGAATGTTGTTTTTCATCTCTAACCTTTCTGAATAGCAAGCTACAAGCTACTTTAAATCCTCATTGACCTCTTGTAGTTGGCAAGTACAACCAAAAGTTCTTCACTTTAAAAAAAATTCCATACACTACCACATTTGATGCTGGATTGGACCAGCAAATGACTATGGTGTTATTGCATAAATGCTAGAGATGGTTAGTTTCTATGCATAGTTTCATATGAACCTTTTTTTCTACAGCAACCCAAGTACTAACTCCTTCAGACTTGCAATTTCAAGTTTTAATTAATTTTATGTTCTATGCTGCTATGCAACTCCTTTCTTCCCATCATCTTGGTAAGCTTAAAGAAATTGTTACAATTCATGATATGAACTTGAGCATTTTTGTTGTACAATACTTTTAGGCAGAATGTTCTATGATAGCCAGTTTGCTTCACACTCCAAATGCAAGGGAGCCAGATTAAACACAATCTCAAACTTGACAGTAGCCTAAAGTCTGTTTATAAATTTTGGTTGTAGCCAATAATGGCATGGCTCTTTTTCCCTCTGATCACCACTACACTTTTACTGCAACACATAAAACTTCGCCACATTCCTACATTGCCAAACAGAGGATAGCCAGCTCATTTAACAAATAATTTAAATATATTGCCCCTTGGACTCTGAAGTCCAAGACTCCTGTAGCCATGTGGGCACTTTCTCCAAAACAAAAGAAAAGAAGGGCTGATGATCAACCATAAAAAAAACTGTGGAAAACGTTGAACTCATCTCTAGGCAGATTTCGCCAAATATGGCTATGAAGCCCAGGCTGACACAACCAGAAGAAGACTTCACAAAACTGTCAATCCACACCATATTGATCTGAATTTACAGATTTGCACATTGGGCTGCTGGACCGGCTTGTGATATTGCAAGTTTACAGAGAATAGACAAGCTCATGAAGCTCTTAACATTAAATAAGCTTTACACGAATGAACAGATCACCTCCAGGGGTCCATTCTACACTCTCTTTCTGTCTCAGGAATTCAACAAAAGCAGAACATTGAGAAGGAGCCCATTTGATTGGCCCATCACCAACATTTTTGGAACATGGCAAACTCCCCCAAATAAAAGCCTAAAAAATATTATGGTTCCATCCCCAAAATAGAATCATGCTTTCTCATGCTTCCCTCTTTGTCCACCGCCTTTACAACTTACATATATGGAAGTATATATTTTCAACCTGGAATAATACCCCCATTATAAACTTGGGGTACTTAATATCAGTTACTAGAATTAGCATGATCAGCCAGAGATTATTTGCTCATGGGTCCATTGGATTTTCAAGAAAACAAGGGGTGTGTCACAGTGTGGCCTTGCCATTTACATTAAAAGGTACATATCTTAAGGCAAAAGAAGAATTATGAAAACTCAAATATTTCACCATGCAAAAATATAATCTTCAAAAAATCCTCTTAAAGAAACCAAAACCCTTCAAGATATTATTATAACTCTATAACTAATCTCAAGTTTCAACACAAGCCAAAATATCATCCTTATTTCAAAAATTCTCATATAAAAATAGACCTATTACCTAGGGGCCAAAATCCCATAAGCTACTATAAACTCTATAATGAATCTAAATACAATATCCTTGCCTTGGTATGCAAGGCCAACAAACTGCAACTGGTTGAGTACTAGACAATAGGAGCTGCTGCAGCTGCAGCTGATCGATCTATACACACACAATTCATGGAACAACTCTATTCTTTCTGGATTTTTCAAGCACAGACAAGAAGGATTTCTCGCTGTCACGCCAGCCCAGGAATCCAAGCTCACGGCTCTTGTTCATGTTGCTCACGTTTTCGATGTCCTGACCCAACCAACTGTCAACAAACCACCACTGAGCGACATCAGCAAGCTTTGTGGGTCGCAATCCTTTCTCTTTCACAATCTTGTCCCACACAGCTTCTTTGCCCTTCATCATTTCTTGCAGAGATGTACACGTGATCGTCTTCTTTGGCAGCTCGGACTCTTGATGATGATCAGATTCGTAGTTTTTATACTCAGCTCGAACGTTGTACTCTTTTGCCAGTAGTTGCCAAAGACGTTTCCATTTGAAGACATCGCCGTTGGTGATGTTGAAATCCTGGTTCTTTGCCTTGGGATCTAAGGATGCCCAAATCTCCTGTTCTGCTACCAAGTCCGCATCTGATGCATCCTGCATGAAGTCCCAGCACATCTTGCTGCCAGGGAAGATCAACGGTTTGTTCTCGTACTGGCAGATGGCCGCATAGACAGCCAAGGTGCTCACCATGTTCATCAGATTGCCTTCTGCAAATCCGAAGATGCCAGTGGGACGGTGAATGGAGTAAGTGATACTAGTCCCCTTCACTGTCTCGAATGTCATGTCCTCGAGATCGTGATAGAAATTCGCGCAAGGACGTCTTGGGTAATCCTCTCGGAATGGTGGGTCGGGAACCGGGATCTGACCAGCGAGTTCAAACGGGCCGAGATAGTGCTTCGTCCCAGTCTGCAACACGATGTGCCGAAAGTTCTTGGCATTCGGCAGCAATGCGTCGAGAATGTTGCGGTAAAGCTGAGTGTTGGTCTTGATGTTCTCTTCTTCCGTTAGTCTATTGACCCAAGTCACGTAAAACAAGTGCGTCACGTCTTGCAGTCTTGACAGTTTCGACAGCGTTTCCTCGCGATCAAGCAGGTTGCATCCTATGTAGTGCAACGACTCCGGCAACCAATCCGGCTTGGCAGACCTGCGAGCTACCCCATACACTTTCCAAGAACTCGACTCCGATGCTTTGGGTTCCTGCAGCAACTTTGCCGCAAGACTGTTGCCGACGATTCCTGTCACTCCTGCAATCAGAGCTACCTGCAGCCATATAATTCCACAGTACACAAAAAAACCAGACCAGCAGCTTCTTGTCAATTTACTCCCTCCAACTAGACTCATGGATCATCTACGAAACTGTTGAAGATCAAAACTGGTGAAGAAATTTCTGCAGATCCAGCTACTACCATGCAATATGGGAGCTCAAATTGAAACTAGAAAGCAGCAGCCGATTTGTACCTTCTGTGTCCCCATCTCTGTCATGCGGATTGCATACGTACAGCTCGCGCCCCTTACTGCTCCTGGATGATCATGCAGCTCAACCCAACACTGAAAATCTGAGCTCAGGTCTGAAATCCAACACTGAAAATCTGAACTCAGGTCTGCAACCCAACACTGGAAATTATCTGAGCTCAGGTTTGCAAACCAAACACTGGAAATCTGAGGTCAGGCACTCAAACCCAATACTGGAAATTATCTGAGCTCAGGTTTGCAACCCAACACTGAAAATCTGAGCTCAGGTTTGCAAACCAAACACTGGAAATCTGAGGTCAGGCACTCAAAACCAATACTGGAAATTATCTGAGCTTCTAAGTAACACAAGTACCAGATGATGACCTCCGATGATGAAGAAACAGTGAGAATTTATTGCTGCAATGATCATCAAACCGGAGGCAAGTTCCTCATCATCATCATCAAACACTAGGCTGATAAAATCTCCCGGCGACTACTTAATTCTTCTCATATAAAATTGTGTAGGTGCTTGCATGATCAATTGCATGGAACTTGGATTATGGCATGTAAACCACATGGCTTTCGGATCCATTTCCTCGTGATCTGCAAATATTCTTGTGGCCCGGGGTAGAAAAAACAAACCATAAAATAGGAGAAATGCACGTGGGACTCACAGTACGACTTGCAAAAAACCAGCTCCTCCATGTCTGGCACACACACCAAGAATTTGGATCCCAAAATCAAATGCTTTTTTAGATTTTAAAAAACAATAATTCAACCCAAAACTTAGCAAACCATTATCAGACTTCTATATATGATTCAAGGAAGATAGCCAAAATCTTAAAAAATGATTTTCATATTTATAGCTTCTAAGGAAATATTTTCCTGTGGATCATTGCCAGTTTGGCTACACCACAAAATTGATCAAAAGAAAGCTCTGCATCATGCATGCAGGGAGGGGAGGGATGGACATACATACTTACTGGGGGTCAAGTAACCCTTGCCATCACCCAATATGTCAACTCCTCATGCATGTACACCACCAGACTTGACATTGTACAGTACTTTGAGAAACCTAATCAAAGGAATCTCTGGAGGTATAGGAGAAGGGTCAATCTTTAGACCTTTCTAGGGTTTGAGGTGGTTGTAATTAAAGAGGCCAGCTTATGAGGCCCATTGGCAGAAACCAATCATTCTTAATGGGCCTAAAGCTAGAGCTTTCTGCTAATTTACATCCTATATAAGTTGGATTCACACCAAGGGTTAGCATGGATATTTTTATTCGATTTAATTGTCTCTTTCTTCAGTTGTGAGCACGTAGATAATAGAAGCTAAAAATCATGTCAGATAGTGGTGAAAATTGTGAATCATTTTATTTTTATTTTTTTGACATTTAAAACTTATATTAATCATTTCAAGTTGTGTTAAATAACTAATATGAAAGTTTAGACATTCAAATTAAATTTTTATTAAATGAAATTTTGAATTTTGACTTTCAAAAAAGATGTTTTGTGTCAAATGTGATTAATTTTACAAAGGATTAGGTGAAGGACTATTGTAATAACATAATTCTAATGATAAAAAAATTTAAATCAAAACAACCTACTACTCTAATTCAAAAAGCACTCACAATTCAAAAAATATGAATTTTTAAATATTTTTCAAATTTTTAAGAGTCCTTTACAATATATAAATGGGGTATATTGTGCATGACATACAAAACAAAGTTGTAATTTATGATACCAAAAAAAAAACCTAAAATAATTAGCATATTTTGATATGATTTTGGCAAAATTTACACACTTTGAAAAAATCATATTTATTCAACAATGATTAACACAAAACATGTGATTTATTGGTGCAACTATATTTATTTTTAATAAAAAATTGTCAAAATTTTCATTCATAAATTCTTTCATATGAAAAAATGAAAAAATACTAAAAAAAACTGTTGTAAAATAATCCCGTTGGCTCCTATTTACATACTTACCCCTTTTGCAAGTTTTCATTCACTTTAAAGCTCCAAATCAAAAAAAATCATTACCTGCCCCAAATTGGAGGCAACATGGAAAAAATGTTTCCAAAATGCCTAAAAATGTTGGGCAGATTTGAAAAAACTTTATTCAGATTGCCCCAAAAACTCCTCAATGTCTCCCACCATTTTGGGTGCTCTTTTGGGTGAAAAAGAGAACAACATCATTTAGAAGCTCTAGGGAGCATGAAGAGAGGGGAGGGGGGTAACCTTTTGAAATCAACAGGTCAAATAAACATCCTTATTCCACCCTAAGTTGATCTCAAATCTAAGAAAATTGAAGATATTTATTCACGGGGTTAAGATATCCCGCTCTTAACCTCAACGCCATGTCATTTGCCAAGTCAGTTTTCACCCTTTTTGTGTGAATGGGATAACATTAGGGTTTAGTTTATGGTCTTTACCACCTTGATGTGAATCCAGCGGTAGTAAAGTCCTCTCAAAGTTTGTTTTTGGGTAACAGCCAAGAGGATACCCCTAATGGGGGTGCGTCTCTTCGGGCTGTTACACTCCCCACATTGGACATTACAAACTCTGCATCAGTCCTCACCATTGACAACCTTGCATAAATGAAAAGAGCTAAGTTGAGAAAGCACTAATTTCCTGTTAAGGGTTGCAAAAAAAAAGACATTTAATTAACTTGACAAACAAATTATTGACATTTTTTACACTAATAGATTTGCAATAACACAAAAGATCCAACAAGATTCATCACTTGAACAGGTTTGGGTTCATTCAAGTTGAAAAATAGTGAAGTGAACATAGAAACCAATTTGCCATAGTTTGACCAAATTAATTGCAGTTGGATGGTCTCGGAAGCTGAAGACATGGAAATGTACCCTAAATCACACAATAGCGATGGCGCATTGCTTAACACTAAAGTTGTTCCATTCAAGGTTTTGAAAAGATCCATTCAATTTCTGATCCATCTTCTTTTCAAAATTTTGATAAGACATCTGGCCTGGTCTGAACCAAAAATTGAGCCTACTTCTCATCTTTTTTTAAAAAATCAACTTGACTATTTAAAGAACCTGCCTCTCTTTTCAAGAATGTGTTTTCACGATTTTGGTTTTGAGTCCAGATTAACCCAAAAAAATTTGTTCCAATAGCTCATTCTTGTGCCAGTTCCAACAAAAAGATGTGAGCTCGGGTTCAGGTCACAAAATCTGACCTTAAATCCTCAATTTTAACACTGGAACCAGAGACCCTCACAACACTGGTTTGGACGTTTGGACGGCCTGGTTCTTCAAATCCCTAAACTCTTGGTTTTTAATTCTTGAGAAAAGAACTTGGAATAGAAGCCCAAAGAAGGTCAGAGGTGAAGCACATGCACACAGGGGGAACCCATCAGAAGAAGTTTGGATTTGGAGCTGATTTAGTCCACTTCGAGCAACATATTCCTTTGACGAAACCCTAAACCACTAAACCCTGAAAAGAATATTTCATCAACCTTAAAACCCTAAATCCTTAAAAAAATATTCTCATGAACCCTGAACCCCAAAACCCTAAACCTTAAAAGGACTGCACATAGCTCAAGATTGGAGGTTATATGACAACATTCATATTTAAGGTGACCATCTAAATATGAAGTATGTTTTTGTGTGAAATTTTTCCCTGAGTCCTGTGGAATTTTTGAATTTTTTACTCACAAATTCAATGATTTTTTGAAAAACAAATTGTGGAAATTTCCCCCAAAAAAATCTTTAAAATCACCAGATTTCTTCTATACATGGCTCAAGTAGACAGCCAAAAATATATAAGGATTTTTTTTTTTAATTTTAAATCATTTTTCAATAGCATAATTTGGCTGTTGAATCAGCTTATGGATGATCACCAGCTCAACAACTACATCACAAAGTTGAAAAAACAAAAACACTGCAACCAGAACCTGTTCATCAAGGGTTTGGTTCTGGTTGGAGCAGGAGACTAAGTAACACTTGATGAACATGATTTCTACAATTGTGTGATCTACCAAATGAAAACAACATGGTTTCATAGTTTCTCCTGATGGCCTGAGCCAACAAAAGATCACAGAATTTCAAGAGAACTGCTCTGCTAAAATACAAATTCAAGAAATTTTGGGTTCTTGCCCAAACATTCTAAAAAGGGCCATATACGTTTGAAGCTTCTTTGATTGGTCCCTTGAACAATCCATCAGGATGAGTCTAGTACCCTTGATCTCATGTACCTGTGAATGATGCTAACTAACCTTGGATCCTCATGAAATTTCAACAACAGAAGATAATGTTATTTCTGCCAGGCTCTGATCTGATTGTGCAAAGAGCTAGCTATATATTGGGCAATGGGGGAGTAGAAGTAGCAGCAAATCTCCAAATGAAGCAGATCTGAGAATCATAACTTCTTCTTTTGAATACTTCCATTGCACCATGACCTCTAATTTCAAACTGCAGCTGTGAGTTGATAAATTTCACAGCTCAACCAAAGAGCTGACTGCATGAAATCTTTTGCAAGTGAAAATCAGATGATCCATACATGGGGAGACTCTCACATGATAATAATTCTAGGAGAATTTTTGCTACATAATTTTGGCAACTAGTTGATTATAGCAACTCAATATAGCCTGGGACTTTCCTGGATCACAATTGTGACACCCTTGAAAGTGATCATCCACTCTAACTTGCAATTGTCTCCAAAATATTACAAAAAGTCACAAAATTCTACATTCAATGAGTGCAGCTTTTTAAACTGATGTTTTCATGTGTCCTCCTCCCAAAATGAGATCATTTCATTGCAAAGATCAGCCGCAGTTATTCATGTACAAATTTATATATGTTATGGCAGTACACAAAATTCTGATTTCGCAATTTCACAGACTCGAGATGCGCATATATTACACTCTATCTTGAGAGAGCCTGCTGGGTTTTCTAGCATTGAATCTCCCACATGCAGTTGTGGAAAGAAGAACCTGCAGCAAAGCTTGATCTAGACTCTGAAGCTGTGGTTTTTTCTCTGAGAAAAACACACCAAAATGGCAGCAGCAGCAGAAGCAGTGCAGGAATTTAGACAGAGAAAAGCAGTGATCTGCATGCAGCTGAGAGCTAGCTACAGTGCAATATTATCTGCAACTACATCGCTCATGCTGCCTGCAGGTTGCACAACAACACCAGGCGCTATGAAACAACACGTCTAGATCTTCTTGAGCATCAACATTCTAGGCAGCAACAGCTTGGACCCCATTTGAGCGGCATAGCCTGCCGGGACTAGCTTCTTGATCTGCTGCATCAAAAACAGTTGAGTAGGGAAAAAAAATTGATCTGCAAATTTATGTTTTCTACATGATGTTTTATGGAACTACCTTATGCTTCCTGGATTTGTGTATGACAGAAAGGAAGCTTTTCTCACTATCACGCCAACCCAGGAACCCACGCTCACGGCTTTTGTTCATGCTGCTCACGTTCTCGATGTTCTGACCCAGCCAGATATCCACAAACCACCAGTGAGCGACATCCTCAAGCTTAAGCCCGGGTCGCAACCCTTTCTCCTTCACTATCTTGTCCCACACGGCGTCTTTCCCCTTCATGGCTTCCTGCAGTGAGAACGGCTCGCCTTTGTACTCCGGTTGTACATTGTATTCCTGAGCAAGCAACTGCCATAGTCGTTTCCACTTGAACACATCCCCGTTGTTGCTGTTGAAAGCTTCGTTCTTCGCTTTAGGATCAGCTACAGATGCAACCCAAATCTCCTGTTCCGCTACCAGATCCGCATCCGATGCATCCTGCATGAAGTCCCAGCACATCTTGCTGCCAGGGAAGATCAAAGGTTTGTTTTCGTATTGGCAGATGGCAGCATATACCGCAAGCGTGCTCACCATGTTCATCAGATTGCCTTCCGCGAAGCCGAAGATAGCAGTAGGACGGTGAATGGAGTATGTGAGCTGCTGCTGCTGCTTCACAGTCTCGAACGTGATGTCTTCGAGAGTGTGATAGAAATTGGGACATGGTCGTCGAGGATAATCTTCTCGGAAAGGTGGATCCGGAACAGGGATCTTGCCGGCGAGTGCGAAAGGACCGATGTAATGTTTGTTCCCCGTCTGCAACACAATGTGCTGGAAGTTCTTGGCGTTTGGTAAGATAGCATCGAGAACGTTGCGATACAGTGCGCCGTTGGCTTCGCAATTCTCTTCCTCTGTGGGTCTGCTCACCCATGTCACGTAGAACAAATGGGTCACGTCGTGCAGTGGTGATAGCTTTGAGAGAGTTTCGTCGCGGTCTAGAAGATTGCAGTTTATGTAGTGCAATGGCTCTGCTAACCAGTCTGGTTTCGTGGCTCTGCGTGCCACTCCATACACTTTCCATGGCCCTCCTGGTGCATTTGGGTCGTGCAACTGCGCTGCTAGACTGTTGCCTACTATGCCCGTCACTCCTGCAATCAGCGCCACCTGCAGCCAGCAAGGGATCCATGCATCACAAAAGAAAAATCTCAATACTTATAGCTAGCAACAGTTGCGTTAGCTGCTGGATGCAGCAGACAACGTCAAACTACAGAATCCCTGCAACTGGTAGCTACTCATCACCGGCTGCTGCAGAGCTGCAGCTCGTTTGAATCCGAATAGACCATCTACCTTTGGTGTCGGGTCCATTGCTTGCCGATCACTGCAGCCGCGTTCTCGTGCTCGTCCTCCGGCCTGCACCCATTCCTCCAGTTTCTCAAGCTTAAAATTAAGCTCTGGGAGACAACGAGAATATCACCTTCTCCTAGAAAATTCAATGCTACAAAACTCCTGAATGCTGCAGCAACTAGTCGACGACACCAGTACAATGTCTACAAGCTTGAGTCGTGGTGCGTGGTGCTCACACGACGGTTTCAAATCAGGCAAACAAATTCGGAGGATAATCGAGTTCCAAACCTGTAAGAAACAGTTCAGCTCTAATTTGACAATTCTCCTAAACTTGTGAAGCTGCAGGTCCAAGCTCGAAAGTCCTCAGCCTGCGTGCCGACGTGCAACCGACGATGCCCCCAACAATGGCCCACCCACAAGATCAAGATGAATTCCCAACATTATTGTTGAACCAACCAGCTAAAGAGAAATACCCAAGCTAGAAGAAAGAAAATCGCGCACCTTGACACTACTGTTCACGCATGTCCTCCATCTGGTGGAGAATCAGCTGAACTCCTCAGCTCATGACAACAAGAAAGCATTCGAGCATGGATTAGCATGGGCTGCATGCCCAACCTCATGCAGGTAACAATCTCGTGAGCTCATTGTGAGCTCCCAGTTCAGATTAGCAGCAACCAGATGGGGTTTTTGGGGTTTAGGGTTTAACAGGTTCTATCAAGGGTTTTGGGGGGTGCGACCCCATGCATGCATGCATGCATTGTGCAGCAGCTGCTGCTGATCAGTGCCACCCATGCATGAAATTAGCAGATCAGGAAACATTTCTCATAATCAATTTTAAACAGCTTACTTGTATTTAAATAAATTCTGAAAAAACTATTTACTCTCCCAACATAAGGTTTCTGAGAAGAAGCTAACAATGTTATTGTCCTATTCACCTCTCCTTTTTATTCATTGGACGTGCTGACTCTGAAATTTTTATTTTTATTTTTATTTTTTGTAATGGGCCATTTTGATTAACTCATCATCTAATGGGCTCCTCAAAAGATCAATCTCTATGTGAAGATGGTAAGCCTCCCCTTTGCTATTGTGTACAAGTTTTTATTAAATTGTTTTTTTTTTAATGATTTTGCAAGTGGTTTTGATTTTTCACTACTACAAAATGTGAGTGCAATTCATTAGTCCTTGTTCAGGACCCTAGTGAATTCATTATTTTTTCACCGGGTCTTTGTTTGCTATAACTAGTGAATTCATTCAAAATTTAGTGAAATCACTTGACATACAGAGATATCTTTTATTGTAATGTTTTTTCAAAGTAGATGAATATAATGTTCAAAGTTATGTGTCACTTTCAATATTGCATTTTTTTTTGCATTTCAACTCCTAATGTAGGAAAAAATAATTCAAAAATATGTCCTATCACATTCAATGAGATAACCTATCATTTAATTGTCCGCACATTAATTATTTACTTCAAAAATATTTCACGAAACATTTTAATCTTCATTAGTTTCACGTAATACTCATGTCAAATGTGAAACAATGATTCATGACATTTGAATGATGTTAGATTTTCACCCAAATTGGGTGATGTTACACGTGGATGTTTATAATACAAGGTTTCAATTTGATGTCATAATTAGCCATTTTCAAAAGTTACAATCTTCGTTTGGTTTTTTAAATCAATTTTTCCCATTTGTTCGACAATTTTATGCACACTCATCCCCATTGTATTTTTCTCAAGCCGCCCAACATGGGGATCTCATATTCATTTCATTAAAATCAAATATACAACAAGAAGATTAGTTGGGAGAAACATTGTTTTCTTTGGTTCACCTTTGTGTTCTTCACCTTATAACAACAACCCACCTTTTTGTGTTTTCTCTTTATTGGTGAATGATACACATATAGTAGGTCTCACATCAAACATAATTTTTTTAAATACATTCATTTTCATAGAAGCACCAATATATTTTAGAATATTGTCACAACTATTACTTTGAATAATGGAACATATGTTGAAAAGGAAGTTTCCCACCTTTTCCCTTGTCACATCTGATAACGAACAAATATCCTTACCATTAAAAATGACTTCTAGACCTTGATCATTGCTAACCTTACTAATGCAAATATGGTGCAACGAACATTGATGATAATAGCCCATGCAACGATGATGATTGCTCAAAAAAAAACACGATCCTACAAGTTGACAAACACAAAGCAATGATTTCATTCCCTTTGTTATTGAGACATATAAGTGTTTTCATTTTCATTTTGATTTATTTTTTTACCACTTGTGCACAGACCATTATCACATGTTCATGAACGATTTTCTTTAATTCTTTCAATGTTTGTATGTTATTATTAATAACACATATCCATAGCCTTATAACATACATAAGTCATTACGATTATATAACGAGCTATTGCACTTGGTCAAAATTCTTCATCTTTTCCACACATCTCTTTTGTACATCATAACTAATGCATCTTTGTCACTAACTAATTTGTGAAAGATGACAGCTCTTTCATCTTACGTCTTTTTATTTTATTGTTGACTAGCATTTTGTAGCCATGAGTTCTCTTTGCATAAGGTCTTTGTTTGATTTTTTTACTTGATTTTTTGTTGATTATTTACTTTTGTTTTTTCTTTGGTTTTGCATTTACTTGTGTTCTCATTTGCTTTGTATTTTTTATGGTTGGGTTCCCATCCTTGATTTTTATTTACAGGGTTTTTTTTTTCTTTGGCACACCTATATAGGTGAGGAGTGAAAAACGTTGGGCAAAGGATATTGGAATAAAATGAGGTGTTATGGGGAACACCCTTGAGGAACATCATGAGCAACCTTTGGGAACTTGAGGAAAATCATTGGGAACATGATAGGAACACAAGAATCTCATACATCATTGGGGTTGTCCTCTTAATGAGATTCTGTCGAGAACCCTAAACCCTAGAAACTCCGGCCCGGAGTTCATCTCCGAAGATTTGGAATTGGAGCTGTTTCTGAGTGGCAGTTGATTGTCAAGCGTGAAGGAGGAGATGGGAATTTCGCGTTGTTTGAATTTGGTTTGTTTGCAGCAGCACAGGAGACATTGCGCTGCTAGTTGGGTGTCGAAGTTCTAGCTTGAAAAGCGAAGAATTCCATAGGTGCTACTACAGCAGGAACGACAAAGCTGCTCTCTGTAGCTGGCTTCGATGGAGGCTGTGATGAGCAGGAATTCTTCTTCTTCCTCGCTGTGGTCGAGTTCAACGTGGTCATTTCAATCACTGACTGCTCAACTTTCCAGAAGACCAGCTCAACAGCTCCCATTTGGGGTTTTCGCCACTGGTTTTCTTCTGAACTTTGGTTCATGGAATTCGTGTATTTGCTCACTACCCTAGCTTGCACATTGTTGTGATGATGGATTGTGGGTAGTGCTCTGACCGGATTGCAGTTTCCCTTTTGAACAAACCGACTTTGTGTTCCAAGTCCAGCACCTATAATGCATACATACATATGTTGGTGAATTTTGTAGAAGCTTTGAGTTTCCATTCTTTTGGGAAATTCATTTTTGCAGCTCACCAACTGTTGAGGGATTGAGGGGTAAGAGATGGAAAGGCATTGCATCTTTCAATTTGTGAACAATTCTTGTTTGGTGAGGAAGGTGCATAGGATCAACAAGACACAGAAGCCAGTGGAAGAAAATTACAGCCTCTTGTCAGAGAAGTGTTACAAATCAACACGCAAAAGTTTCTAGTGGACATCTGGGTCATCTGGGTACTGACAGTTTGATGATGCAGGTAGGGAATGTATTGCGCCAATTGCTGCACTGCAACAGCAAGGAGATGTTCCTTTATCATGGGGTGAGCAGAAATTGAATGCTATGAAAGCAAGAGAGAAACTTGCAAACAAAAAGAAACCTTCAAAGCTTCATCGAGGTTGGCATCCAGGCCAGAGGACCCGTGCACCAGACCCAGTTCAAAAAAAACCTGCTCAAACTGACAAAAGACAAAATGAATTGTTCAGTGGTAGGTTTCTGTTCAAGGATGATGATGTAGAAGATATTTGGTGTGATGATGGTGATAATGAGGAGGAGGAGGAAGAGGATGAAGACACACAAGAAGACAAGGAGCTGGAATTTATGCCAGAGATGATGCAGACAAAGGATAAGAGTTCTCAAGTATTCACCAATGACCTTGACTGTCAGCATTTCACACAGTAAGCTTCTGGACTCAAACATCCTTGCACCACCAACACTGAAACTGAACTGGCATACTGTACCTTCAAAGTATTTTTATGGAATTTTTCTCTGCAATCTCATGGGTATGTGCATTTCAGGTTCTGATCTTGGATTTGGGTTCTGGATATAAGAGAATGCTGCTAATCTTGATAATCTGGCCAGCAGGTGCTCAGGCTGTGTACTAGATACAAACCTGGATCAGCCACCTGTGATGGAAGAGGTGACAGAGTTCTTTCTCAAGCAGGGTGTAGCTGAGTTTACTCTGGAATCTGGCAACTTGGTAAGGGCTAAGGAAATTCAGTTCCTCCTTGTGCATAATCACATGATGTACAGCAATTCTTGACCACTTTTCCTCATTAGCCAAAACCTTGTACAAAATTGCATTGACTGATCATGAAGAGCTTCATGTTGCTTACTTCAGTTGAATGCAAGCACAGACTCGCACCCTGTTGGCCCAGAAACCCAAACCCTAAGTTTGGAGAAGATTATTTGCCAAGGATCTGCTATGTATCAAGATGATGATGAAACATTTTATGATATTATTTTATCTCATGTACCTTTTGCTGTAGTCTTTAATTTGTTTAGGAGAAAACAGTTGTATATGTTTCTGACAAAGGGAAGAAGGCAGTGGGAATGGAGGTGCAGAGCAAAACTGGCAGTTCGTGGAACTTCCATGAATCCTCAAATAGGCCTTTTTGAAGAAGGCAGCCATTTTGTTGTTGATATCCCATCTTGTAGAGGTGGGTTGCTATCTATTACTGCTGGCTAATGTAATCAGTGAGATCATTAAGACCCCTGTATACCCATAGGCTTGCCAAGTGCTGCAAATCCACTTTCACAAATACTCAGTTCTAGGGCTGCAAAGGCTGATGGCTGTGGTTATTTATTGCATGCAGCTCATCATCCAAGCATCAATGCCACCATCAAACTTGTGAAAGAAGGTTCTTTTCCTTTACTCTGGGTCTTGACGTTCCATGCTTGGATGTTGACTTCAAAGACCACAAGCCCGTCAATTCTTTTCCCAAAGAAGTTCCTTGCATGATTCTCATGCTTTATTTTCAGAAAGCATCATCACCTGCAGCTTTTTATCATGCAATCTTCTTGTTTTCTTGGGGGTCCTGACAGGGAGAAAAAGTTGCAAGGTCAGACCTTGACGTGCAGCCTTGTTTTTGTATGTGCAGCAATTCAAGAGCTAGGAATACAACCATATAATGAGGACTTGCACTTGGGTGAACTCCGTTATGTCCAGGTAAGATTCTGTTCTTTTCTTGGAAAGTCCTGCTTGGTCTCTTCTTTTGGCACACCTGACCACAAACATGGGCCCAATGGTCCTGAAGGAATGTAATAATGCAGTGATCGTTGCATTGTGTGCAGATGGTGGTGACAACCTTCAACACCACTCTGCCTGCTGCAGAGCGGTATGCAAGTGGTGGGCCCTCTTCTGTTTTGAATGTGTACTGCATACTTTTGTTCCAGCAACTTTTTCCTCCAAAGCAACAAGTGTAGACCCAGGCCTCATGATAATTTTAAGGAAACCCAAGATGAAAACTGTTTCATGCTTAGTGAAGTATTAGAAGGTGTAGCCTCTGAATTTTGTCTGTAAATTTTTTAGAGGATGTGTTCGTGACCACCATCAGCAATTTCCTAAAATGGGCATTTGGAGAAGTCCCAGAACCTGATGTATGCCAATGTGATTTTATGAGCAGGTAAGGTACAAGTGTCATTGGTCTGGAATGCCAGGGATGAGGATTCCATCCAAGCTGACCGTTTGAACAAAATGGCAGAGGTTTGATCAGTTCTATCCCAGCCCCTAGAGGCTTAAATCTTTGTGAAAACCCTAAATTCCCAACCCAACAACAGTGAATTTCTACAGTTGATTAGCAGTTTGATCTTGAAATTGTTTTGTTCAATACAGCTGCTGTGGCGATGGGGAAACCCAAAAAGTGCAAATCCTATTCTGCACTCTGTTTGGGCAAATTTTCAGACCTCCCGCACCAATGTAAAGGACATTCATAACCCTCCATGTAAAACAACAGGACATTATTTTCTCTGTATAGATGAGCACACTACATTTGCTGAAATCCTCAGCTTCTATTACATGGGTCATTGATGTCTCTCTATCATACCATTTGAGCATACAATTCTGGCAGGAAAAATTGCTCTCTTCCAAACATCCAAAGTGCAGTTGCTGGGAACAGGGTGTTGTCATTTTGTTTTGACAGTAACTCAATTCATGATGCACAGATCATTTTTGGGGGAAGATGGCGACATATTCTGGGTGAGTCAGAGTTATGGGAGCGAATGAGTGGCGTTGACATTTCCTTCACTCCCGCCAGCTTCGGGCAAGCTAATCTGCAGGTGTTTCTTTTATTCTCATTCCCCTGTAGCATTTCTCTTTCAACCCCCTGTCAGGTCATCAAGCTCTTGAATCATTCAAGATGTCATGCAAACATAAAGTATGGAGCAGATCTCAATGAAGCAATCTTTGAAGAGCATTACTGTCAATAGATTCTATTGTACAGGCAATCAAGGGTGATTCCTTGGGGTGGGTGACATCTTGTAGGTTTTTGATGTGCTTTTGCGGCGACTCCAAAAGGCAGTGAAGATAGGAAGCTCTGTTGTTGAGTTGTATGCTGGTGTGGGTCTCATAGGTCTAAGCCTGGCCACCACTCGCAAATGCAGGTAGCCCATCAACACTTCTCTGCTTTTCAACCTCTGACACATCTCATTAGTACTGGAATTTGCCATCAACTTAGTTGTGTGGTGTGATGGAAACTGTGCAGAACAGTAAAGTGTGTAGAGGTGAATAAGGAAGCAAGGCTGTCATTTGAGCAATCTTTGTCACGGTTACCAGCATCAGTAAATTCCAATATCAGCTGGCACTGTGCAGATGCTTCTGTGGTGAGTTCTCTTGAAAGTTCTCTTTTGAGGATCTGCAGATTCTTTACATGATGGTAAATACAATGGGTCCTCAGGAGTTTCTGAAATTCTATCTGCTGTTCTGTTTTGTAGTCACCCATCAAGTGGCTAGAGGGAGCCAATGTTGTGATTGTGGATCCACCAAGAAAGGGTCTAGACCCTCCTGTCATTGAAGCTTTGCGCACAGCCTCCTTACGAGGGCTTGGCAAGACCAAATCCCCATCTTCAAAAACTACTGACAAGTAAGACACTATGTTCAATAGACAAAGGAAGTGTCTGTTGTTGAGATCAAGAGGATAGAGCAAAAAACAGAAGCATTCATGGGTTTAAGGTTTAAACCAGTGTTGGGCAGGTATTGACTTTTGAACATAACCGCTGGTACTGGTATTGGATCTTTGAAAAAAATTCATACCAGCTTGGTACTGGTATTGGATCTTTGTTTTAAACTTTCATACCAGCCCAGTTCTGGTATTAGGGTCCAAGTCTGACTTATGGCTGGTATGAGGGAGGCATATACCTGGAATTGAGATTGGTACAGCTGTGGTATGAAGCTGGGATTACCTCAGGTCCTTACCAGGCAGATACTAGTATGAGGCTGTACCTCATGTCCTTGCTAGGTAGATACCAGTACAAGGCTGGTCAGTTCTTTGATACCACAACAAGTACTGGTCTATATACCAGGGTTCTAGCCTGGTACCTGCCCACTACTGGTTGAAACTCACCAGTAAGTTGGAATTATCAATGGCTTCATTCTCAGGTTTTTCTGTTCTTCCATCTCAAGCCTTTGTGTTTCATGGATTGTGTTTTGTACTCATGTGCATGATCTGTTTGGGAATTACAGGGTTGAGAAGCGACCATGGATGTTAAGAGCTAAACAAGGTGCAGTTCACAAAGAGAGTGCTTCAAACTGGGAAGAAGAGGAACACACTTGGCCTGATACTCTCATCTATGTCAGCTGTGGCTGGCAAGCATTCAAGCTGGTATGACATTAATCCTTGTCTCTGAAAGCTGTAGTACACCAGTTGAAGAATCAAGTTTGCTGACATTGATCAAGAGTGAAAAGAAAAATGGGAAAATTTGCTGAACACTTCAAAATGGGCATCTTTGCATGTGCCCATGTTCACAAAATGCAGGACTATGCAGCTCTTGTTGAAGGTGATGCATGGTATCTTGATGATGCTAAAGCATTCAACCTCTTCCCGGGTACCAACAGGTGAACTGCTTCTCATAAGTCCTTTCTTGCATCATAACAACAAACAACCCCAGTCATTGGCATTTCTAGATATAGGTCATGCCTTCATTGTCTTCATCTTGAGTGAGCGCTAGCCAACATCATGACTGAGTCTTCCTGCTGCTTCCAGAAATGTAACAGAAACTTGGGACACAGATTTTATATGATGATTTGCCCAAATTCTGGGTCAATTATTATTACTTGTTACATCTGCCATCAGGAGCTGGTAAGTTAGTGGGTAGTCATGGCAGCTCATTGCCGCTACTCATGATGAAAGTGATGGTCTGACACTTTGTGACTAAGTCCCACAAGGTTATGACTGCACTCATTGCCGTGTTACCTTCAAAGTGTCTTTTGTGTAGATTTCTCTGCAATCTTGTAGGTATGTCTTTGTCTGAATTTCTCAAAATTCCAGGAGATCTTTGTTGTTCCTGGAGATTACAATTCCTGATCCTGAAATCTCCAAGGACATGGCACTAATGTTGTGAATCTGCATGGATGTGATTTCCAAACTGTCTGGCAGCATTGAGGTTCTGGCAATTTTCAAGCGCGGGAAGAAGCCACCCAAAGTTGTGAAGAAGGGTTCCGGGGTTCGATCAAAATCAGCCAAAAGCTTACAATGGACAAGAGCAGGGAAGAGATTAGCACTAGGCAATTCAAAACAAAGTTAAAGCAAGAGTATCAATACGGCTTTTGTGCACTTTTCTTTTGTAAACGAGAATGGTGAATATTGCAGATGACGACATTTCTCTAGGTGAAGTGTAATATTTGCAACAGGTGATAACAATTTCAAATGTGCCTGAATATGAGTATTGCAGAATATGCCATTTCTTTCAAGTAGATGTTTGTTTAGTTGTGTGCAAACCAGATTTTAAATCCATAAACTAAGCAAGCGTGGATTTTAATGGTGTCCACCAATTTGGATCCATGGTAAGGGGAGAAATATTTATGGCAAAATGGTATTCACATTCATAAAAACCATTTGTGTCCATATTTAATATTACCGAGTCGAAAACCAAAATCATAACAAACTATTGACTCAAAAACTAAACTTAAATATTATGCAAAGTCATTGATTGAAATGGAATCAAAAGGAGTGTATTAAATAATGTAATTGATTTTAATTTTTTAATGAACAAATAATGCATACATTTGTGTTTAGCAATATTCATTGGATGCTTTTGAGAAGATTATAAAACATATCAAGAGTTTGAACATTATAAAATTCATTTTCTAAGATTGCAAGGAAAAAGATTATGTGTTATGACTATTCAAGGTTGATTGTTTATATTCGTTGGGCTTGGAATTCGTAAGCCTAAATTGTTGGTTATATCTATCTATGAAGGAAGGTAGTTTGTTTTGTTTTGTAGTTATGAGATCCACTGAACCAGGATGCTGTAGATTGTGTTCCTGGTGTCCTTGGAAAGCTTTTGACAAGGAGGGGTGCATGGCTCAGTTCCATGGACTTGTTGTGCAAAAGTTCTTGAATATTGAACGATTTCTTCCCTGAAATTTTAATTAAATCGTAACTGAAAATTTCTGAGGAATTGGAAGGTGCCTTTGGTGTTGTTGGAAAGATCTTGATGAGCAGGATTTAACGGAATTTATTTGGTAAGATTTGGATTCAAAATGTGGGAAATATTGATTTTTAAATGATTTCTGCCACTGAAAATTCAAATATATTCCAAAAAACCAGGTTTTGGAAGGAAAAATCAGTTGAGAACGTGGTAACACTTGAAGGCTTACCATTCAATTCAAGCATGATTTCCTTTCATATTTGGCTATTCAAAAAATCAATATATACATTGCAAAACAATATTCACATGTTGAGTTCCCTATTTTGTAATGGGTTCACACTTGGGCCAATGCCACAGGCCACGCTAGTGTGCATGAAATAATCATGCAAAAGAAACATACATTTCAAATTGCCATAAATACTTATTGAAATATTTTTCATAATTTTTAGTAACTAAAATATTTCAATGCATACAACATGTGAAAAATCATCACCATCATATGAATTATTTTGATTTTTTTTCCCCCCTCACTTAAATTTATTCTATATAAATCTTGTAGTCCATCGAAAAACCGTTGATATTTTTATTTTTTTAACAAACTTTTGTCATTTTGCAAATAATATTTTCAGAAAAGAATATTCAGTCACAAATTCTCCTTTATTTTGTTTTAAACGCATAAAAACAGGAAAATTGAAAAAAATCACAAAAAATCACACAATCACCTACAATAGTAACTAGTACCCCAATTTAAATTTGCCTAGATAGTCACCTAGGTAGGGTGAAGGGGAAATAGGAGGGTTTATAGGATAGGTTACCAAGGTGAAAGCTCGGAATGATAACCAACTGAGTCATAATGGTTTCCAATCCATGATGCACTAGTGGGTGGTGAGTCACATAATCCCATCATCCATGTCACCTTGAGACATTTTATCAAACCAAACGGCATCCCACAAGTTTGACATTTGGCAAATTAATTTGCAAGCAAACAATCAATGGACTAAAGAATGGTCCCACCATAGGATTTCTTTTTTCCATGGGACATGTAAGACTCATAAAATGCGGGGGTGATTCTACAAGCTTGTTGGTACCACTCATAGAATAATGAGTTGTTACTATGTGCTCACTTTTTTGACTGAATAATGTCAGCCCAAATTCATGCATTGTGCCATTTGTTTTCATTGAAAGTTTTCCACATTTGCCTTTTCTTGTTGAAGACCATGCAACCTCAAAAGTAGGATAGTTGCTGATGCAAACCTACCAAACTTTGTCGCAAGAAAATATTAAGGATCCATACTTGTTGATGCAAACTTTAGTACAAGAAAAATGTATAGATACTTGTTGATGCAAACTTTAGTACAAAAAAAAATGTATAGATATGTGTTGATGCAAACTTTAGTACAAGAAATACATTTAGATACTTGTTGATGCAAACTTCAGTACAAGAAAAACATCTAGATACTTGTTGATGCAAAAACGTTTATTACAACAAAATCATTTAGATATTTGTTGATGTGAACCTGCCAAATCTTATTTCAAGAACACACTACCTCATATAAGAAGAAGAGGAAATAAAGAGAGAAAGGACCCAAATCTTATGTCAATTCGTAAGTGCTAAATCTATTTACACTGGAGCCCAATAACAGACATCATAAATCAACAAACCAAAGATCAAGGAATAACTACAAAACGGGAATGGGAGGTGGGTCTGTAAGGGCCACAGTGAACCAATGTACCTTCACCTTCTTGAGTGAGAACTCTAAGTCGCTAAATTTTACCAAAAAATTTGTCAAGTTTGGACTTGATGCTGTAACTTTGCGAGAAGCATCCTTATAATGTTTAGAAAAGCAATCTTATACAATTTGGGGTTTTTAGCATGGTACATACCATAGTACTTGCTTTGTTCGCCCATGGCTGTCAGTAAGGAGGTGAATTCTCTTTCAGAAACTTCCCTGTCCAATGTCAAACCTCTGGAAGTGTTCTAGAGTGGAGAAGCTGAGATTTACAAAAGAAAGAATGTGGAATCATAGGTAAAGTAGTGCAACTCATGGGTCAACAATTTCCACGGAATCCTGGAATTGAGTTTTTACTTCATGATTGGAATTTGAAACTTGTGCTAGAACAATGAATTGCAGAATCCCTTTTGTTGCAGAATTTGCAGATAGGTACCAAAGAGGAGCGCTAAAAAGTCCAAATTCCCAAAACCCATTTAGTACTACAGTTCTAGAAGTTTCAAAAGCCTTTTAAGTAGTCCATTCCAGATTGTTCTGGTACTATAAGAAACAACACAAATGGACCGGTACTGGAAGCACACTACAAGCCCTTGGTCATGGGTACAAGAAATTCCACACGTCTGGATTGTATTACTATTTTCTGACTTACAATCTTGGGGGGGTAAAATTACAAGTGGATGTGAGCAAAATTCTCTCCTCAAATGAAATCTATTTCCAAAAATTTGTCGAAATTATTCCCATCAGTTTCCAGCCGGTTGTTGTCCTTGAGAATCTTCTTCAATGTTGGAGTTTTGTTTCTCATCGTGTATTTTGAAGCTCCTCTCTCTCTCTCTCTGTGTCTGTGCAGCAGCCCGTACTCGTGGGTCTCGTCGGATCATTTGCAGCAGCAGATCACCAAGTCGTTGAAATTTGGATTTCTTCTTGAAACTTGTCTAGAATTTTTTTTGTTAATTTTTTTATCCTCGCAAGTATGAGCTGAAATAAGGACTGTCGAGTTCTTCTTGAATGGCAGAGAGAAGATCTTGCACATTCACAAACTCCGGTAGTTTGCGTCCGTCTAGCATCTTCTCGATTTGCTGTCGACCTGATCTGCCGATCTCCGCTTCGATGGCCGTCAGCAACTCCGGTATACTCGCCCATTCTGGAAAAGACTCCGAAGGCAAGTTCCCGAACAAATCAGCTTCGCTACCTTCAAGCGCCATGAGCTCAGCTGTCAAATTTCTAGCGCAACCCTAAGCAGTTCTCTTCAGAATCTGACCGGTTCCTGATTCTCAACCAACCCTCGAAATCGACGAGTTCTACTACTGCACAAGGAACTTCAGTGTTCAGTTGTGATCTTCTCAGTCGCTTCTCTCTTCTTGCAAATCTGGGTCCAAAACGGCAGATCTAATTTCTAGACAAACTTTCAGAACTTGGGTTCACGGCTTCTGCACTCCACCGTTGGTACTTAACTTTTCTTGACACACTTCCATCTCTAGCCAGATCTCACTGTTAAATACTATCTGTTCGTTTTTGTCGCATCTGGATTGCCGGCGGTTCCACCGGCGCGAGATTAGGGAGGAGACCTGCAATAAGAAATTGCAGTAGGCGGCGCAGCCAGTGCCAACGACCAGCACGGCAGGGGTCTGCTTGTTACCCTAGCCTTGTGTTGCGTTTTGGCCACGTCCTGTCCCTGCACGGAAACCAGAACTGATGCTTCCTGCGAAATTCCCATAAAAATTCCCGACAAATGCAGCCGCTTCGCAATGGAGTCAAAAGTCTCGTCGACTCTCTGGACACAATTCTCAGACGACATCACAACGTGTTGGTTGCTTGCGTCACGGCGGGCGTCGTCATCTAGCACAAGACTACACAGTTCTCGCGGACCCTATTGCCTGTAGAGTAAGTGGAAGGAGAAGAACTACAGCTCCTTACGTTTAGGGTTAGGGTTTAAGGTTTAAGAGAGCTGTAGCTCCTTAGGTTTAGGGTTTAACCAGCCCTAATAAAATTTCAGATTTTCAGGACATTCTACTGCTGAAATATACTATTACTGGTGTAACTGTAGCATTCCAGGATGTAAAACTGATTCCACAGGAAAACTTCCTGGTGTAACTGTACTGTTCCAGTATGTACTAAGCTCATTCCATGGGAAAATTTCCTGGTGGAACTAAGTATACTGTTCCAGGATGTAAGTTCCAGTGTTTTGGATTTTAATTTTGTGTAATGGAAGTGGCCATCATCATCATCCATAAGAAGACTTTTAGCCAAATTTGTTCATAAACTAGATATGAATTTTTATTTTTATTTTTTTAAATTAAACATCCTTGTATGTTTCGGATATTTGGAGAATCCAGCTGACCAATTTAGTAATGGATGCTCCAACGCCAGTTTACTAAATTGGTCAGCTGGAATTTTATTTTATTTTTTTAAGTAATTAAAACTGGAAAGTTTTGAATCATTTTTCTCACAAAATCCTACTTATAGATTGAAATTGTATAAGAAAATAATTATGAATATTTTCCAGAAAAATAATTAATTAATTAATTAAACCACTGCTAAGTTCATTTAGAAACCTGAAATGACAATTTCATGGTGTAATCACACTGTTCGGAATACAAAGGGGAAAATTTCCTGGAAATGTTTTTATGCTTCAGTCATTTCCTTGGCACCTTCAACACATGTTCAGAAATGTGCTTCCGTCAAAAATAGAAATGGAAATTTTCAAAGTTTTGCGTATGCTTTCGTCATTATCTCAACACCTTCATACCGAATCAAGGATGTACATCCGACAGAAATATAACAGGAAACTTCGCTGAAGCTTTGATTTCGGCATGCTTCCATCATCATGTAAACCAGCTTCAAAATCAAGTTCCAAAGCGCCAAGTCCCCTTGGAAATTCCAAGAAGGAAACAAGTTTTTTTAGTCTTCCGTAGTCAAGTCATCACCTTGGAACAAACTCAAAAGTAAGTAAGTAATAAGCTGGTAGTTGCCACTGCAAACCCAGGAAATGAAGTGGAGATTTTGCAGTAGCTTCATTTGCAAATCCCTTTGTGCACATGAAAGTGCCAAATTAAGTTCAAACAAAGCAAGCACAAAATTGGCACCATTGGTCCCACCTTTCAAGAGGTTATTAGGAAGACCTCCCAAGTTGTAATTCACTTTGTTTCCTGAGTCATATTTTCTATTGGGATCAAATTCATGTCAAATTAAGCGTCATCATGTTCACAACATCACTACAACAGAATATGACTTTTTTTCCTAAGGATCAACACTTGAATCCAGTACCCAAGAGCACAAATCTCAATGTCAAATTATGGTAAACAGTAAACAACATCCATATTTGATTACCCCACACATGTGCAATGGAGAGTGCCAAATGGATGAAATCACAATTGGATTACCGCACAGATGCAATGGATAATAGATGAATACGCAATTTCATTACCACAAAAATGTGCAATGAACCATGGCCCTATCAAAGGATTTGGCGAATTATTTTATAGGAGGAGGTCCTATTATTAGGGCACTACACTGGTTGCAATACATATTTATACATAATGTAGATTTATGTACTAAAGTATGGGCCCTATATGGCGGATTCTGTCAGGTGTGCAGACACTAGGCTTGCCCTAAGAGGCTCTCTCCCAGGGCATGCTTTTTACATGGCAGAATCTGCCATATAGGACCCACTCTTTAGTGTTAGAGGCAGGGGTTTTATTGTAGTCTTTCAGAATTGGTCACTTGGGCAGATTCGGTTTTTAAATGGCCTAAAAACTCATGCTTCCTTAGCCCTGAATGCAGGCCTTGCCCATCTTAAAACACGAGGTGGGCTAGGTGAGCTAGGCTAGGTGGACTAGGCGTAAGGCACGTGTCTGTAAAGGAATTGCCTTACAAGAAGTGCTGAGGTCTAGATTTGTAATTTGCAGCCATTAGCTCCCATAGTGGGTTATTGTGTCTTCTGCTTAGGAGGACACCATTTTGAGCTTTGACATTGAAAAAAAGTTCAATGAAGGCACCATCCCCAATTTCCAAACAGGTACAGCTTTGGAGACCAGTACCATCCCCAATTTCCTAAAAGGTGCAGATTTGGAGACCAGTACCATCCCCAATTTCCTAAAAGGTGCAAGATTTGTAGATCAGAACCAGACGTGGTCTTGACACATTTTTGCATCACCAGAAAACAGAACATTCCATTCCTTTTTTTTCATTGGGAAAAATAATAATAATTTAATTTTTTATTTTAATTAAAAATGTCCAAAACACTCTGTGTGTCAGCATTCTTTTTATTGGGGACTTTATTTTAAGAATAATTTGGAATTTTTTCAGTGTGTCATTTCAAACTAAATTTTCTCCTTTTTTCCCCTCTTTGTTTAGCATCAGAAATTTGAAAAAAAGAAAAAAAAGGAAAAAAGCCAGTGCTATTACACAAAACCATCCAGTGAACTTTGGCACAAAACACAGCAGCTACACAAACAATTTGCACACTTATTATTTGCAGAAATGCTAGAATTTTCAAAAAATAAAAATAAAAATAAATGAAAATAATCAAAAAAAAAAAAAAAATTTTGAAAGAAAATAAATAATTTTTTAAGAATATTACAAGTGGTATTATTTTTATTTTAAGTGGATTTTTTAAA
>Ga0116227_10005155_pt1 | contig 27856 bp, 13 predicted proteins | sample S1TSphgellanicum_FD_89693 | JGI IMG/M metagenome (GOLD analysis project Ga0116227, IMG submission 89693) | Host-associated microbial communities from peat moss isolated from Minnesota, USA - S1T2_Fb - Sphagnum magellanicum MG | ecosystem: Host-associated > Plants > Peat moss > Unclassified...
ATCTAAAAATTGATATTTGAATTTTGAATTACTATTTTGGAATCTTAAATTTATATTTTAATTCAAAAAATTATTGATTGAGTTTCAAGGGTTTTTTCTACTAGTGTTATCCATAATAAATCATTTTTATAAATAATTATAAATAATTATGTTTATTAAATCTAAGTGACACTAAGTAATTATTGTTATAACATAGATTTATACATTATATAATTTATATTATTAAATTAGAAGAAATTAATTAATTAAATTAATGTGACATTACTTTAAAATCATTGCAATTACTTCAGATAAGAATTAATTAATATGTGCATAATTTTTTTCTAATTGAACATAATTATTCACACTCTTTAATTTATAACTTCAAACCTGAATTAAAAATTTGGAAAAATTATAGTGTAGGTAAAATAATTATTTTACTAATTTTAATTTCAGGAATTATTATATAATAATATTATCTTAAATTCTTTTGTGATTAATCATCTATGATAAATATTTTATAGTAATTTTATGAAAATTATTGTTATGTTTAACAAATTATTGTATTTATAGTTAATAATTACCAAAAGAGAAAAATTACTTGACCTATAATAATTTTTACAACAATAAATGTTACTATACAGTAAGTAATGTAATTAGTTGAATAATAATTTTTTAAAAAATTCATGTAAAAATTTACTTTCTAATAAAAATTGTTAATTCATTATTTATAATTTTAAAATAAATATTTTAAATATTTAATTTAAAATTATAGTCATTTAATTAGTTTGACATTAATTATACTGTATATAATATGATCAGATTCTAAAAAGTAATAAAATATTTTAAAATATTTTATTATTTATGAGTTATGTATTAATAACTTGTTAGTAACTAGATAGCTAGTTTGTTAAATATTAAGAAGGTATTACTTATTTAAATAATTGATAATGAATAATGAATATTTGTAGTGTATAGTTTATAATTTGAATATATATAAATTTCATCATTATTAATTAAATGATTATCTAATTATCTAGTACTTGAATTGTTTCAAAATTTAAAAACTAAGAAAGTAAGGCATGAAGAAAGTTTTGGAATTGCAACTTAGTTTGTGAAGAAGTTGCACCTCAAAACTTATCCCATATTATTTGTTTTTCATTCCTATTTTAAACACTATATAAACAAGGTGAGTATGCCCATCCAATTTCACATTAAAAAACTTGTGCACATGGGATGAGCTAATCAAAAAGCTCAACCCAAAACAAAAAAATAATAATGTACAATTCTAAAATACTTATCTCCCAACCTATTTATTTATTTAGCTAGATAGGTACCTAGTTTGACCTACCCATCTAGGTCGGCCTATGTACCTACCTACCTAAGTACCTACCTATATGAGTAGGTATTTAGCTTAGGAAGGTAGAACCTACCTTATTTTTTTACCTAAGCAGGTAGGTAGGTAGGTAGGTAAATATTGTAGGTACCTATTTATGTACCTACCTAGGTACCTATCAACCTAATATTAACATTTTTATTAAATTAATTTTATGCCATGTGGCATATTTACATTGGGTCATGTGTTATAATATAAAATCATCCAAGTATTTGAATTGAACGTCTTAGATTATTTCAAAATAATAATAATAATAATAATAATAATAATAATCATAATCATATATTAAAACACGTGGTAACACATGATTTGCCTTCAATTGTGACCAAAATAGTTGCATCTTAATCGCATGTGACAATACGTATACAATGGAGTCAAAGGATGAAATGTATTTGTTAACATTTTCCTTCATACAATACCTTTTGTCATTTGCGACTAATTTATCACATGCGACTTGTCTTAGGCGACTAAAAGGATTTTAGTTGCAAAATGTCTCTTGTGACTAAAATTTTGTCACAAAGAGTAATAAAAAATACATGTTTTTCTTCTAGTGTATCCAACCAACAATTTTTTTATCTTTGACAATGATGTCGGCAACTTCATCCAATATTAAAGTTTCTTCTGTTTGTTGTTCATAAAAATACAATGGATAACCAAATATGTCTTTTAGTTGTAACATACCAATGTTTATTTATTTTAAGAAATATAATTATTCAAGCGTTATTTCCCCTATAAACCATAATTTTGGTATTGTATTATAAAGTTGTTATTCTTTTCGTTCTAACAATCCTTTTTCTCAATCAAATTCATCATCTAAATTTTTCGGTTGTAATGATGAATTAATATTAATTCGTTTTATTGTACTTAACGTCACAATTTGTTTTCTTGAAATAATAATGAAGGTATTATCACCCCAATTGTGATGAGCTCGTGCCAATTTTAGCCATGGTCGTCCCAATAACATGGAATAAGCTTCCATTCCATTCTCCATATTCAACACAATGATTGAAATTTTGTAATCACAACTTGGCAAGTTGATTTCAAGTTCTTAATCAAAACCAAGTGGTTGCACCTTCCATTGGGCAGCCATTCACACCATAAATGGAGTCAATTTAGGTCTTCTCAATCCAAGTTTCTTTTTCAAACTCTCAAAGATAATGTTCACATCGGAACCATTGTTTAGTAACACATCCCTTATTTCAAACTTTCCCACCCGAATTTGAACAACTGGCATAACTTCATCAAAATCTTCAACCTTTGTTGTTATTTTGTAAACATTTGCAACCTAATCTTCTTTCATTTTAGTTAAAGAATTTTTCACCATTCCCTTTAATTGAGGACAAATTCTCATCACTGTCCCAATTTCACTTCAATTTTGAATTAATAATTATTTTTATAGCTTTTGTTATTGAGTTCATATTAACTCCATACCCATTTAGCGTCTCAAACCTTCCATCTTGGTTTGCCACCACACTTTGTGTAATCATTTTATCTTGGTTTTTTAAACAAGTCGATTTGTCCCTGTCTAAACTATTGTCAACTCTTTGTGACTCACTTACCTTCATCAAATCGACCTTTCCTATTGACTCGTCACTTCCATTCATAATATGTTTACTTCCTATCATATCGGATTCTCCTATTGATGTGTCCATTTTGGTTCATATGCTAGGTCTTGTTAGCTTGGCATATTGATTGGTCAATTTAGTTGACCTTTTGTGACCACTTGGCAAATCAATTTCCTTTTGTCATTCCCAATGGCACTTCTCCGTTCAGCCTTCCTGGTTGAGTAAACAACTTGGCTAGTCCCAAGTCAACAAGTAACACTTCTACTTAAATGGGTTTATCTTCAAACTTCTAAATTTTTTGTAGTTTTTCGACTACATTCGAATGAACCTTCTCTTTTTCCCATTTGGTTCATCGACCCTTTATAGGACTAACCTTTTTACTAATGATTACTAATTATGATTATGATTAGTCATAATCTACCATTTTTCATAATGTCCATACACATTATTATAATAATCCAGAAGTATCATTGATTTTGCCATGTCTTGTTCATAATAAGTGAATAAATTTGGAAAAACTAATATTTGTTTAACTTTAAAACAATCATCTTATTCACTCTACTATGTTTTTTTCAATTCTACAAGCACCCATCAAATTTGTGTATCCACAAGGTAATACCCTATAAAGAACATATATTAAGCAAAATCCCAAATCAATTTCATTAATTTCCACTTTCCTTTTTTCAATTTCCATTAACTTAATTGTAATGTGGAAATATTTTACATGAATTTGGAAAAATACATCTTGAATCCTCCAATTTGTTGCAACCCTAACTTTAAGCTCGCGACTAAGGCAAGGGATGGCAAAGGTGCGGGCCAAGAATGAAGCCCGAGAGTCACATGTCATGCTCTCGGGAGTGTAGGAAAGTGTGAGGGAATGAACCCCCACATTCCCAAGTGAGTTCCAAATTTTCAAAGGGCGATTGCAAGGGTCAAAACTCATTGGATTGAAGAGTTTTTTATACCATTGGAAAGCTCTTGGACTTAAATGTTTTAAATGGGTTTGTATGACCCATTTGGGCACTTAAAACATAAGTAATGGCCAAAAGAAAGGTCAGGAGTCAAATTGCCAATTTGACTCCAGACCATTAAAAGTCGAGAATCTCCCTTATTTCCTTGCATACAGGTGGCGTGACACATACCATTAGCAAGCTATCAATGAGGGCTACAACTTTGCTTTAGATTTCACCTCAATCGAAGGTCTGCACACAAAGTTATGGGCCCCCAAAGTTGCGGGAATCCCAACTTTGGGAATTTTGGGACTCCCATTTGGGACAAAATGACATTTGGGTGTTGGTCATGTGGCCAAGCACAATGTATACTATAAGGGGGAGGTGGTGGCTTCCCCTAAGTCCGGGCTGTAGTGAGTCTTATGAGTCTGTGTTTGTTTGAAGCTTGTCTGTGCACCAAAAGTGTTTCAACTACGCACTAACCAACTTGTTGTTTAGTTTGTATAGGTTTGTGTGAGTAATTGAATTACTTGTCATTCTTCCTAGTCCCCATCCCAGAGCTCTAGCACGCCCCTCTACCCCAAAGTGTTGCGAACCAAGGAGCATGCCCCAACCCCTTATCCTTCCATCGTTTTCACCTTTTGGATTTGTAGTTGAGTCCATCAAGGAGTTTGGGGGTGCGTTGCAATTTCTCTAACAATTAATCAAATTATCCCCTGCATGGTCACCAAATGTTAGTGATATTATTTTAAAGGTGTTTATTTGGATTTTCCATGAATAATTTAATTGCTTTTATATCATTACTAGGTCCTTATCCTATTGCATTAGAATGAATACCATGTAAACACATCCCTAACTAGGACAACATTCAATCCATTCTAAATTTGGGGATTCATTCATCCAAAACATAAAAAATATTTTTAAAAAGAAGGCCACTTGGGGTGAGCCAATTGAAAAGACTGAACTTAAAAGGCCAAATTCAAAATGAAATAGAATTTTCCTACCTAGGTCATCTAAATGTAGACTTAATTTAGGTGGTGTACATTTAAGCCTAGTAAAAGTCATAACTTAGGTTGCCCAACCTACTTTAGGCTTCTATATTTAGATGTTAGTTATAGGCTCCTAGACCTAAGCCGAAGATTAGGTTGTAGGTTCCTAAACATAACGACCTTAAGAGTAGGCATCTAGTTTTAGGTCTAACCTAAGTTATTTAGGTTCTATCCACATGGCATAGCCTAATGGCCAATGTTTAAATGCCACGTGGCATAACCTAGGTGGCCAATGTTTAGATGCCATGTGGCTTAACTTGGGTGGCCATTGTTTAAATGTCACATGGCATTTGCCTAGTCAAAATGGTGTTTGATCAATCAAAAAATCATTTGACTATTATATTGACTAGTCAAAATGATTAGTCAAAAATGCCAACTTAGGTTTGGTCAAAAAATACATGGCCTAGTCACAATGGATAGGTTCAAAATGACTTGTCCAAAATGACTGTGAGTTTTTTTTTACGCCTATCCAAAATGGGTTTTTTTCTTACAAAAATTTCTAGTAAAAAAAAAAGGAATTCTAGTAATGATATATGAAAAACAATTATACTTTAAAGGTTTACATGCATCTTAGGCTTTGCATGCATAAGCATGTTGATTTAATCACTAACCTATTCAAATATAAAAGTGAGACCTACCAAGTTTTTATGTCCCTTAAAAAAATTGTGATGAATACAAAATGCAACTCATAAGTAATAAATTTAACACATCTAAAGTGAATAATTCAACACATGTGCAAATGTTGATAGTTCCAAAAAAATGAAAAAAATCACTAACCCATTCAAGTATAAATGTGAGGCATTAAGTTGTATGTGTGTTTTAATATATAGTAGGAAATGCAATATGCAACATTTGAATAGTGGTTTCAATAAATTCAATGTGAATGATTTGATTCATGTAAAGATGTTGATAGTTCAATAAATGTGAAAAATTTGACTAAGCCATTTAAGTATTATTACAAAATATTAAGTTGCATGTGTTTTATTATATTATAATAAGCGGAAGATACAATTTGTGAATATTAATTTTAACATGTTGAAAGTGAATGGTTTAACTCATGTACACATGTTAATAATTGAAGAGATGTATAAAAATTACTAATTCATTATAATATAAATGTGGGGTTTTAAATTGTTACATGTGTTTTAATAAATTATGGTAAATGTAAATTGCCATTCTAAAATAATCGTTTCAATGTGTTGAAAGTTGATGGTTCAACTCATGTACCATGTTGATAATTGAAAAAATGTCAAAAAAACTCACTAACCCAATATAATGCATTGTGTAAGTAAAATTAAAAACTATCTCAATTTCCACATCAACAATTTGAAATTATTAAAAATTTAAACAAGGTCCAAATTATACTCATAAATGAACAACATAGTGAACATAACAACTATGACCAATATTGACCATTAATTAGTGTAACAAGCCACTCGTAAACTTAAAATGACCAAATGTAGTTGAAATGCAATCAAATTGAATAATAGTTACAATGTGTGGGTGTGGAAAAGGACAAGATTTCTTCTTGTGTACTTTCATACATGTTAGCAAAATTACACCTTATAATGAAACAAAAAAAATCACCACATGAAAATTTGAAACATTTGGGAACATGAATTTTAATTTGAAAATGGACCTTAAAATTATTAACGTTAATGTGTCATGTATAAAAAAAATTCCAAATTAGTTCTCAACCCAAAAAAATGTTTCTTATTAAATATTCATTATGAAGTGCAACAAACCTATAATCAGAAAAAATCAATCATTTTTAAAATTTTCAATTTTTATTAAAAAAGAATTTGATGGGACAACATAAGCCAAAATTAATGAAGAAAATGCATATACCCAATGAAACCATCAATAGTTGAAATTTTATTTTAAGGCTTATGATATTTGAAACCAAGATGTTGGAAATCATCATTAATCCATATAATATCAAAGCTATGTTTAATGTAATTTCATCCTTGACAAACCCCATGATTATTAAATTACATACATTACTTGATGCAAGGGACACAAATAAATTAAACATGAAAATCTTCATTTTGAAAGATCAGATTATAAGTTTCAATTTTGCAAATATGTTTGGTGCAAACCATGATTTGTAATCCAATGATTAAAGAATAAACATGCATTAGACATAAGGAAAACTTGGTGTTATGTAAGCATTATGAGAAATTATGTCCGTCAAAACCACATTACCTATAACTAAAATTCAAAAAACAACGCATATACAACTGTTATGCAACTATCCCTTGGGTATTACAACTACTATGCAACTATCCTTAGAAATATGATGTATTAATAATAAATTACCATGTCAAAAAATCAGTTAGTTGTATTATTGTTGCAAGTGAGATGAAAATGGGTCTTTTATATGGTAATTTACACACATCATACATACGTATGTAGTTAATCATGTTTGACTTTTTCAGGAGTTGCATTGTATTTGCACATGACATTTACTTTAAAACTATTACAAATGTGTCATTAAAATAACAACTATGTTGAAATTAATGTACAATGTACACATACATGCAATCATGCCATTTGTCCACATCTCCACCACCCATTATGGGATACATTTGCAACTAGTTTTTTATTATGATTCCCATGGATACAATTAGTATGACCACTAATGTGCCACTACTAAAGTACTACTGTTCAACTATGTTATAACTATAATATAACTACTCATAACTTAACAAGGATGCATATTCATTAGTTATTTATATCTTCATCATATGTGTTTCATTTTGAGTGATTTAAAATGTTATGGGAACGGTACTTCAAGTTCTAGAAATCATTTTTGAAGTGCAAAGGAAAATGAATAATGAAAAATAACAAAAAGATAAATAAACTCTCCAACTTACAAAACATGTTTTCTTTCTTTCTTTTTTTCTTTAGACCCTTCCCACTTTCAAACCTCATAATTTTTTTATTTCTTATTCATTTAAAACAATTTAAAGTGTTATAGGAACACCACCTAAAGTTTTACAAATCATCTTAAACTCTAATAGCAACAAAGCAACATACAAGTAATTTTTTGGGTGTATCGGAATCAACCTTTGTAGCATTTGGTGGCTTTGTTTTTTTGAGTTCTTGACCCCTTTTATTTTGAGGGGCCATAACTTTCTCAATACTATTATATTTGATGAGTTTTATTGCACCAAATGCACCAATGGGAGGGGTTCAAATTTTGTTTAAACATTTTTTAAAAAGGGATCCTTCACCTTGGATTTAATTTACATCGAATGGTTAAGTGTTATAGTTGCAACTTAATTGCAATTAATGAACAACTAAAAGATTTATCCCATATGCTTTGTTTTCAAATCCCATGTTACAAACTATGTAAATAAGGTTTTTTTTTCTTATGTTTTCACATTAAAATACACGTGCCATTTTGGGACGAACTTAAAAAGTTTAACATAAAGGCAAAACATAAAATAAAAAATAAAATTTCATGGTCATTCTTTAGTGCACTTAGTTTTGTGCTTTCCTGCCTACTTACCTACCTAAGCAAGTAAGTAGGTAAGTAGTGAACTAGTATTAGGTAAATACATAGGTATGTAGGTCTTAAGGCCTACCAACCAACCTCCTACGGTTATGAATGACCTGCCTAGCTACTAAAATATATTTTTTATTTTTCATTTTTTCAAAAATACAAATAATATGCCATGTGACAAATTTTTATTGTGCCACATGTCACAATTTCGGACCATCATTAAGAATCATAATGAATGGTGTAAATCAATATTTCCAAAAAAAAAATTATGTCCAAAAATCTTCATAATGCCATGTGTCATATTTAATATATGGATGACAATTAATGACGTCAATATGACATCATGTGTGTAGTTATAATGGAGTTGCATAATAGTTGAAAATGATTATTTTGATTAAATTATAATTGAATTGCAATGAGTTGCACCATAAATATGATAAGTTGCAATTCATGCAACTTGTCTATTAACACTCACAACATATAAATATAATGAGTTGCAAGGCCAATTCCAAAACACCTTTTCTTCATAGTGCAGGAACGTCAAAATGCTATAATCCTTTCATCATGGGAACAAAAGTTTTGATACATGTTGCAAAAGGAAATGTGTGTTATTAATGTTATTTCAACATAAAATCTTGTAACACAAGAACATGGTATTCTTGTTCAATATCAAAATTATAAAAAATTTATCAAAAAGAATAGCATGGATGCCTTAACCAACCAATAGCCATATGATTAGTTCAAGAAGATGCATTTATAGCTTGATGTAAATTATTAAATGTGTGCCACTTTGAAAGAATGTACATGAAATATATAAATGGAGGGGTTTGCCCCAATTATATTTGGAAATAAAAAATGGATTTGTTTAAATGCATGTTGTTGATTATCACGGGTAAAACAACTCACCATAAATGCCTAATACATGTAGACTTTGATTTTTGGTCTTTCTTGATCCATTGGGTTCTAGTAGATGTAGATTAAAATCCATTTTCATGATGTTCACAAGTTGGTGTGTATCCAACGAAGAAATAGGTAGAAATCCAATTTAAAAATAGATTACAATCATTTTGAACATGTTATGATGCCTTTTGGTCTTACAAATGTAATGATTGTATCTTTCATCAATTCTTGGATGATTTTGTGGTTTGTCACATTCATGACATCTTCACTTCTTCAAAGAATATCAAAGATGAACACTTTGTTTGATATCATCTAGAAAAACTAAAAGAAATGGGATTATATGTCAATTTAATCATTTGAAATTTTCATAAAAAAGATTTTTTTTAACATCCCAAATACGTCATTTCTAGTGATGGCATTCATATGGAGCTTTGTAAAATCCAAGCCATTATGAATTGGATTCCCATATTAATTTGATGCTAAATATTTTATTGGATTTGTTAATTTTTATTGGTGTTTTAACATGTGTACCAAGATAATGGCCCCTTTTGACCTATTTAATTTGGAGGCATCAACCTTTTAATTGGTGATGTACATTTTAATCTTTCATTCACAATAAATTATTATTTTTGTGTTTTCAATGCTTTCCAAAACATTTATCTTAAAGATATTATCAATTCTAATTTTACATTAGAAGTTCAAATTTCATATCTTGTCCAAATGGTTATCATTTCCATCTTGTTGGTTTTTCTTTTGTAAATATTTTACGAATGAAATTAACTAAAAAATTCATGAATTTAAAAAATATCATCCATGCATTTTGGGAATGGTGTTTACTCAAAGGAGTTTAACATGATACAACTTCTATTTATAATGAAGATTGTTTGCTGGTTTTGTTTGTTTGTTATGTTGAGATCTCACAAACCACAATGCCTCCCATTGCACTCTTGGTACCATTGGAAAGCTATCAATCAGGGGTGTATCAAAGTGGTTTCATAATGTTTAGACTTAATAGTGCAAGAGTTATTGAATATTGAACAAGTTTGTCATTGAAAATTCAGTAAAATCACACACACACACACACACACACACACACACATATGGGAAATTATAGGAAAGTCCTTGATGAGTAGGATTTAATGGAGATGATTTTGTAATTTTAAACCTCAGGTGTACAAAACATTGAAATTTGAGTAATCCTTATCATTGTAAATTCAACTAAATTACAAAAAATGAGTTTGAAAGGAGAAATTAGTTGGGTGACAAGTTCACACCTGGGCCAACAGCACATGCCACAATAGTCTTCAACATATTATGATTTCTCAGAGTTTGAATGGTTGCTGAACTTGATGGGCCTTGTTATCTTTCCACTTGCAATATATTATCATATCCGTCCTAGGAAACAACAAGGAAATCAAACACAACACTTTGTCATTAGTATCTTGTGTTTAAGGAAATGAAACTGATAATCAATTTTTTTGCCATTATCCAATCTGAACACCATTGACTTCAAATATTATCTGTAACTTTTAATGGTAAATCCTTTTTATATGCATTCACAGCAATTTGGAGAAGATAACCCATTAAAGGCCATTTAGAAAATGTTAATGAAATTCAAGGCTTTTTGAAGTGTTTTAAAAAGTTTAAATTCAAGATGCCTGATATCAAGGTAGGCTCTTGTATTAAGCTTGTCTGTCCCTGATGAGTTAATTCAATTACAAGTTTTCCAAGCTTTGCATTACAAGTTTGTAGATAAATGTCTTCATATACATCACATACATGATTTTTTTTCAAAACATGTAGATTCAAAATCTCAAAAATCACTTCATTTTAGCATTTTGAAATCTTTAGATTTTTTTAAAAAAAATTTGTGAGATATTGCTAGTAAAAAAAGGGGTTGTATAAATGTGATATCCAGATGAATATAGTTTTCGAAAACAAGGTAACCAATAGTTTTGTATACAATATTCAGAGGTTTTCACTTGTATTGACCCGGAATGACAATAGAAAAATATACCCAGATTAATAACCTCCAATTGGATAGCCATTAATATTTGTTATACATCCATACTGATGCAAAATCAATGCTGAAGGGAAGGCCCACAAGGATGCCTTGTTTATATTGGTGAAATTTCGCCCAAAATTACATTTTAACAATTATAAATAAATAAAATGAAGTGATTGTTGGGATTTGGAATTGCCATAGCTTGAAAATAATAATAATAAATAAATAAATAAAATCACCAGATTTCTATACATGGTTCAAGTATGTAAACATAAAGGTATAGAAGGATGTTTGAATTTTTGTTTCATTTATATCCAAATCCAGCTTAAGTCTCCTATGATTGAACTTTAGCTGCATAAAAGAAAATCATAGTAAAAAAATTGGAAGGATGGGTCTCAAGCCCTTTTATTTTTGGTTCGATTTGTGATGTAGCCAAACTGGTGACCTTTACCAAAAAAAGGTTTAGCCAAATTTGACTATAGATATGAAAGTAATTTTTTCAAGAATCACATATTTTGGCTACATCTGGAATCTATTGTAGAAATATGGTGATTTAAGGTTTTTTTTTCTCAAAAGTATTTTGAAACATGGCCATTTTTTTTTTTTTCAAAAATAATCCTGTATGTGTGGAAATCATATCTTTCAGGTTGAAAAAAATCCGAAATTTTCGCCACCAAATATTTTTATTAAAAAATCATTGTTGTCAAGCACAGCAAAATGTAGTAGATCCCCTGTGAACAGAAACCAACCTGTGGAGTGAGGCCATGATTAAGAAAGGACTTGAATTTCAGTGGATAGGTACATATATCATTGCTTGGCACTTGTTGGGAAGAGTTAGAATGCTCTCTCACATATGATATGTGAAATTTTCCTGCCATAGATTTTTGGCAGCTGGCTTTTCTGAAGGCAGCAAGCAGATTTCACCAGCTTGTTAGGTTTATTGGAAACTAAAAGTTGCCAAGGAATCCAATCTCTCTGGCTAGGTATTATTATGTTGGGTCACCAGAAGAAAGATAAAGCAATCCCATCTTGGACTGATATCACCAGGAATTTTGGAATTCTACTTGGGACCCCCTGACTCTTCTAAGAAAAACTACAAGTAAAGGCAAAGGAAGAAAGTAATGATTTTTCACCTTTCACAGCCACCTTGAACACCTTTCTTCCTTTGACAGACACCTTTAGGTCTCCACACATCCCCCCCTATTCTGCTGAATGTAAAATGCCCTTGGCTGTTTTTTTTTAACACTAGCAGGATGGAAGTTATAAAGTGGAATTTCCCTCCCATGAGAGGGGAGGGAGTTCTGTTTATTTGTCGGGTGCTGTGACATTTCATCCAGAATTTTGTGAATCCGTTGGCATTTCATTGGGAATCCAACAATGTTAGTTGGTACTAGGGCATTACGTCATGTAACTCCCTTGGAGCAAGGAGTCTTTGAAATAACTGCCCTTGACTCCCATCTCATGGACAATTATTTTAAGAACTCCCTCCTCCTCAGGACTTACCCTACTCATTGAAAATAATAATCCCTTTCTATCATTTCCATTGGTCCTTTAACATTCTCACAAACCTACCAAACCTTAATTAGGTACACATTTAACTCTTAATTTACTCAAGAGAATTAATTAAAAAACTCAGACCAACAAATTCATCAATTTCGTTGGCCATAACATTTTTTCTTCACACCTACACACACAAGCCTATTCTATTCAACAGCTCTGTATATTAGTACACTAATACTATAATTCTATTTGCATACAGACAGGACTAATTGAAAAATTGAGAATAAACACATGAGAATAATGCCCACTTTACACTAGGAGTCAGGGCAAAAAAAACTTGAGGCCAACTTTGAGCATTTTTGGGTTGCAAATTGGCCCCAAGTTATTAATAAATGCTGGAACATGGGCCCCAGGGGTTGCACATTGGCCTCCCAAATTTGATGGTATCCTTTTTCGAGCCTTGGGGCCAATACAAGGCCATAAAGTTCAGCATTTATTGATAACTTGGGGCAGATTGAAAAGGTTTTTTTTTTTCCTCTTTCAGCCTTGACTCCTAGTGTAAAGCCCTTGGGGCTGATTTCAACTTTTGCACCAATAGGAATGCTGGATTTGGGTTGAACATTGGCCCTGACTCCTAGTGTAAAGCGGGCCTAAGCAGACCTAAGTGACATAAGTGACCAATTTACATCCCAAATTTCTTTCTCAGGGCCAACTTTGATGGAAATTGTCAGATGAAAGTCAGGCTTTCTTCATTTGTGCTAGGCTATCTAGCATTGTTACATCACCTCTGCATGCAAGCAAGCAAAAACATGGGAAAGGTCTTTTGCTGACAAGCATGCACGAAGCAAAAGAGTGGCACATGGTCATATGCCAGTCGTTCTTTCTGCAATGCCCAAAGTACAAGTCTAGTCTCTCTCTATTATGGAGATTAAATGATGTACCCAATTTACTAGTGCATGGCAAGGCCTAAAAAGCTTGTACTCCACATAGGTTTTTGCACACATAGCCATACCAGTTTACACCTAGTTTGCGTAGTCCCAAACATGTTTGGACACGTGTTGTCTGATTGTAGTTTTTGAAGATAATTCATGTTTGGTTACCTATATGGTCCTTGTCTTAGCTTTTTCTTTTAAAATTTGATACAATAAAGTTATCTTGAAAGTTTGTCGAAGTGGGGATTTAAATGCCTAGTTTGAGCCCTATAAGGAATGAAAAGAACAACATGGGACCCCAAAAATTATAAACCAAAATAATTGGGGATCAAACTGGTTTTTATATCAAAATCAGTGCAAAAGTTACTTTGGTCCCTAGTCTATGTTTTCATTCGTGCCCCATGTGAAGTTGTAGCCTAGACGAAGTTTGAGCTTTTTCAAGCTTTGCTTGAGCATGTTCATAAGTTTGTTCTTTGTTCAAATTATTTTTTTCAGATTTTCTTGGTCAGTATAGAGTGAGATCATTATGAGAGGGCCCTCTTGAGCTCAAATGAAGCTAAGATGAGTTGTGTGCAAGTTGTATTCAAGCTTTATCTAAGGTTTTTGCAAGTTCTCTAGTAGTTGTGTCTCCAAGTTGTTTTCAAGCATGAGTGAGCACATTTTTATGATTTTCTTTTCTTGGTCAACACATTGCCATTGCACATTTTTTTGACTTTTTTTCTTGCTTGGCACATTGCCCTTGCCACAACAAGCATGTAGCTATGACCATGACTTTGATGTGGAAAGTTGTGCTTGTAGTGGATATGGGGGTGTACAACCAAATTTTTTGGTACTTACAATCAAGCTACATCAATTTGCCAACTAGAACAACAAAATCAAAGCTCCTACCAATTTCAACCAATCAAAATGCCTTTCAATTTTCAATTTCAAGAGAACTCTTGAAAAATTTCAAGCGAAGATTAAGGTTCTAGAAATCAAGAGCTCAATCATTTCCATTTTTTTTAGTAGAACATGATGTTAATAGACAACTCTTAAAAGGATGACTTTTTTGTTGTTGTGGCGAAAAGTTCAACTTGTGGCAAAAAATCTTATTGTCAATGTGGTCAATTGCCACTTGTTGTATTAAGGCGGCCCAACTTGTTCAAATGTTAGTTGGCACATAATTAGCCCATTCCCTCAACCATCCTCTTTCAATTCCTTCACCAAACTTTGTAGCCCAACCTATCCAAATTGTATTACACCATCCCCAAAATCTTTGAATTCAATCTAGTAATTGTTTATTACCTTTTGTTTGAATGTTTTGATAATAAATCATATCCTTCCACATTTACCAATGACCCCCTCTATGTTATGGCATCTTTGTCAAGTAAGCAAATCATGTTTTGTGGTTGTGGGCAAGAATGTGGCATGAAATGCACTAGAGGTGGTTAAAATTGATCATAGAACATACTTTCACACCTTTAAAAAATACGGCATGGTTAAGCAATCTCTTCCAACAAATGTTGAATTTGAAATCCATTGCGAATGAGTGCTTGGAGACAAATGACCTTTTAATTGATTGTGAATCAAAGATAGATTCATTTGAGGACCCAAGATTAGTTTTTTAAACCTTTAGGTAGAATTGATATGTGAAGGACACCTTTGTGATGTTATAGGACAATGAATTCATATGTACCTATTTCAATCTTGTCTATTTTGAACAATCTCAAGGTTTGGTTTTTCATGAACATCTTTAAGGTCATGTTGAAAGGTTTGTTTCATTAATATAGGTTTGTTTTTAGTAATTTAAAGCTTTGGTTTTTCATGAGCACCTATGAACACATTGAATAAGGTTTTTTCAACAATGTGAATATATTTTGATCAATTTCAAGGGTTGGTTTTTCAATTTCATTTGTAAGGCCATGATGGGGGTTTGATTTACCAATTTGAGTCTATTTTAAACATTGCTACAAAATGTGGGTTCAACATCCCTTGGCCAAAATGGAATTATGGACCTTTGATATAAAAATCTAAAGTTAAAAAGTCTAGAAGAACTCATGGTTTTTTTCTTTTTTGGGAACAAATGGCCAAGATTCATAACATACATGGTTTTTCTTTTAGGGATTGGATTTCATGCAAATAACATTTTTTTTGTGATCCTTTCAATTAGAAAGTGAAAATTGGCCCCCATGAAATTAAAAATTTGATTGGACATTTTCTTAATATTTAGTTATGCTTAGAATTGTTGCTTGTTGGTTAATATGCAAATTATACCAATAGAAGTATGCAACTATAATATATATGTAAATATAAATACAAGTATGAAGAACCCAATTTTCCAATATGTGCACAAAGCAAGTTGTGTGACACTAGATCAAGGCCCAACATTATCAAAATTAATAAAGTCATGGCCATATAAAAACATGCACACATTTTTTTTCAAATTCATGCCAAGTTGGAAAATTGTGAATTTCATCAAATTAAATCAAAAAATTCCTTGGCTACATGATATCTAGAAATGGCATTCACATTGAGTCTTGTAATGCTCAAACCATTGTGGATTGGGCTACCCCAAATTCTATTCATGACATTTAGTGTTTTATTGGATTTGTCAACTTTATTGACAATTCATTGTGCATTATTCCACAATACTAGCTCAACTCATTATTTGATTTGGAAGGATCAAACATTTTGCTTGGGGCTCAATGTTGAAGCCACCTTCCAATCTTTGAAAATTTCTTTCATAATAGTTCCATTATTGGCTCATGTGAACAAATAAATGCTTTTGACTTAGCATTAAGAACCATGTTCTCATGACATGGAAAATATGATATCTTTTTCATCTTGATGTTTTTTGTTCTCATAAATTTTCTCCTATTGAAATCAACTACATTATATTCATGATGAAATTTTTTTGTTGATACATTTAACAAATGGTGTAATTTACTTGAAAAGGTTCAACTTGCAATTATTTTGTATTTAAATCATTAAAAAAAAATATTTCATGATTACTCATGTTTTGAATCAATGTCAACCTCAATGGGGATTGTCATTATTTCTACTCCAAAATCTAGTTGATTAATTATCACATACAAACTTAGGGAACAATAAAGGAAACTTATGCCTTATCCAGTCACTCATAAAGAGGGAGATGAAATGTATTATCAATAATGATATGTTGTTACCAAGTCTAAACACTTTTGATTTAAAATGTTATTAGTAATTCTTGATCATAAAACCTTTCTTAATTACATTCATGAAGATTTGGTGAAACACTCCCTAGTTGTTATTTCCATTAAGGGTCATTTTAGGAATTCCAATTGAATTCAAAATCTTGCAAGTGATTATGACAAACTTGAACAAACTCCCTATTAAGCCTACATCTATAATTATTGGTTAGAATCTACATTTGCATCAACAGACAAAGTAGTTGTCTTCATAACTTCTTGTTGTGTTTAAACATATCCAATGTAAAAAAATTGATCATTTCATAACTCCATGACATTCATGTTGAATGTCCTTCACAATTTCAAAATGAAAAAGTTGAAATTCTTTAGAACCACATGCACCTAGGGGATAAACCCCCCAAACACAAATAGTCAAAACCCCGTTCACATTAAATTATGCTCCCCCCAAAAAAAAAAAATCCTCCCAAAAAAAGTTTTATAATCAATACCCGATAAGAAATATCCTACAAATACATGTATTGTCCCAATAATTATATTTTCTCAACCTCTATTGCTATCATATTAAACATGTTCATCATTTAAAAATAATTAAAATTTTAAATTGTCATCATCTATAAATTATAGTTAAGTGTGTAACTTTCACTTGCACATTCCCTCACACTTGATTATTACCTATCCTAGAGTTAAATCTTGATTATTAGTGGAATAGAAAATATGATAAAATATTTAGTTGAATTCAAACAAGCTGCTTATTCCTACCATCATTTTTAATTCTTCAAAATGGACCTTCCCTATCGGTTTAGTCAAGAAATCCACATGTTCAACAATAGGAACATATGAGTGGTGATAAGAATATAGGGATTCATGTGTGTTACTCTTCAAAGTGATAAATTATGTAGACCCTCGAAATTAAGATGACCAAACTATTGGTGTGAAATATTGGCTATTGCTTTAGTATTCAAACATTCACTTGAACTAGGATCAAACTTGTACAAGCCATTAGTCCTACTCATGAATCCTTTCTCAATCACATTCTAATGAATAGCCTATCATTCAAGAATTAAAGTTTTTTTTTTTTTGAAGATTATGTAGTATCACTTATCACTAATTGAGCCAATAGAAAGGAGATTTTCTAAGTCAAATTTAGAACATAGAGGATATTCACAATATATTTGTTCCTCCCTTGTTTTTACATGTTACACCTCCCTTGACTTGCATATTATTTGTTACACCACTAGTAGATTTGATCCATAGAAGAACTACAACACTAATCATGACTCATTTGTTGAAGTTGGATACATTTCCAACCACTTGTTTGGATGTTCCTAAATCAATGTGCTAGTTGTTATCATGTTGATAAGAAATCCAATGGGAGAAAATCAACTTCAAACATATTGGCTACATTTTAAACCTTTTCTTCTCCTTTTTTAGTATGGGGTGATTTTTTTGCAATATTCAAAAATTATGATTGTGGATATATTTAGTGAGCATCTTATTGATCCAACTCATTGTGGGGTGGTAGTAAAGTTCACTTCAATTGTAACAATTTCTTGCTTTATGACAAATTGGGTGACCATGGTATAGCCCATGTCCTTAATATGCATTATAGCCTCTTCAAAATGCAATATTATCACCTTTGCCACCTCCATTACAATGTGTTGTTTTCCTTTGCTGGTATTGTCCTAATTTGCCATACTATCCTCCATGTTGTGCTCAAAAGGATCCAAACTAGGAGCTTTTATAGCCTCAATATCTTCCACTTTAAAACACTAGGACTTCATTTTTGCTAGTCTTGATGTTTTTTGCCTTTTTTCTTTGTTCCTCTTGCATGAATTTCCTTGATAACTTACTTTCAAAAGAGGGAGTTCATCTTGACCCCCAAGTATTTGAAAGAAACTTTAATAATTATCATATAGAACATTCAATAGTATATGCACTAGTCTTCCATCATATACAACCTCACAAGTATAATATCTAAATGTGTGATCAACTCCTTCAAATTTTGTATGAAATATGGGATTAAAACTTTTTTTTTTCATGTTGATTGCATGTAACTTGTTACAAGAAAAAATGTTCTTGTGACATTTTGGGTGTTAAAAAAATTGTTTGATTTTTCCAAACAATAATGGGATCATCAACATCAACAATATATAAGATAATGTTGTTATTTACTAATATAAGTAGTATTGTTAACGCTTTGTCTTTTTTATTCTAGATGATCAATGTTCTTCTCATTGTTGATGGGTTCACAATGTTCATTAGATTTGGTTCATATCCATGTGATGATGGTGTTGAAATAGTTACAAAATTCCCAATAATTGTTCCTTGAAGTGGGTTCATTAGTTTCCACAAGTTTTCCTTTTTAAATAATGTTCATATTTTGACCTTCCACACTCCAAAGTTAGAAGTCCCTTTGTACCTTGCTACTTTTCATTGGATTCATTACCTACACTTCAATGTTCATGGCTATATGTTTATTCAAAGTTACCCAAAAAATCTCAACTTATTGTAAATGGGACACTTAAAATTATTGTAAACAAACTCAAAGTCTATGTTCTATTGTGAGATTATCAACATTAGTACAAACAAATTTAATGCTCTAATACCATGAAGAAAGCAAACATACTTTGTACAACAACAAAAATGATGTACAATTACCTTATCCTTTGGTGAGTTTCGCCCCTTTGATTAATAGAGTCAAACTTACTATAATTGTTGATGTAATGTGGGCCTATGAAAACTAAGTATACAAATGTTTACATTTTGCCATAAATTATGGCAACCACTTCATTGTGTATTTCTACAACTTAAAAGGTCACTCACAATTTTTTATATTTATTCAAGAATTGACCTTCCTTAAAATCTAGAAGGCCATTATTTGTAAATAGTAAAGTGTGTAACATATACTTACACCTACTTATGGAACTCTACACAATTTGTGCCTCCACGATCAACACTTGTTTTACCTAGGAACCCCAAAAAAATGTATGTTTTGTTGTTGTTGGCTAGGTTTGAATCCACAACTTTAGAGAAGTAGAAACTAGTACTCACCACCAAACTATTTCCTACTACTTTCAATAGCAAGATTATTTCTTATATTTCTTTACTTTTTTATAAAACATTAATAAAATCATATGCAAAACTACATAGTAAGGCATTGCATTGATACCTAATGATGTTGATCGAGGGTATTTAGATTTTTTTGTATCACATGTGAACATAAACTCAAATCAAAGGAGAGTTTTATTGCATACAACCTGAAAGAACACAAGTAATGTGCTAAAACTTATCTCTTAGGATGAGGAGGAAGTACAAGTTACAACGTTGAACTACATACAAAAGTGTTAGGGCTTGTGTACCCCCTTTGTCAAATTAGAGAAGCATATGTTGGTAAAAGTCCCTTATTCTTGTTAAAAGCAACTTACAACTTGCATGTCTTTGCATGGGTCACATGCAAATACATCTAGCATTGAAGTAAAAATTTCAACTGTGCAACTCTTAAAAACAATTCAACACACCAATTTGAACAATCTCATTGGCCACAACGTATTTTTTCTTCACACATCTAACGGATCTATGAGGCTGTTATAATATTTAAGTGCCGGTCTACTGAGGAGAAGTCCTTGAAATAATTTAAAGCTCCCATTCTAAAAATCCCATTAGCCACATAGCCTTTTATCATCCCAAGTGTTCCACATCCTGTGTACATTTGAGTATTTTTTTACATTAAACATTATATAACCCTTGTCTGTTATCCAAACAAGGTTAAAAAGAAAACGTAGTAGCACTGCATTAGATTGTTTGTTTGTGACAAGTAATTGTAACTTAGGAGATATGAGATGGCACAAGTGTGATCATGTTTGCTGGCAGATTTATGTCTGCATTTTTAGGGTTCGGGGGACTTTGGTCATTGGCATGACCTTTTTAGCTCCTACCATCATGATCCATCACTGTGAACTATATAGCAAAGATTGGAGTTATCTGTAACATACTCCTACCCAGGGTTCCTGGGCCCCCAGTTTTGCCAAATCTAAGGATGAAATCGAAAGTCAAGATGAGAACAATACACAGGAAAAAGAGGGGATCAAACTGGTTCTCTTGCCTAAATTGATCCTCACATGAGTTTCACCCCCAGTTTTGGATTTGCCTTATCTGTGCATCTGTTGCTGTCTTGTCCTAATAAATTCCTGCAACTCTTGTGAACTGATATCCAGTTTCATTAAACAATGCCCAGTTTCCTGCACTTTAGGGTGAGACTCAAGGGTGATGAAAGGGGGATCACAGGGTCAAACTAGGTCTCAAAGACAGGGTGACTTTAAAGATAACTTCATCAAGTATTGGTGATGATGACATGGATGGAACCAGAGAGAATCCTGCTGGTGAAACCTTTTCCTTCTTCTTTATATTCTTTGCATTTGTACACAACTAAACCCATTCCAGATTCCAGACAAAGGTTTGAGGTCAAGGATTTCTCTCCATATGCAGGTTTTTGTTTGCTCATGATTTATGGCGAATGGGGACCATTTCTGGTGATGAGAACAAAGACTCAAGGTCACCTTATGGAGGGTGGGTTGTTGACCTAAGAACTTGAATGCAAATCTCTCACCCTTGGTAATGATGCACTATACTGGGTGCGTAAGATTGATGGGGGTGTTCACACTAGCTCAATATGGCTGAAATGTGTTGTTGGCTCATTGCAACAACATGAGCCAGCCTTTATTTTACCTGGTGATGGCGGAACTTTGTCAAAAAGCGAAACTAAGAATCAACAATTGAAGAAATTTCTTCTGGATGAGCCAGTTAGGGTACATTGAAAAAAAAATCAAAAATCAAAAATCAAAATGAAGGGATTTTGGAGGGTTTCACTCACAGAAATGAGGAAAAAAAGAAAAAAGAAAAACGCCAGATTTCTCTATTTGGTTTGAAGTGTGTACCCATAAGTATAGAAAGTTGATTAAAGTTTTGTAATATGTATATTTCATGTAGCCAGATTTGGCTAAATCTTCCTAGAGATGATTACCATTTTTTCTGCATCTTCACATTAATGATCACCACATGGGCGACATTTTTAAAAATCCTTTAAAAATCAATGGCATAAATCATATAGAGTAGTGGTCAGCATTTTTGTTACTGGCGAAATTTCGCCAGAAAGAAAAATCTGAAATTTGAAAATTGAAAATGAAGTGATTTTGGACAGTTTCAATTGCCATAAGTGAGGGAAAAAAATAGTAAAATTTGACAGATTTTTATATTGGATTTTCAATGTGTAGCCATGAGTTGTTTTAAAAGCTTGTATTTCTTACTGGTTTATAGCCAGATTTGGCTAAATCTTCCTAGGGGTAATTGCCAATTTCTTCTGGATGAGCCAGTTAGGGTACATTGAAAAAATTCTTAAAAAGCCCCTGGGGGGTGATGGCTCACTGCTATAGCCCCTACTGGGACCCTGGGGCTTAAAAAAAGTCCTGGGTTCAAACCCAACGGGGTGCAGGTGAAATTCCTGCTGGCTATCTTCTATTGGGCCTGACTTGGGGTCTTTGCCAACAGCTTGTCAGTCGGGTCTGCTGTTGCATGCCTATAAAAAAATTCTTAAAAAAACAATGGTAGGGGTGAATTGTGATCTGTGAATTTAATTTTTTTGCAAACTTTCGTTTTTTGTCAGAGTAAATTCGACAAAAAAATGGCAATTTTTTTTGTTTTGGGAACAAATCTTTGCACATTCCAAACCACAAAATTGAAAGGGGGAAAAAAAAACTGATTATGATACATTGTGATCATGAGAGACTTCAGTGATTGTTCTATAATATATGGGCTGGGTAGTACAATCGAAGGTACACAACAATAGATCGTTTGTTGGGAAGGTTACATAGAAGGTACATAAGCCTTCAGGAGACTTTACAATAGAATCTCAATTACCTTTACACCTACTGCCAAAAAGTAAAGAAAGAGATTTCGGATTTTTCTCCTCAAACTTCTCTTTGTTGACCAAGCTTCATTGCTCTCAGAGAAAAATGGTTTGATGCTAAGTTAAGTGAAGCTCATGTGAGTTTTTCCCTTGGAATTGTTGCTTTCTATTGCACTGTATCCCATGGATATACATTATAATTCAAGGTTTGGATGGAGTTTTAGTTGTCATGCTTTTAGACATGGTGAAAGAGGTATGTTTCATTGGAAGTGATTTATGTAGGATGAGTATTTTGGTGATCATCACTTTGACAATTCCAGAGTCATTCTGAATTATAATTTGTCATAAATCAAGTTTTATTTTGAAGTCATTTTATTTTATTTTGTTTTGTTTGTTTATATTTTGTTGTTTGTCTTGTTTTAATGTTTTTGTTTGTTTGTATCTTTTTGTTTGTCTTACACCCTTTCAATGTTATTTTTTCTTTTGGATCTGTTTGTATTTTTTTGGGAACTTTTTTTAATAAATTGAACTTTCGTTGACATTTTTCCTAGCAAATCAAAAATGTAAAAAAATATTTAAAAAATAAAATTACATAAAGTGAAATTTATAAAATTTTATCTTTGGAAAAATAAAATAAAATAATCAAAATTATTATGTTCACAAAAAATAATGTAATCATCATCTCTGGTAGTGCAAAACAACACAAGCGTTTTAAACATGGTGAAAGGGGTAAGAGGAAACCAAATTGGGGAGGCTTCGTTATTGACTCTTCATAAAAGGTGCCTACATTTTGAACACTTCAGATGAAGACTGTCCTCTTCAAGATTTTGCGGTGTGCAAATAACACCAAAGGGATGCTTTTAATCCACAATGGCACCTACCAATATTCCACAGGATAAAAATGGGGAGCATTTTTTAACCGCGATGATCTTACTGGCAGAGGTTGGTTCTCACAAAACACCCAGGCACAAGGCAAGCCAGTACGATACGCCAGTTTGATGGGCCCTCCTGTTCATAGGCCTGGTTATGTCCTGATATCATGACATTGCCAACACATTTCTCAAGTTTGCCCCCACAAGCATATGTGTGAGTTCTACATGAGTAATAGTTAACGTTTGCAGTGCCCAAAGTCCCATGGTTTAGTAATACCCTAAATTGAATACACCATGCCACATGATTAAGCCCTAATTGCCATGTAAGCGGAAAATGGTCAGGAGAGTTCCTGCAAGAAAATTGAAAAACTCAACTTCTTATCGGCTATGGATCTCCAGGGGGTTTCCCTACTTGCTTGCCTACTTGTAAAAGACAATGAATAAGGACAAGAAGAAGCAGCTTGATTCCCTGGGAAACATCTTCTTCGCCTAGTGTGTTGTTTCTGGGTACCTATTGTTGGTTCTATTAGTTAGTTTTGCGACCCATTTTTCTTTTTCTTTTTTTGCATTGTGTTACTTTGATTGGCCCATCACCCCCCAAAAAGATCTGAAACTTTTAACACTGTCCAAAATAGAAGTTTGCACTCCCAAAATAGAGTGATAAAATTGGTTCCCTTTGACCCACACCTATGTAAGTTGTTAGAATTCAATTTTGGGCAAAGGGTATGAGATAACATGTGGTGGTATTAAGAACATCTTGGGGAACAAGATCAGGATGCATTGAGAACCTGATATGAACATATTGATAACTTGATGTGAACTTTGTGAGAACGCATTGAGACATCAAAATCCAAAAACCCGTGACCTCCCACCTTCCCCAAGGGGGAAAAAACTGGGCCTCTTGGTTGCCAGCTGCCTCATCTTGCCAGGAATTTATGCTATTAACTGCATTCTCCACCCTTTTTTTCCTATACCAATACCCTCCTCATGAGGGTACCTATTCACATACTTAATACTTAACATTACAGTGAGATGGGTGACCAACCACAGAATTGCAACTCATATCAATTAGTTGTGACGACCCCCAAAGTTCAACTTTTTTCCTTGGCCATTATTGATTGGTCCATCACCCCAAAAAAATGAAAAATGATCAACCTTTGGACAGTCCCAAAATAGGTAGTCTCCTCCTTTTGGGCTGCTCATATAGGTTAGAAGAGTAGAACTTAGGGCAAAGGATAGGGGATAAAGTGAGGTGTTATTGAGAATGATGATAACTTGGGGAACATAATGGGAACCAAAAAAGTTCAAAAAATCCACCACCCTTCCACCCTCAGCACTAGAAAAAAACTGGGCCCCTCGGGTGCACACTGGTCACCTCATTGGCTGCCAAGACTATCGATGCCTACTTCTCGTCTTCGCCATTTTTGGCCTAGGCTTAGTGACAGGGACACAAACTGTGGGACATGGTGTAAACCATCCAGCACGAAGATGCTTGAGCCTAGGGACAAGGCTCTTAGTCACGTTTGGCTAGAATCAAATCTAAATTATTTTCCCTTTTGATGATAGCCCCCAAGCCTCGATGCAACATGACTGTCCACCATTTCCATTGCCCCTAGAGTAATGGCTACTTTAGACACTGGACCGTAACCAAACCAAAGTGGGCCCAACTTGATGTAAATGGGACCTTAAATTTGGACTCACACTTATAATTAGTTGGCCAATAGGAAATACGTATAGCAATTTCCTCACAATTTGTCTGACCTTCAAAAGTTGGAGCTCCGAAATTGGAACAATTAATTGTTCTGGTCCAGATTACAAGACTCCAGACCAACCAAGAGAACTTGGTTTCACCTTCATGCCACCCAAACATGTCTGATCCCAACTTCGGTATTCTTGATCTGGGGTTGAAAACAAATGTGCCTAGTTTTTGCCATCCAGTTAATAGGATCATTGTGTTAAAGTTTCCTTTGAATTTGGCCTCATATGTACTGTGCTCTTAAATTGGATTCCCTCTGTCCCCATTCGTGTTGGACACATAACCTTGGCTGGAACAGCAGCTGCACCTGCACCATTGCAAAAACCATAACAAATTTTCCTTTGTGTTGCTTCTAAACATTATGAACGTACCAACCTACTATAAATAAGTTACTCACGCCCATGGAGTGGGGCACTAGTGTAGGAAAAAATAAAGAGAAAAAAATCATGAGAAGTAATGAAACAATATAGCTAGCAATGAAGAGGCCCACTCTTTTTCCTTTAGGGACCGCTTTGGGGGTTAAACAGCACCTACATTGGTACCATGAAAGGATGAACAACATAACCACCTTATGGTGTATGAAGAGCTCGACTAGGTATGTAGTGTAATTAGGTTACTTGTTGTAACTTAGTGTACTATTCTAGGTGATCCACCATAGTCTTTTTTTTTTTTTTCAAACTTCACTCAACCATTGTTGCCCACAATTCCATTTTTTTCAATTTCATTTCACACTTCTAGATTCGCTCATTGCCATCACCCATGATGTGCAACTTTGACTCATTTGCAAACTCCTCATCATCATCGGTGTACCTTGCAACTCATCTCAAATCTCCTATTCAGTTTTGTTGTCACGCTCTTATTGTTCATCATCATGCTCTTGGTTGTTGTTGACATTGTATTTCATCTCACACTTTGGCTTGTCACCAAAATTGTTGGTCAACTTGTGTTCTTGTTCCTTATGTTCTACTTTGTGTTTTATCATTGTGCCTTCCTCTACTATAGCCGCCACCATAAGGGTTGGGGTTGGATGTGCAATTCTAATGTTGAATTATGGTTACAACTCTAGTATGAGGTGTCATTTTTTAATGTGGTAATCACTTTTTGTTTTTTTAATGTTATTCCAACTTATAAATGACAAGTAAATGGTGATATAAACAATGTTTGATGTTTCTTTACAACTTTGAACATGTGGTTAATTGAAAAAAATCTCAAATTTGAAATGTGTTATGATAGTTTTCATGTTATGGGATTTTCTCAACCAACCAAATAAGCAACCTTGTTGATATTATTTACAACAATTATTGATCTCATGTTGAAAGTGTGCATATGTTGGGAGGCTCAAGCTCATCAATTTGTAAGTACATACCAATGAATGTTGTTTTAATGACATTTATGCAATTCGTAATGTTTTTTTTTTTAATTGCTATTTTGGAATCTATTTATTGGTAAAAACTTGTTAATAAGGTGTGTATGAACATAGTTCTTAAACATTTTTCAAAGTTATGATGGTTTGAAATGGAAGTGTTACTTTGATGAAAATGAAGGTGGACTAGGAACCCATTAAGTTGATTGTTGCACACTTGAATGTGAAGTTTCATTGTATAATCAAATACTTGATTTGAAAGACATGTAAAGTCTAAACATTAAATGATATCACTATGAAACCCTTCTTTTTCAATAAAGTATGAGTTGTTCATGTGTGTGTTGTGTATTGTTCTATGCATGGAATGTTTTGGAATTGATAAGTTGGCTTTTGATTTTCAATTACTGTTTTCACTAAATAATTTTCACTTTTGTTTACAATAATCGTAATCGTAATAACTTATGAAATTGGTTACATAATGCAAAGAAGAAGTGCATGTTCAACAAAAGTTTTGTTGGTTGTAATACGTTCAATAGATTTATGTTTCATTGATTGAAAATGCAACAAAATTATATGAACCTCTTCATGTAGAAACAAGTAATGAAATAATAAACCATTAAGCTCAACAACTCCAAAGGCTATAAACACTTGGCCTAAATTTCAATATTTTGAATGGGAACACAACTAATGCATTTGCCAATTGCACAAAGCTATGGATATCCATCTTAAAAGCAATGAACTCTTTAGCAACCTCCCAAAGGTTAGGCATCTTAGGATTCTACTATTTGAAAAGGCCTATAAAGAAGGAAATGAATGATTTTGAAGATTTTCCCTTGGTCATTCATTGTTTGTTTAAAATTGTTAATACTCACTGCAGAACCACATGTGCACAAAAGGGGGGGGGGGGGGGGGGGGGAGGGTGTGTTTTTTATGTGGGGGGAAAGGGATTTAATGATTTGAAAACCTTTTAGTGGTTCCCACAACGGTCAAAGATAATTTTGACCAAAAAAAT
>Ga0116227_10005156_pt1 | contig 27854 bp, 26 predicted proteins | sample S1TSphgellanicum_FD_89693 | JGI IMG/M metagenome (GOLD analysis project Ga0116227, IMG submission 89693) | Host-associated microbial communities from peat moss isolated from Minnesota, USA - S1T2_Fb - Sphagnum magellanicum MG | ecosystem: Host-associated > Plants > Peat moss > Unclassified...
AATCGGATGATGTCTAGCCACTAAAAAAAAAAAGAGGGAGAAAAGAATGAGTGCGCGGCTATGGGGGGGGGGGGGGAGGTGTAGTAAAGTGCTTTTTGGTCTTCTTGCTGGCCAGGCTTGAAGATAGGCTACCAGTCTTGTTTAGTGAACCCGGAAGCTGAATTCCAGATCACAAGCTCTGGGAAAATCAGTATCATCAGAGAGTTTCTGATGTTTGGAAAAAGGATTTTGGAAAGTCTAGATATATAAGGTTTAACAATTGTTGCTCAATTCTGATTCTTCATAGGACCACAAACACATAGCCAACAAAACTGTGATCTCTCTCTCTCTCTCTCTCTCTCTCTCTCAGATTCTCTTGCAGAAGAATCTCTAGAAAGTGTAGGAGATTGCTGCACCCATGTACCATCCCTCTTACTACATGAAACATGGGATGAAGGCAGCAATGTCATGATGAGCTTTGATCCATTTTGTTGACATTGAAGAAGGTTTCGTGCTAATAAGATCAATACCACAACAATCAATCTGGTATCATCATCATCATCATCATCATCATCTTTGTGAACAAGAATTCAGCAAGAATTATCTGCTTGCTGAATTCTTCTTCAAGCAACCAAAAAGAGAAGAAATGCAGTGGCAGCAATAAGATAAACAACAGCCCACCAGCCCACCAGCCCACAAGCTCCCAGCTGTTGCTAAGAGATTCAAAGAACAGAAAGGAGAAGAGAGACAGCTGTGGGTGGGGGGTGGGGGGAAGGAGAGATGCAAGACTGGCCTACCACCCAAGAAGCAATTCCAGGTAAGTCGGTGACATCCACACTGGAGGAAGACAGAGGCCTGACACTGAGTCCAAGGATGGGTACTGTCACAAAGGCGACAGTCAATTGCCCAAGGTAAGGATAGTATGGCACAAACTTGCAGCCAAGTCGGAGCTTGCCTTCAATGCGCAGATTGTTGCCATACAGCTTCCCTGCTAATCCTAACCCAACTGAAGCTCTCTTCAACTTGGCAATGAGCTCCACCCGCATATCATCAGCTGCAACAAATGAGACATCCATCTCCATCACCACATTCTCTCCATCTTCTGACACTCGATGCACTCTTACTGATTGAATCACTGGCGGTGAGCTTCCCAGTCTCAAGAAATCTATGACCAGCTTGTTGAGAGCTCGTGGTTTGTAGTGGCTGAGATTCACATGCAGGCATTCTCCCACCAGCTTTGACAACCATCTCTCCAGCCAACAAGGCCACATCTCCTGCAGCAAGAAATTGAGCCACATCACAGACTCAGTATCTGTGATCCTCACTCTCTTGGATCTCTTCTCTTCCATTCTGTTCTGCATCTGGATCTTCAACCTCTCCTTCTGTACATTGTCCACCTTGTGCAGATAGAAGATGGCAACAATGATGGCAAATGGATAGTTGTAGTGATGATAGCCTGCAATCCACAGCAATGACAGCATCAACACCAGATGTAAAAACAGTGGCCATCTCAGAAGAGCTTCATACAAACTTCCCACCAACTCTCCTTCCCTCTTGTTCCATCTCCTTATGTGAGGAGGCAGCGGCAAAGGTCCTCCTACATTTCTGTCATCAGAATTGCTACTGCTGCTGCTGCTGTTGTTGTGCACTCCTTGCTGCTGCATTACTGCTGCTACTCCGTTGCTGCTGCTTGATCTCATGTGGCAGCAACCTTCTCCTTGCCACAACTGTTGCAGCAACTACTACACAGGATTTGCAAAAGCAGAACTGGAAACACAATAAACTTGAGAGATTGTTGCAAAACTGAGCAAGAAGAAATCAGGCAAAGAGGGAATCAGTTATTGTTAACTGTTTTGTTGATTTGGGTAGAAGAAAGAGCTTTGCATTTGTTGGTTCAACCTCTGCTTCTTCTTCAACTTTGCTGCTTCTCCATGAACCTCGACCATGTTTCCAACAACACCAGAAACTCTTTGAATGGGTTATGTGAAATCAGTGGCAACAGCTTCAAAACATGCACACAAGCATTCATGCAACACATGGAACAAGAAAATTTCTTTTCACAGCTTTTAGAAATGGAGATCAAACAAAGTTTCTTGCCAAGTTTTTGCATGATCAAGGAGAATTTTCTTCCTGGTACTCAGAAAAAAGAGATTGCAACAAAACTTCTCTTCCTGGATTTCAGAACCAAGAGCTCAAACAAAAGTTCTTCCTGGATTTCAGCAACAAGAGATTGAATACAAATGTCTGTCTGTCTGTCTGCCCTCCTATGATGATCCAACACAACAGTTGATACCCATGTTGCTGCTTCTGCAGAAACAAAACTGTCTGCTACAACTTCTAGAATTTTTGCAACAACCCAGCAGGAGCACAACCGAAACCCCAAACAATCTATCATTCTGCTTGCAAAATTTTCTTTTGAGGGAGTTTGCATCTCCATCTTGCTTCTTCTGTTGCTCCCTTACGCCTCAATCCCCAGATCAACAAAAAAATTTGGTTCCTTGGAACCATGATAAGCATCATCTTGGCTTGTAGCAAATATCTTCTTTCATGGTCACCAGTGAGTTCAACGATGCTTTTTTCCACAGCTCTCATGTTTTGTCAACATCTACTACACACAGCGCTTTTGCAAAGCTGAAAATTTCAGATGCTCATTGGAAGAAAAAAAACTGTGAGACAGAGAAAAGCTTTCAAGGAGGAGGATGAGGAGGATGACTAGAACTTCAAACCCATGCCCTTGAAACTACCACAGTAAGTATGGGATTCAAGCAGGAGGAGAGACGCATGACTCCGGTGCCTGGTGGTAAGGAACCTGAAATTGTCAGAGTGCTTGTGAGTAGAGTTTCACTGATCGTGGCCAGACCTCGCCATATACATCTGGCTGACGATACTGTCGGTCCCATGACCATGGTCTATCTGCCTCACATGGTAAGAAACTGTAAGGATCAAATGCAGAAGCAGACTTCTGATCAACAGAGTTGCTATCTATCTATCTATCTATCAAGGTTTGAGCAAATGCTTTCCAGCAATCTACCAAAAGCATTTGGAAGGCATTTTACCTTCAGCTCTGTATTTTGTTGGTGGTAGGGCATAAGGGAGTGGTAGGCGTACTACTACTACACCATCCTGCTGCTGCATTGTTGATCCTCCTTGCTCAACAGATGCACTTCCCTTCCAGCACATTGTGACAAGCTTTGGGTGACGCACAGGTTTCTCCACTTCTTTCTCAGTTTGCTGACCGTTCAACTGCTGCAAAACTCCAATGACTTTTAGATCAAGATTGCAGAATTGGCATTTTGAAAGATTGGGTTGCAGCATTAGCATACTAACTTGTTGGACACAGCAAAAAAATGAACAAAGCTGCTGCCACAACTTGAAAGGAAACTGAACAAATCCACAACATTTTTTCCCCAAAAGAATTTGCAATCTGGGTGAGAGATCTACCTGTGGCAGCAGTGGGGAGAAGTCTTCCGTACATGAGAAGGATGGTGATTCAAACTGAGCTCTGACCAGATGTGGCAGAAATAGCACTCCCAGCTGCACTTTATCCAAATCTAAAGTTCAATACCATGGATGACTCACTCATTCAGCTATCTTACACTTAAAAAAACCAGCATAACATTTCCATGAGATTGCAGAGAACACTTCAGAACGACACTCTGAAGAAGGTAACCCATTTTCTCAAGTCCAGAGCGACTTCAAAACAAACACAACAAGAATTGGGTGTGGTCATAACCTGTTGAGTGTCACCACCACCCACAAAGTATAAAAGACCCATCACACCACAGACACTGCTTATCTAATATACAGATGTTGGGTTTGGGTATAAGAAACTGAGTGTTAGATTGCTGTCATCAACACTGACAAAGAAGGTAGGAGAAAGAAGAACCTCATAAGAACGAATCATCAGCTGTGACCCACTTTTTACAAGTGATCCCCATGCAGCTTTGCTCAGATTTGATGATGTCAACAAAAACCATCTGAAACAAACAAACAAACAACTACTCACCAACTTAGCATTTGCCCAGAAATGAAAACAGGTGACTATGTGGCAGAAGATAGACAAAGATCCCAGCTTCTTTGACTTTACTTCTTCGACATAATACTTGCGGCAATAGAAAAAGAGAGTGAAACACTACAGCCAAGGTAATGAGCATTACGCAAGGCATTGATCATGGTAGCGCACATAGCTTTTGATGTGGGGCATAGCACGACTGCAATCTCCACTCACACATACACAGAAACATACAAGTAGATCTGCATCAGTTACCATTTGGCTCAAGGTATCCATGAAAAAAATTCCCGATATGGCAAAAGAGTTGCTAAAGCTGAGGTCTACAGTCAAGTAACCTCAAGGCAATGTGCAAAGATCACAATCTGATGAAGAAGAAGAAGAAGAAGAAGAAGAAATCTACAATCAGCACTACACATACAGAAGGAATCTCTACAGGCAGTAAGATGGTTCCCTTCCATGTTTTACAAAAACAATTCCATGACTTTCTGCCTCCAACCCAACAACTAACTATTGGGAAAAAATCTTGTGAAAACAGCCTTTACCTTCTACCTGAATGATCAGCTTGCCAGTGAGACCAGTACTTTGACAAAAAAGCTCTTTCCACATTCTTTTGTGGACTTGGAACTGCATTGCCTGCAGCATAGCCCTGCAGCATTATCAAAGGATTTAAAATTGTGGGTTTGTTATCCAAGCTGCTGATGTTGACAAGCTTGATGGATGGACTCTGTGTTTGTTGCATTCAAGTACCTCAAGGGAACAGCGAATGTCTTCAACAGTGGGCCATATAAACTGGGTTGCACCATGTCCCAAAGGTTCTTTCTCAAATGTGGATCCTGCTTGCATTGATGCTGCAAGCTCACTTAACCACTTCTCATCTAAAGACCCGAGAGATGAAAACTGCAAACCAGCAACAAAAAACCTGAGAGAAAAAAACGCAAACAGCACAAGTGGGCAAGAATATGAGAAATGAAAGATGCAAATGTAAATTGCACTGCCCTGGATTACATTAATTTTTGTTGGAAAAAAAAGTGTCTGAAAAATCTGTCAGATACTATGATATGTGCACCTGATACACGATGGGAGCACCTTTGAATTCCTGTTCAAAAGACTGCTCTTGCAACACCTTGCGGAGCTTCATGTGTCCCCACTTAGACAGGTTGTGGCCCTGATGATAGCCTGGGACTGATGCAATCAACCGGACCTGTTGGGGTCCAACATACATTCACACCAAAACACAGAATCCTCAAAGTCTTGGATTAGAGGAGGGGGTTATGGTGGTGATGGTGGTGGAGACTCAAAATGATAGAAAAGCTCTATAATCACCACCACCACACTCCCAATGCAATTTTGCCCCATGACACATCCTGTGAGCTTTTATGAAGAAAGAAAAAATTCCAAGTGCAGTAACTTATCCCTCTGAGTGTAATGGGAAGAGATTGGAACTGCAGCATTGAAAGCTTCTACCCTTGGATACAGATGAAAGATAACTTCAAAAAACCATCCAGAAAAAAAAATATGGGGTTTTGTGTTGTTCTTACTGTTGCAGTACTGAAATCAAACTTGCGGAAGAATGCAGCATTGATACGCACTTCACCCTGTTCAGGAAGAACAGTTGTGCATCCTGGCCACTGCCCAGTAAAGTGCTGTTTCTTAGAGGGAGAGGCACTGATCATGATTTGCAATTCTTGTACAAAAGATCATGACCCAATACTTCAAAAAAATTGCACACAGAAGTCATGACCCAATACTTCAAAAATTGCACAGAGAAGAGCCATTTCAATGCTTCACAAAATTACACACAAAAGTGTCATTTCCTGAGTAAAGACTCGGACAGAAAATTGCACACAAAAAGTACATCATGACCAACCCACCCACAATTTCTGTAATCTGATGATAAGGCCTTTTTGGGCAGGATCTTACAATTTACCTCAAGAGCTGTCAGGTACTCCACCAGATCATTTTCAAATACTGAACTCTTCTTACCCTTGCAGGCATCAGTCTTCCAAGGAAAGTCTTGCATCCAGAGGCCTTGTGACTTGTTATTCCAGTCAACATGTATCAAGTTTGCAGTGTGCACAATGACACGCACTCCTGTTGGGTAGACTAACAACATTGCCTTTGAGTGGTGTGTGCCATAGCTTAGCCGTAATGGTGGTTTATAAAGTACCCAATCACGGGGCTTACTATTCTGCAAAAGTTTTGGAAAATTAAAAAACAGTATAAAAATCCTCAACACAAACACCAACACTACTGCTACTACTACTATAAGCATAAAGAAATCCAACAAGATCAGGAAACCGAAAAACAAACAAGCTTTAAAGCAGCTTGGGCATTCAGGGAAAACAAAGTTGCAGAAAAGCAAGCGTGCCTGAAGAAGCTCAAGAGACTGGCCACTTTCTCCATGGATGACTACTACTCTTGGCACTTTCCTCAAAAGTGGACAAGCTGAAATCAACAAACAAATCATCAGAAGAGAGAGGGGGAGAGAGAGATGCACAAATGATTTGTTTGTGAATCCAACTGCTTTTTGTGTTACTGAAAAACATGCACACTATCTGCTGATTCCAAAGAAGGTTAATACCAATAGAGTATTGACACTGTAGTGCTCACCGCCAAGCAGCCAGCCAATGTCCACCATGTAGTTTGATAGCAATGCCACTTGCACTTTGCCCTACAAATCCAATTCCGTAATAGGCAATCAGCCAGCCTCTACTGCAAAGAATGATGCAAGATTTGTTTGTGTGGTACTTGGGACTATGAGGGCTTGACAATGCAACAGGAAGAAAGAAAGACTCACTCAGTCAGACTGATGTTGGGTAGCACTCTAGAGGCATAAGCTAATCAAAAAAGGAAAAGAGGTGACCCCCCCAAAAAAAAAAAAACCAGGTGAGTTTGTTTGTTTCTTCAGGATGTGAAGATTGAGAAAGATGCATAAAAGCAGTGAAAATTGCAGTAGTACAAAACCCAAAGCAAATTTGTATCCACCTGCCTCACCTGAATGACATCTCCAATACCAACACACCCTTTATTTGCCCACTGCGGCAAGTTTCTCACGCGCATGAGTTGGAAACTGGAGCTCAGTCTTTGACTTGCCACAGGCTCTTCAGTGCCAGATGCACCCATTCCCATTCCATCCAACTTTGGCTCTTTCACAGAGCAAAGAATGCTTCTTGAGAAGCCATGTTGATGTGATGACGATGCAAACTGTCCCATTTCCCATCTCTGAGCACAATCTTCTTCTTCCTGTTCATTTCAATTTCGCTCATCAGAAGATTTACTTTACAAACATAGTCACAGACAGCCAAAGATGTTAGAAAAACTCCACTAAAGACCCAGAATGCTAGAGGCAAAAGAAGATCAGTTTTCTTAGTTTGGTGTCAAGAACAATACCTGCAATGCTCGAGCTATAGCTTCATCTTCCAACACTTGAGATTTCCGTTTCCTCACATTTTCTTCCTCTCTGCAAGAAGCCTGGAGAAAGGTCTCTGAATCTTGTGGTCTGCTACCAAGCACTTGTGTTGTTGAGATGCTCTCCTCCACCTGGAGATGAGGTACCATAATTCCCTCTGCAATCGTGGACCGACAAATGGTCTCTGCCTTTTCCTTACTAAGAAGTGGGTACCGTCCCTCTTCCTCCTTCACATCCTCTTCTTCATAAACAGCCCTAACTGAGGATGAGGACTCCATCCCTTGCTGACTGCTGCCTACCAATCTCAAGTCCTTCTCCATTTGGGGCAAGTGCAACTCACTGGTGTGTGCAGTAGTAGAACAACTAAGAATGGTCTCTGCCCCTTCCTTCCTAACAAGAGCTGATGATGATGGGACTGTTGGTATCAATGTAACATCACATGAATCTGATGTGAGTCTGTATGCTAACTTCCCCGGCAGAAACTCAATCACATCCCCAACATGCAAAGCTGAACTCATCTGTGGTAAAAGTTTTCTTCTTTCTGATCCAGATCTGACAACCACTGGATTTTGTCCTTCCTGCAACACCCATTGGAAGGAATGGTTGGCTCCCAACACCCATCTCCATAGCTCTTCTCTTCTCTTCTCTTCTTTGCTCTGTGTGTGTGTGTGTGTGTGTGTGTGTCTGTGCTTTAGTCTTCAAGCTCTTCTGTGACTACATTCATGAGAGCTTATTCCAGTATATCTTCCTGAGATAGTTATTCTCCATGCGGCAGTTTCCATTTCCTCAAAGAAATGGGTTATTCACTGGAATCAAAAGCATGGAGAAAATGGGTGTCTACAGAATATCTGTGAAAATGAAAAACACATTACTTACCAACTAAAAGAAAATTGTGGCTGGGTCACAGCAGTGCTTATCAATCCACCACACAAGGGGGAAAAAATTAAAAATGCAACCTACCACAAAAATTTGGAGATTGCCTTGAGAAGATGCAGTAATGGACACATGCTTGCGGCTCACTTGCTTGCTTGAGTTCTTCAAGTCCATGCGACCAATATAGTTTTCCCCTTCATGTATATGAATGGGCAAAACTGATGAGTCTGCCAATGTGTTGCCATCCTCTTGTAAGGCTCTCAAGGACCAAAATTGAACCTGCAATGCACCAAAGACAAAAGGCATATCTAAGAAGCAAATACAAACTGTTCAAAGACAGCATGGACCTCTTATAGGAAGCGGGTCTGTATGCTGGCTGGTCAGATCAGGTTGCCAGGTAGGAAAACAAGAAGATATAGTTTCTGGTTCTAGATCCTCATGAAAAGTGAACCTTCCTTGCCCAAAAGAACAAGCTCTTGGACTAATTACACACAGATTTGTGCAGATATTACTACTTGCTCCAGTGCAACACAAATTCATGAGGAAAATCATATTCATGAGAGAAAACCAAATGGCAGGAATATCAAATCAATCCCCACTTACCATTATCACAATCTGTACACAAAATTGTTGAAGAATCTATTTTTTGAAAGTTGTGCACATGCAATGTTGAAGAATCTGTTTTCTGAAAGTTGTGCACATGCAATGTTGTTGAACCTATGTCAAAATTTGAAGCAAAAAAGGCTTGTTGTCAACAAAGAAGGAAGCTGTATTGCCTGCCCAATTGGATTATCCTTGATAGCAAACACCCCAATCCATCATCATCTGTGTGGAATAGTTGAATGCCTGCAAAAAAGGATGTTCAGATGCTGTCATAAAAGATTTTAAACTGATGCCCATTTCCTCAACAATAGAACTATAAAAAGAAATATCATTTCTAGAGAAAGTAGGGATTTGAAACGCACCCATCTTTGGATTAAGAATCCCCTTGCAATAAATCTTGTAAAAGAGATTCCAAAGACAGACACACAAAAACCCAAACATAAATCTTTCTTTCATAGGCAAAAACTGCCAGTTAATTTCAAATAGAAATGTTGAAGAGTGATAACCTTTTTTTCTCTTCAGAAGACTAAAATTACACTCACTGTACTTTTGAGCTACAAAAGAAATTTCTTGGAGGTATGAAAGGCTTAAGAACATTTAACCCTAAAGATTAAACCCTAAACTGACAATTGAATACTAAAATTTTGTGACAGAATGTGAAATGTTGGAAATTCACATGGTACAAAATTCTGTTAATACCATTGCACTGGGATTTAGCCCACAGTCACACTGCTGCAGGGTTAACTTGCAATTTTGTGAACTTGATTCAAGCTCATTCGACACATTTGTTATGATATTAAACCCTAACCCTAATCGTTCTTTCATTTGGGACAAAAGAAACAAGCTGTAATTTCCCATATTTCTCTAAAGATTGCAGAAAGAGAGAGAATCTTCACAACAACGCACATTATCCCGGAAATTGCAGAAAAAATCTCCACACAAAAAACATGAGATCCAAAGAAATTGCAGACAAATCTCCACAACAAGATAGGAGGAAAATAGTATTATGGGTACCTGCGATCTTCTTGCTTCTTCCATGTGCATCATCATCATTATGTCTTGTCCTTGTCCTTGTCCTTTTCCTCCTCCTCCTTTTCCTCCTTTTTCTTCAGCAACAGAAGCAGCCTTGGCTCGCCTGGAGAGACGATGGCATGCAAATACAAAAAATTGCACACAAACCCAATACTACATTCTACAATCACAACACAGAATCTCACATTCCTCCTCTTGTGCGCAATCACCCACTGCTCAATCATGCCTGCGATAGCTTTGCCTGGAAACAAACAGTGAGCTTCTGGAGGGAGGAGTGTAATGGTGTCTCTCCAAGGTTTAGGGTTTTTGGGACAGAGTTCATCCAGACAACAACAACAACCACAACTACAACAAACCCATCCATCCAAATAGGGCATGCATTTCGTCCCCCACAAGAGATTTTTTTGGTTCCTAATAAACAAAATTCTCATTCCTTGAGGCCCTCTCACTCCATTTAGGGTTTCTTGGAATGAGTTCATCCACAAACAACAACATCCATCCATCAATCCATCCATCCATCCAAATAGAAAATGCATTTTGTTCTCACTTCACCCATAAACATATTTGTCCCTAATTTTGTCCCTAGCAACAAAAATTTCCTTCCCTAAGGCCCTCCCCCACTAGATTTTGGCAAGGTTTAGGGATTTTGGGACAAAGTTCATCCATTGATGACACCTCACAATATTCATCCAAATGAGGCATGCATTTCATCCATCAAAAGAGTATACATATCCATACTAACAAACACTCTCCTCCTCTTCAACCAATGTTGGTTGGTTTTCATAATTAGGCAAGTTTAGGTCCAAGTTATAGGTTAGGTTTTAGGGTTTTTACACCCAAAAAATATTTAATTTTCTTAAAAATTTGTCATTCAAACATAACCAAAGAACCAATCTCTTTTCAAAATTGGATTAAAACTTGAATTATGGGTGCAATCCCATTTTAAAAACAAGTTCAACTTCTTTAGGTACATAAATACAATTTCATTAAAAATTTATATAAACTTGGCCCTAGAATTTAAACGGGTTATTGCATTTGATTGTAAATAATTAATATCATGATTACATAATCTTTTTTTTTAAAAACTATGTGCACTAGTTGAACAAACTAATGTTATGCAATCGAAAAAATAATAATAATTGTTTAGTTGTGTGTAATAGAAATGGAATCAAACCATGTCTTAAGCAAATCAATTATAAATTCTTTGTTAAAACAACTAAAATTGAAGGTTTTATAATTCCAAAAAACCAATCTCAAGACCAAACCCAAGGCTCCATCAAAAAAAATAATAATAAATAAATAAAATCGAGATCAAAGGTTCCTTTTGAATTCAAGAACCAAACAACATTGGTTTGAACAAGGTTTATAATTATTTGGACAAAATTCATCCACAAACAACCAATAAACTTATCCATCCATCCAAATGGGCCATACATGAAACCCTTGGAGTCATGAGCTTTGGTTTTCAACTCTAGACCTCACATAATTGGGGGAAATATTTGCATCTAATTTTCAACTTGCATGTTATGAACCAATTCATTACATCCAAAATACCAATGAAAAATTATGTTGATAATTGTAAAGGTATATTGGTACTTTAGGTTAGACACATGCTACAATGGTTGGAAGAAAAGGTCACAAATTTAAATCCACAAACAAAACCTTAAAACCCTTTTATTTTTTCAACCTTTAATCACTTTAAATTAGGTTTCCAATCCATTTTCTTTAATTAGGTTTAAAGCCATATACATACATATATATATATATATATATATATAGAAAAAACAAAGAATGAATAGTGTTTTCTTAGTCCCCATGAATGGGTTTGGAATCATGTTTCATATCATTTGTGCCTATCAATGGATGGGTTCAATACTAGAAAAGGGGGGGAAAAAACCAAACCAACAAAATGCAAAAAAATTAAATAAATAAATTTAAATCCAAAAAAAAATCACAAAGCAACAAAATGAATAAAAGAAACCAATAAATATTGCAAAATATTTAGCCCTTTTATTGATGTCTATAACCTAATGGGTACAAACCTTTTACAAAATAATAATGATTTTATAATAAATTTCACAAATCCTTAAAGGCATGCCGAGTCTATTGGCTTTGGAATGTGAAATTAACACATGATTAGCAAGTGTAACAATGAAATTAACCACACATCTTTTTTGTGCTTAATAATATCACAAATTAAATAAACACAAAATACATGCATCATGCATTCCATGCCAATGTCATGTTGGAACTATAGGTTCCCATGAGATTAACAATCCCATGAATGTTTTAAAGTTTTAATCAAACATTCACACAAAATAAATGCCCCATAATATGCATGTGTTATTTTGTCATGTATTCATCTCCTTATATATTTTGCACAAAATTTTGATTGTTTTTATTAACATAAATGATACAAGTTCAATGTTAGTATGGTTCTAGTATGCCTCATAATGACCATCAATTATTTTTTTGGTTTCAAACTTGCATTAACATGAAAGTAAAGTTGAAACTAGTGTTGGCTTATTATTATTATTATTATTGTTATTATTATTTTATACCTAGTCAAGGTAAGTTTTTAAAAAGAAAAAAAAGATCACAAAAGGTATTAATATCTTTTTTTAAATGTAAAAAAAAAAAAACTAGCAATTATCGAATTTAGTGCCAATGTAATAACCTTGATTATCAATTTATTTGGTCATAACCACTGAACATGTGTAAGGGTTGGTTTTTGAATGCTTGCCATGAAAACTAATGGTATATTACTCAGGTAAGGATAGTTCATGTTCTTTTTCAAAAAAAATGCATTATGTGGCATTATTTCAAAAATCTGAATGTCAATTTTAAAGTTTAATGATTGATAGTTGGACAAGTAGGTTATCAATATAAATAGCTTTTAAAAAATTAAGGATTAATAACATAGTTATATTGAAAATTACAAACATCTAGATAGGTTATCAATGTTTTAAAATTCAATAAGTGATGGTTATTAAAGTTTTTTTTAATTCTCAATTTGTAACAAAAAATTACATAGGATTTTTTAGCAATTCATTTAATTCAAACTCCATAAAGATTAAAACAATAATATATTTTTTACTATAATGCATTCATTTTTTTACAATAAATTTTTTAAGGTTGCAAGTTTTTTTTTTGAACTTTTCTCATTATGTCTTGACCCTTTTCATAATGTTTTCACTATTCTCTTCCTTCTCAAATAATCTCATTATGCTTCAACTATTTTCAAGTTGTTCCTTCAACCCTTTTGTTTGTGTTTAAGTTCCATATTTTCATCACGTCTTAATTCCACTAATTGTGTTTTGGTTCATTTTTTTGCCTTTTGTTTCCTTTCGTAATGTTTGTGTCGCAACCCCACTTTGAGGGAAGTGTGAGGTCACCACTCACACTCCCAAAAATGGGACTTGGGAGTCCTCCGGGACTCTCAAAAATTTAGAGCACGATTGCAAGGGTCAAAACACCTCGTATTGAGGCGTTCTTTATACTGTTGAAAAGGTCTTGAAGTGTAGATGTCCAAAATGGCCTTGCATGAGCCATTTGGACATCTGCAACACAAGTTATGGTCGAAAGAAGGGCCGGGAGTCAAATTGACAATTTGACTCCCGACCACTAAAAGTCAAGAATTGACCCGATTCCAATGCGTGCAGGTGAAGTGTGATACACCATTGGAAAGCTCTCAAGGAGAACTACAACTTTGGTTTAAACCTCGTCTCGATCTGAGTTCAGGGCGAGAAATTATGATTGCCCAAAGTCTCAGGAATCCAAATCGGGATAATTTCGGGACTCCACTTTGGGAGTCCCTAGAAAAAGAGCCATTTGGATGTTAGTGCGGAGGAGAGCTGCAGAGAATACTATATGGGGGAAGGTGGTGGCTTCCCCCGAGTCCGGGCCGTGGTGAGTCAAGTGAGTCCAAGGTCGCCCGTGGCTTGTCCCAACACTAAAAATGTGTAGAATGAGTTCTAACCAACTTGTTGGTTGGATTTGGATGCAGGACTGAGTAATTGAGTAAGCTTGTCCTTCTTCCTAGTCTAATCCTGGAGCTTTCAACACGCCCCTCTCACCCCCTTTTAGTGCTAGAAGTTGAGAGCGTGCCCAGAGTCCCAGAAATTCCGTAACTTGAATGACTTAGCCCCAACTTGGGGCTAATTAGGAACTTGGGAGTGCGTCACTTTGGGTTATTCTCATTGCATTTCAACTCCTTTCATTACATTTGACCTCTTTTCATTATGTTTGGGTTTCTTTCATCATATCACAAATCTTATTTTGCTTTTTGATTTCTTTCATTGCTTTTGGATTCCTCTTCTACATTTTAGTTTTTTTCATTGTGTCTTAATTCTTTTCATTGTGTATTAGCTATCCATTGATTTTTTCCCTTCCTTTTTTTTTTTGACTTGTATATCTCGATTTTGTTTTTACCTATCAACTCCTTTCATAATATTTTGATTTCAATTATTATGTTTTAACCATTTTTTTGGTCTCTTGGTTCCGTTCATTGTGTTTTGATATTCTTTCGTCTTTTGACTCTTCTTATTTTGTCAAAGTTATTTTCTTGATTTTCAATTCTTCTCATTGTGTTTTAATTATTCTTTTGATTTTTTCATTATCTCATGACTTTTATCATAATTTTTTAATTCCTTTCATTATGTTTCAATTTTTTTCAGGATTCTTATTTTAATTAATAACATGTTGAAAGGTGAAAACTATATGTTTAAAAAATAACAATGTTATATAACCATGACATTTCTTAATCATTATTATGATGTGTGTGATTTGATTTTTCATTAAGGGATAAACATTAATGTACATAATTATGGAGTAATACAAAAATAAAATTAAAAATGATTTAAACTCATCATACATGACATATAAAACACTTTGACAATTTTGAAAAATAATATTCACTATAAAAAATCGCGGTTTTTCAAAATGTTCAACTTTATTAAAGTGTTCACATTAACAAAAAGATGTTCATTTTGATGAAAGGCATGGGGCATGAAAGACACATATTCTTTTGGTTGGTTTTTTTTTCCTAAAATGACCATTTTGACCAAATGTTAAATCATATGTTTAGTCAAGAAGGTGATATTTTTTAAATGGTTCATCAAAGTTCCCATGGTTCAATCAAATCAACCATATTGAATGGCCATGTTTAATCAAATTGGCCATATTAATTTGGTTAGTTATCCTATTTGCTATGCCTATTAAGTTATCTACCTACTTAAAATTTTTATCTACCTACTACTATCTACCTATTATTTACCTATTATCTACCAAAGTTACTTATTTTATGTATCTACCTGCCTATATATTGATCTTTTTACATACCTATTATCTACCTACCTACCTACCTACCTGTCTATCTTTTTTTTTTTTTACTTGCCTATAATTTACACAAGTAGGTATATATATTCAAAAACATAAGTAGGTAGGCATGTGTACCTACCTATCTACCTAATTAAGTACCTATTAATCTGCTTATGAAAAAATTGAAGTTCAAATGTTGTTATACATGTTGATAAAACATTTCATGGAAGTTCAAAGAAACATGTTAAATATATTTAATATCATATTACTTTACAAAATGGTGGGGTGGTTTGATGGCTAAAACATTCGTGTGAAACCAAAGAAACCAAAGTTCAATCCCCTTTACCAACATATACTATGTGGAGTACGTATATTCATATATATACCTTGTACATGCATGTAAATGTATAATACATATGTGGGTTGATTAATAAGTAGGTGACCATGGTGGGTAGGTAGATCATGGGTGGGTGGGTAGAAGAGTATTTATTATTTATATTTTTATATTTACAAATTAATTTTTTTGTAAATATAAAAAAAATTGGCTACTAGATTTTTTGTTCAATTTGATTAGTCAAAATTATCATTTTATAGTTAATAAAAAAAAACCACCAATCAAGTTGGATGTGTTCAAATGGAATATGACTAAGTGGTCAAATTGACCAAATGTGAAAATGATTGGTTTTTAGTTTAATTTTTCAATCAAATAAATTTGTGATTTCTTGTAGTGATTAAAAATCTGAAAATAAATGATTGACACAAATGTTTACTTAAATAAACATCATGACATGTATTGTGAACAAATGATATTCATGTTGCTTCATGTGAAATGCAATATGTATAGTTTGTTCCATTAACATTGCATTATTATTATCATTTCATGTCAAATTCAACAATATGTGCAACATGATGCACTAACATTGCAAAAAACACACAACTAGCTTTCAAATGCCAATGTAAAAATTAGTTATTTTTTAACACTTGATGAACCCTTGCATTGATATGCCATTTTTTCAACTATGTGTTATTTTTATTTTTATTATGTTAGTTGATTTAATCTTCAAAATCTACTTTGAAATATTCATATGAAATTATCTTTCTTTTGTCTATGAATATAAAGTTATGTCATACATTTATTGTAACAAAATTTATGATGCATGGATTTTATAACATTTTGAGACAAATGGCATAATATATTATTGATTTAATGAAAATTGTTGTGGGGTTTAATCATTTCATGTTAGTCACAAGAATTGAAAAACAAAAAAATTTGTTTAACATTATATGATTTTCATGAAATCATGGACAATTGTGATCACAATGATACCACAATGGTTAGTGTGCTACAAAACTTTGGTAGAAAAATTGAAACATGTTATAACATTAGTTCAAATGTGTGATTGTGGCAGTGCAACAAGTAAAACATATTTTAAATGAACTCTTTAAAATATTTGAATTTATGGGACAATATAATGTCATTGAATGATGAAATGGTAACCACACTAAAGTAAATGTGTATCAATATGATTGACATTTGCTTTTCATGATCATAATTATTTGGAACCATCAAATTGTGCAAATCCATAAATAGAATATGGGTCCTGGGATTATATTTTGATGTTTTGTTAAACCTCAAATCCAAATTTGCAAGGATTTTCAATTGAATATCCAAAGGCATGATCATAAAAAATCATCATATCATTTATCATCTGCCAAAATAACGTAATCAAAATGATTCACAAATCAATTGATCAAAATAATTATTGTATAAAAACTTATAATATGTTGAATATTTGTTTAAAATTTTGAATATTTTGTAAAACAATTTCATCAAACAATTTGACAAATAGAGTCACAAAGAGGAAGGAAATATAATGCAAAATCATAAACAAAGTTTTAAAAAAAAAATTCAATAATCCCCTTTCCTTTATCCCCTTCAAAATTTTGCATTAAACAAAGAAAGTGACAATGAATAATGTGTGCTAAATTTAATTTCAAGTATATGAAACATTAACATGTAACTAAATGCATTTTTATTGGCGTTATGTAATTAGGCAATAACTTTGAACATTTTTTAGATTGTGAGTAAATTAACCAACATGAACAACAATTTGTTCGACAAATTTTCTTTGATTTTTTCATAATAAACTAGTGAAAAGAAACATATTTGAATTGTTTTTACTATTACTACAACTTTCAAAAATCGTAAAGGGTAATGTATATGATCATTCATAAATAGCTAAAAAGATTTAGAAACATTTATGAATTGTTTGTCATTTCTTGACATGATCTAAGAAACATAAAGAATAAAATGGAACATTTCAATTTTAATATTATCATTTACAAAAACTATTGCAATATTGTGAGTCCATGGCAAAATTTTATTGCATCGTCCTATAAAATAATATATGAGTAGGCTTCCCAAGTCTTTTGTTTTTGTTCTTGTTGATTTCAATCATGGATGCAATCATCTTTTTTTAATTTTGAAAACCCTCTTGATCAAAATTCATTTAATTATAGTTGAATTATTAAAACAATGATTCTTAGTTTATTGAAGGTGCAATTTTTTGATAACCGTTAGCACTGTGTTATATAATCATTACGAAAGCTTTATCGTGTTGAAATGATAAACTTGTGTGAATTTTTAACAAGAAAATATGAAATGGATGTCATTTCATTTTCTCTATATTAAAAATTATTTTTTCAACCCTAGATGGAAATATTATCTTATTTTGATTTATTCATGGGTTGAAAAATTATAAAAGATATATTCAAGAGCATTGACATTACATCGGGTGTATTCTATTCTACATGTGCACAAATGGACATGTGTAATGAATTTTTAGTTTATTTGTGTAGTTAAGTTTTAATTAAGATTAGTTGTGGGTTCAATTAATGTCAAAAAAACTAAATTTCAATTTAGAGTTAATCATGAATTAATTTAATGTGAACGAGATAATTTTTTTTCTTGGGGGGATAAATCCAAGTGGTGTGTGTTAAAAAACAATCCATGTTGAAAAATTAAAATACTTAATCACGAATTAATTTAATGTGAATGAAATAATTTTGGGGATAAATCCAAGCGGTGTGTGTTAAAAAACAATCCATGTTGAAAAATTAAAATTCTTGTGTGTTTATGTTTAAAATTGTTACAATCATATGGCATTGTTTTGAGCTTGAATTCTTACAAATGTTGCAAATGAGTAGAATAGCAAAATACTCTGGATTACCACATATATATACAATAATAGGAACCAAATGCCACCAAAGTTATTGCTTCATAAAACCTATTCGACCAGTTCTCAAAGACCCGTAGTGCTAATAGTATTATACAGACCAGAGTTGCACCCGTACATTTATACAACACTGGTTTAATCACCACACTATGGTCATATCACTCTGTTTTGTCATGGTTCAACAAATACATTTCATCCTGCGCCAAGAAATTCCTAGTAAAGAGTTTTGCTGAATAACCAAGACCAACATCGTGGTGAGCAAGACCACACACACCATAGCTATGTCATTCTGCGAAGGGAAGCTCCAAAAATAACACTATGACGATACACTTCTTGTGTCAGCTCCAACAAGATGAAAACATAGACACAAGAATGATTGTAACTATAATTTTACAAGGGTCATTGACATAGTGTCACAAAATCTTACTTACCTTCCATTATGAACACGGCAGCGGTGACTAGTTGACATGACTTCTGCCATTGACTTCATCATCAGCTCCCAAATGTCCATGTGAATAAGTACCTATAGAACAATCTGCCAAAAATTTCCAGCCACGTATTATACAAAAAATTGCATCCTGAGTTTCTATCACATTTCCAGAAGCCACTGGAAGACTTGGTTATGATGTTGAGTCAAGACACAATGTACATTGCTGGCAGGTAATGCAACTCCTCAAATGAAAATTCAACACAAAGCTCCACGCCATTGAACAGTCCTATGTAAAGAAAATTGTATCCCTTGTATGTTGGTGCCCAGCTCTCTAATAATCAAGTGGGACATTTTTGCATCTCGTTCATTTACACATGATGTTAGACATTGGCTGCACAAATAGCGCATTTGGGCACAACTGCTCTCAACAGCAACCCAAAATGGGATATCACCTACTATTGTACTCTCAATTCAGTTCATCAACACTATGATTTTTCATCAAGCAACTGGTGCTTTTCCTTATCAGCTCAGAAACTGTACTCAAAACCCACTGTATAAGTATGTTAGGCCAATTCTCTTACAACTTCCCAAATTAATTTACCCCCCTTTCATTTGCCTCGAGCTCTCCAATGATTATCATTGACAGATCCAACATCTAAAAGTTCCGTCAGAACAATCCGCATCTTCTCCAGTGAAATGGGCTTGAGAATGACCCGGTCCATTCCCAAGCTTAGACACCGTTCCCGGGTTGCCATATCTGTGTTGGCGGTGAGAGCAACAAGTAGAGGCCGCTCATGCCTAGCAAACTTTTCTTGAATGCGAATAGCAACTTCATACCCATCCATGTCAGGCATGCATACATCCAGTAACAGAACTTGGAATGACTGGCCTGGCTGGGAAATAACTTGCAAACATTCCCGGCCAGAGCCGACTACTGTAACCTCACAGCCAAGCCGCATCAGCAATCCCCTTGTCACCATCCGGTTCACTCTGGAAACAACAACAATATCAGTCAACAGGAACAAGAACATCTGTAGTGAACGTATATAGGATGCAGAGGAAAATTTACCCATGCTTACCCATTGTCATCAGTGACTAGAACTCTGACACCACTGAAGTCAGTGCGCAGATGGGTTGGTTGTTGTACAGTTGCTGATTGGCGGTCCAGCTCATTTGGATGCTGTGGAAGACCAAGCTTCACCACAAAAGTAACGACTGTCCCCTTCCCAACACCTTCACTCTCCACCCATATATGGCCATCCATCAAATTCACAAACCTGCAGCAGGCAAAGCGAACCGCCCATTCCATGATTCACAATCCATCCATCAAAAACTCACTGTTTAGATAGAAGATGCTATCTTTCTTGTTGATGTGGTTATGATCATACCTCTTGCAAATTGCTAAACCAAGGCCTGTGCCACCATAGTTCCTGGTGGTAGTTGAGTCAGCTTGCAAAAACTTGTTGAAAAGCTTTGGAATATCTTGGGGATTGAGACCCACACCTGTGTCACGTACCTGGATCCCACAATGCATTGCAGTTCAACAATGACAACCTTGAATTTGATATCTTCTCAGAATGTAGCAATCCGTGAACAGACAACAAGGAGGATGCTTAAAAATTCTAGATTGAAGGAGTGAGACACAAAGATGACAACAAAAGGCCCACCAAAAAAGATAACCAGAGGGATAGTACCTCCACTCTAATATAGCAGTGCTGCTCTCCCTGCATGGGATGGAATTCAGGCACCAAAGGATCCACCGTATGCTCTGGTCTCTCTAGACAAACTTTGATTGAAATGCTGCCCTCCTTTGTGAACTTGACAGCATTGCCAACTACATTTAGAGCTGTCTGCATTAGGCGCTTGTCATCACCAACAACAATAGGTGGAAGACCTGGTGCTAACGTTAGGGAGACTTGAAGCTTCTTCAATGAAGTTATAGGTTTCACTAAATTCCTCACCTGCACACATCCAAGCATTAACATTTGGAATCAAAAAGACTGAAATTGAAATTTACAACTGAAGAATTCACTTTTGTGCCACCCCCAAAAATTCTATTATTCCAGATGCTCAGTGACAACTAGACTACCACTGGACATTACAAAACAAGATTGAAGCTTACATCGATAAAAATCTGAGGCAGCTTGAAAGTGTTCATGTCAAGCTCCAGACTGCCATCTTCCAGGCGAGAGAGGTCCAACACATCATTGATGAGAGTGGCTAGGAGGTTACTACTCTTGAGAACAGTGTCCACCATCGACCGCTGTTCGGGAGTCAATTCTGTTTCCTGCAAGAGAGAAGACAGTGCAATGATGGCATGCATGGGTGTGCGCATTTCATGGTTCATGACAGCCAAGAAATCATTCCGAGCACAGATTGCTGTCTCTGCTTCTCGCCTCGCCATATCCAGTTGCACATTCTGTTCCATGAGAAGATCCCTTGCTTGCATTGTTTCCTCCAGTATCGCAGCATGGGAAAGTGCCACTGCTACCTGCAGAGAAACCACAGCTTTAATATACCTATCAGAAGGAAGAACCTGTGTTTCTTCAATAGTAGCAGACTTTTGTTTCTTCTTGCACAACAAAAATCCTTGCAAACTACAACCAGACCTGTCACAGACGAGAATGTCAAATAGAGGCAGAAGGTTCTCAGTTCTCACCTGATCGGCCACAACTTCCACAAGCTCGAGTTCATAGACATGCCATCTGCGAGCGCTATCAGACGGCAACATGAGAACCATGAGCGCGAACAGCCGCTTGCTGGAATCCGGCCAATCTCCGGGATGGAAATTGGTCAAAGGGAGGAGCGGAACGCGAACAGCGACGACATCTCCGATAGCGTACTTGCCTTGTCGAGGCCGACTGATACAAACAGGGCTGTTGGGCGAGATGACGACGGCGCGATTACTGCTAAACACTTGCTTGATAGTTGTGTGATGAATCGGAACAGTAATAAGACCGAAATCGGTTTGTCGCAGAGTATGTGAGAGTTGCAACTCTTGTCCATTCTTGGTAGGCATCCAGAGGTTGCATTCTTCCAGAGAAAGAGTCTTACCTAACTCGACGAGCGTGGTTTTCAGAATTGTGTTCTTGTCCAACGTGCTACGGATCTCGTGAGTGAGCATACGCACATGACGACCGGTTTCTTCTTGTGTGCGTATCAGTCCCATTTCCCGATCAAGTTCCGCGGCTTTGTTCTTCAAGAAAAGCTCGCGTGTTTTGACGCTAAGCAAGTCCGGGATAATATGTACCAGCATGAGCGCCGTTGCACATGAAACCACGGCCGTGAAGATCTTGGCCACTGTCAATACAACCGCCACGGCTCGCGTGTGCGCACCGAAGGTCCACAAGTTGATGAAGTGCGTGGCTCCGCAGAGAACGATGAAGGCACCGAACTGAACCAAAACCCATCGGTATGGGAAAATAGCCGATTTCTTCACAAAATAGATAAGCTCTAATGGAATCGAGAAATACGCCAACGCTATGAAGAAATCTGAGATGTATTGATATCGCATGAGCAGATCGTCCGGAGGCCATGCCGGCTCCACACAGTTGCATAACTCCATCTCCTTCGTCTCCACATGCCCCCCCAAACCCTCTCTCTCATCTGCTTCTCCACATCCCCTCTTCTCTCCCCCAAAAAAATTCCAACAAAAATCACCCCAAAAAAAAAACAAAAAAACAAAAAAAAAAGCTACTCTTGTTCCTCCTTCTCCAACTATTCTCTCGCAGAAATCTTGCACAAAAAAACTAAAAAAAAAATTCTGCAAATGCTCGTCGCGAGGAGCTCGAGAAACACTGGCACCGATTGCAGGAAGAAGCTTGTGTGGTGGACTAGGTGCTTGCGAGTCCCGTCCGCGAAGGAGTCTGGAAACATTTACTTATTACTTATTACTTATTACCACAAGTGAAATTACTTACGGCAAATAACATTTTCTCCTAGAAAAATACTAAATATTAAATTAAATTTTCTTTAAAATTTTCTTTCAGTGAATTAGGGCTTCAGAAATATTTCAAAATTATGTTGCATAATAATAGTAATAATAATAATATTATTATTATTATTATTCTCTTTTACAAAGATAGCCAGAAAAAAATTCTTTTTATTTTCCATAACTGTTGTGGTACCAGGGATTTTTATTTATTTATTTATTTATTCAAATTTGTGAGCTACGTGGGGAATTTCATTTTTTAATTTTTAAAATGTTTTTTTGGAAAAGAGAATTGTTCGAGAGGGTAAAAGACACTCGTACGGATTTTTTACCCTCCCGTTCCTTTCGGGTAAATTCTCAATAATGACAAGTGGCTAGCAGGAAAGATGACAAGTGGCCATGTACTTGTTACTTTGCAGTGAATAGAAGTAAAATTTGGTTCCGTGAAATGGTTAAAACAATTCACCAGTGAAAAGTTACCAGAGTTTTAGGGTTTGGCGCTCTCGGAAAACTGCAAAATGTGTGTGTGTGTGTATGTTTTTCGCTTTCGTGAATTTTGTTTTGAGGTTAGTGCGGATTATTCTTTTCTTCTATTTTTGCTGCGTTTTTCAGGGGTTTTAAAAGATCTTTTAGGGCTCTGTCCTTCAAATTTTTAAAAAAATTAATTAATTTTTAAAAAATTGTTTTGGTGGGGTTTTCTAGTAAGAATCTGCCCAAAGCTTTCTCCTCCAAGCGCGTCCTTCGTGTCCGCTTTGCTGTCGTTTCGGCTGCGATCAGGCTACTAGACTACACTTGATTGAAGGGATTCATTGGAATTGCGCAAAACCCCCGTTGGTGATGAGCTCTGACCATGACAGTTGAACAGTGTCTTGGGGGATAACTTTGTTGCTCATAGTGTATGGTCAGAGCTGGTCGGAGCTAGGGAGTATTTTTAGGGCTCTGCTTTTGCCATCTACAGGGGAGATGCAAGATGGAGCAAGCCATGCAGGGAAGGTGTGATGTGGGGCCTGCCTGGAGATGCATAGCATTGTTGTTCAGCAAATCATGGCAGCTTTTCTTTGTGGATGAAGGTGATGAAGGTCCGACACTTTTGTGAGCTCTAACTCTCTCTCACAAGGTCATCACTAACTACTCATTGTCGTGTGATCCTTCACGTTTTGTTGCTGTGGAGATTTCTCTGCAAATTTCATGGTTTTTGGAAAATTCTCTGGCTGCTTTTGTAGGTCAACCATTTGTTCAATCACAAAATCTGTCTGCCAAATTCAAAGATTGTTCCCTGGAAGATTTCACAATTTCTGCACAGCTGCTGGTTTGCCCCAATTTCAGGGCTGATGTACCTATCTCCTAAAGATTTTTGACAATCGTGCAAGACACTGAAGCTGGCCTCGCAGCCAAACAGATAAAAAAAAAGGAAGTCTATTGCATACTAGAAAGTTCAAGAGTTGGGGTTCCTGTCAGATGTTTATGGTCTCTTTTTGTTGTTTGGTCAGAAGTCTCAATATCCTTCACATCAGGTGTGATTTAGGGTCTATTCAAGTTTTTTTACAAAGCAGAATTACATGTTGTTCTGGACATTATCTGTCACATTTGACACTTGAGAAACTGAGATGTGTGGAATCAAGAAAAGCCTTCATTTGGGAACATGAAGTTTGCTGCTGAGACAAACAAAGATGAAAGATGAGCACTGTCTGTTCTAAACCCTGCTCCAACTCTTGCTCACAAGAGCAAGAGTTGTAAAGAATGACATACTTCAATCAAGAGCAAGGATAAAAACCTGGTGAAGTATTGAGGCCCTGGAAGCATGTGAGCCACCTTCAATCAGCTCAAGATTGTATGTCTTCCAAGTGTGGCACAATGCACTGAAAGGCAGGAGTGAAGAGTTGCAGACATCCCAACTGACCATCCATCATGTAGCAAGTATAACATCATTTGAGAAAAGACTTCATGGTTGATTATTATCACCTGGTCACATTAACATTGGTTTTAGAAATGAATGTGTATGATCACCTTCTGGGTAACAAAAAAAATTACTAGGAAAAAGAATCATGGATTTGTAGTGGTACACTGTTTCTACCAAGTTTAGAAATGGAAAATTACATCATCCTTTAGTGGGGAAAGGTATAGACGTGAGGGGTTCACACAGTGTGACATATTCTTGCCGAAGACCAGTGAAGCCTGACAGTCCCAGTGGCCGAAACTTAAGCAGGGCTGTGGGAACCAAATCTGCTGCCGCCAGTGTGACAGCAGCCTTTTCACTTGAGTCTGGTGATGAAGAAGGCACCACCCGGCATTTGCTTGCAATTGGAAGTGATAGCTCAAATTCAGTGTTGGCATTGTTTAACACTGAGGCTACATACTGCAATTGCTCACATACCACATAATCAAAGGAGAAATTAGTCAGGATCATGAGTGACAGCGACTGTCAACAGACTTGGAAAGAAGAAAAGTCAGGGTAAGACACCTATTATGCATACCTGGTAAATGGCACTTGTAAGCTCTCCTGGTAGAAACATGCCTTGCAAAACAATACCATCTGGAAATTGAACGCGGATTAGTGCCGCCTTGTAACGCTGTTGTGCAATTGAAGCTTGCTTTGCTCTAAATGACTTTGGAATAAGGCGTTGCCCCTCTTCCAGTCTCTTCTTGCGAGCTGCAGCTTCCATCTTCACTTCTGACGCAGTGAGCTCAAAGAAGGAGTCAGGAAGCTCAATCTTTGCAGCTTGATTCTCGTCTGATGCGTGAAACAGCCGCATCTGGTGACATGAGACTACTCAGCAATGGGCAAAACACAAAAACAATTCCAACTTGGGGAGGAGCAACTACGGATAAGAAACCATCATTTCTACAGCAAGAAGGACTTCGAAAGAGGTGATTGATTATTTATGCTCACACCTGCCTATCCACCTTTCGTAATTCCAGCTGGTTTGCTGGAATAGAAGGCTGTGAAGAAAGCTGTGATGCAGTGGTGGATGGCAATGATCCTGAGACATAGTGGGGTTCCAACAAAACCAATGCCTGCTTAATCCTCCCCAGTTGAGTTTCTGAAGTATCATCCATCACTGCCACAACTTCCTCTCCATCTGCAATCAAGTGAAAACCTACAGATTCCAGAAATTCTACCCCACCCAGTGCCATTCCAACAGTTTCCCTAATCTTTGGATTTGCTAATCGTATTCGCCTGAATTTCTCAGCTTTTGAATCACCCAAAATGTTGCTTAAAAGCCGCACAAACACACCCAATGTTGCATTCGAAGGCCCTCCTAACAAAAGCATCCTCACTGCTTCCCCTAAGTCCTGTATTGATTTGTCACTACCATCATCATTGTGTCCACCTCTCCCTCCATCACTGCTGCATTTTCCTCTCCCTCCACCACTGCTGCATTCCCTTCCCCCTCCATCAATGCTGTGATCCCCTTTCCCTCCATCACTGCTGTGATCCGCTCTTCCTCCATTACTGCCATGACCCCCTCTTCCTCCATCACTGCCATCCATACAACCTGTCGATGAAGTTGCCAAGCACTCCTCCAAATGTGCAGAGACTTCTGTCTCTGAGTTCCACCACTTTTGGCATACAGGGCACTGGACATTCTTTTCCTGAGAAGTTTCAGACATGCAGTATTTGCACATAAGTGACATGAATCAATTGCCACAAAAAGCACCACCAGAAAACAATCACCCAGCAGCAGAAATAAGAGCTTCACTGGAATGAGCATCAGCTCTTCCAAAACAAAAAACACATATCTATGAAATTGCAGAGAAATCTGCACAACAGAAATCCACAGATAGCATGGCAATGAGTACAGTCATAACCCTAATGAGAGTCCTTTGCTCACAAAATGTCAGACCTTCAACGCCTTCTTCATCGTCTCTTTGCAAATAAACTGCAGCAAATTAGAGTGTAAACCCTAATCATAGGAGTGTAAACCCTAATATGTGCTTCATGCTGCTTTTCCTGTGGCTGGATGATGATGATGATGATCAAACTGCCATGGAGTTTTGTTTTCTCCTCTAACCTAATTCACTGTAACCATATGATGTAGTGACTGACCTGTGTGAAATTCAAACTTGACGACTTGTGTGAGCCGATGACAGAAGTGAAGGGATCAAAAGCAGCAGCAGCAGTAGTAGGAGTCGATGCTGCCTTTGGGATTAAAAAGTTTTGCGACGGCCGTTCTGCATCGGTTGATGACGACAACGGCGGCATCTGTTCAGATACCGCTCGTCTGTGCGGTCCATTACTGCTCAGGTTTGACGTTCTTTCTCTCTCCCATTTCTCTTGCTGTAATTTGCGCCAATCGCCTTGCTGCTGCTGTTGCCGCTGCTCCGACTCCGGCTTTCTCCAGGGACTACTCTTAGTATCGGTGCCGTTGCTGGACGATGCAGAAGAAGAGGCGGTGGAGCTCTGGGATCCGAGCTTGTGGCCTTGACCCCTGAACTTGGGAGTGACGACAAACGGGTTCCGGAACTTCTTGATCAGATCCTTGGCTTTTTCTTTCACATCATCCATGGCCGTTCTTCACTCTCTTTCTCTAGCAAACGACCAGCAACCAAAAAACACAAAACTTCTCCAAAATCTTAAGAAGCAACCACAAACAACAGACAGAAACAAAACTGTTCTCCAAAACACACACGCACACGCAAACCTAAAGCTCGCCACAACAACCTCCCCGACCTACCTACCTACCTACCTACCTACCTAGTGCTTTCCTTTTCACTACCTACCTACCAGCTTTTTTTTTTCTGGCTATATCAGTGTTTTTTTTTTCTTTCTTTTGGCGAGATTTCGCCAAATTTCGACCTCAAAAATATGATTTCGACCTATACAAAGGATTTTTCATGGAAAAAAATGACCCAAATTAGCCAGATTTCAAAGAAAAAAAAATCCAAATCGCCAGATTTTAATGATGAGTACCAGTAGGTAGCTAAGAATATAGAAGAATTCTGGTTTGTTCTACTTTCATGTCTGGTATGTAACCAAATCTGGCTAAATCATCTTATGGATGATTGCCACTTCAGCTACATCACAAAAA
>Ga0116227_10005157_pt1 | contig 27852 bp, 21 predicted proteins | sample S1TSphgellanicum_FD_89693 | JGI IMG/M metagenome (GOLD analysis project Ga0116227, IMG submission 89693) | Host-associated microbial communities from peat moss isolated from Minnesota, USA - S1T2_Fb - Sphagnum magellanicum MG | ecosystem: Host-associated > Plants > Peat moss > Unclassified...
AAAAAAAAAAAAAAAAGGACCCAAATTCACCAGATTTTGAAGAATTTTTTTTTTTCCCTCTCCAATCACTAAATTTTAATGATAAGTTCCAAGAACATTAAAAGTATTTAATTAATTTTTTAAAAAAATTCATATCTAGTAATGTACCCAAATTTTGCTAAATTATTTTCTGGGATGATCATCACTTTTGGCTTACATCACAAAATCCTTAAAAAAGAAAACCCTAATCTTTTGGCTTACACAACCTAATATTACTTTTTTTCCTTTTGAGTTTTGCACTAGACTAGTCTATGTATAGTCCCTAGACTCAAATGAAATGTCAGAAAACGTTCACTAACAAGATCACTAGAGATCCAAACCAAAATCCCCCCCCCCCAAAAAAAGAACAGACAGTTTATTAATGGTTTTTGTAAGTTTGTTTGATTACACAGAATTTTGGATGAGGAGAAGTAATGGAATCCCAAGTGTTTTAATTAGTAAGTAAGTACAACTTCAAAGAGAGATCCAAAATTTCAAAAGATCAGAAAACACCAGAAAAATGTACTTTGTTGGCCTTGGGTTTAGGGTTTAGGGTAGGCAAGGATATATTATTATGTTTAGATCCATTATAGAGTATATATACATATATAGTAGCTTAAGGGATTTTTATAGGCCCCTAGGTAATAATAAATAATAGGACTTTTTTTTTTTGTTATATGAGGATTTTAGAAACATGATAATTTGGCTTATGTAGAGGATTTTTTTATTTTAAAGATTATGGTTTTTTGCATCATGAAATATATGAATTTCCCTAATTCTTTCTTTTTTTGCCTTAAGATATTATTTTAATGTAAATGGCAAAAGGTCACAGTGTGACTCTCACCCCTGGTTACTTTCATGGTTAGGGTACTGTAGGAAAGGGTATTTATTAGTTCAGACCAGACCAAAAATGGTGATGAATTATAAATAAATAAAAATTCAAGCAGCCAATGAGATGCCTCAACATGGACCTAAAAGGGGCCCGATTTTTTAAAGGGCATTGGGGTTTAGATTCTTCCATGGAGTTTGGGTGTTCCCACCCTGTTTCTAGTGTGTTCTCACACCAGGCAAGGAGACTCAATGGTGAGTTCTCCAAGTTCCCAATAGCATCACATTTTATCCTACAAGCTTTGCCCAAAATTCCACACCCTTGGTAACCTGTATAGCAATGGGTACTCCCAGTGCAATTTGTACTTCATACTTTGATGACTAATAAATGATAGGTACCTGGTGTGTGCTTTCAATCCCAAGGAGATCAAAGTTGTTATCATCAAATTGCACTACTAGGCAAACTCTCTCACCACTTTAGGCTAGTCACTCATCATAATATAATATATGTTTGAAAGTTATATATATATATATATAACCAAGTTCCTAAAATCCTTAGGCCCAAAAGTGCTTCTTTTTATGTAATAACTTTTTTTTCCCCTTTGAAATTTGTGCCTAGCTTTTTAATCCCTTCATTCAGGTGGTAGTACTTTGTAACTTTGTTGTAATTCCATCCTAAGTACTTAGCACTAATGGACTTTGGGATGGATCCCAAAGAGTTGAAACTCCAATACTATTTTGACCTAGACCAACTAGTTTTTGGACACCTCAATGCTCATGTCACATGTGTTGTTTATTGTTTCTAGGTCAAAATGGAGTTGATGGCATTTGATATGCCCAAGTAGTGGGTAGTGGTAATAAAAGTACCCCCCACTCTTGGAGTTGTTAGGAAGAGGTATTATTACCCCAGGCCAAAAAGGTTGTTAATTTTAGGAAGAGGAATGTCATGGAGCCAAATGACACTAGGAGCTCAACATGCTCTAGGAGGGCCCAGTTTCCCCTTTTTTTGGGGGGAGTAGGTGGGGTAGATTTATTTTGGATTTTTAGTGTTCCCACCATGTTCCCAATGAAGTTCATAAGTTCCCATGTGTTCCTCAAGCTTTTAGGGAATAGCATCACACTTTTTATCCCATATGGACCATGGTTGGCCCAACATTTTAACCCTTGTAACCTATATGTAGCTAGATAATACTTTTAGTTTGGGGGTGTGTCCATAGTGTGAGTTTTTCCTTTTTTTGTGATGGACCAATCAAATAAGCCCGTCACACCCCCCCAAAAAAAAAAGTCACTTTGGATGCAAACCCTCAACTTATATGACTCCAAACTAACAATAGGTGTTCCAAGCAAATAGCAACAATAGATGAATGTTATGTCATGTTTCTTTGCCTTTAAAATTAAAGAAATTTGTTGGGTTTTGGGGGCAATATTTTCAAGCTTACTTTTGAGGTGCATGTCAACCAGGAATATGTAGGTACTGTATGCGCAGAATATTCTTATTTTTTTGTTACTACTCAAAAATCAAACCACATTTGCAAGAGATTTCAGTAATGGAAGTTGTCACATTTTTATTTTTTCTTTCTTTCTTTTCAAGTTTCTCCAAGGTGGTTTGTCTTTGGCTACAAGGGTTAGATTGTTGGTGGATTTTTGGCTATTAATTCTCAAAGGATAAATCTAGGCAAATTTCTAACAAACCGGGGAAACTCCAAAGTCAAAATTCCAAAGGAGCACTCAACAACAAGCTGTTGAGACTACATATCAAACAAAATTGGCCAAGGAACAAGCAAAGAAAAAACATACATCTGAACCTCATTGCTCAAATTTCAATGCGTATACACAAAATTAAAATCATAATCTTGAAACAAACCAAGAAAAAAAAAAAACTTTTGAAAGTATTCAACCGTCTCAACTGCCCATTGCAACAAAAAGTGTTTTGCAAAACATGGTTAATTGATCATAACATCATACAAGCCACAATAGAATCACATAAACCATCTCATAAAGACATCAAAATAGAACATCAACATGGAAACAAAAAAATGGTAAGTTGTAATTTGAAGTGGTATCCATTTAGGATTCACCAACTTCACTTATACTAAAAACTAGCAAACACTTGTGGCAGCTTGCAAGGCAACCAAAACCCTAAGGATAGGTTAATTTTTCCATTAAAAAACCGGCATAGTTGATAAGCCTTAAACAAACTAAACTCTCACACCATATAGACGACAACACTACACACCATTGCTCATATGCACTTAAATATAGAAAATTATGCAAGGTGTAAAAATTTTGAGAGAACACTATGACTATTAAACCCATTGGTAGTGATCAAATTTGGAGGCTTTATTTTGCATCAAATTTGTACAACCAATATTGTGGGTACACCACACCTAAGCTCCCCATGATGTCATGAATAAAAAAATCTTCTTTGCAATTATGTAAAAAGACAATCAATCACATCCAATTTTGTGGTTACATCAAATGTTTACACAAAATCTAAATTTCAAATACAAACAACAAATGAAATACAAAAGGGGCTAGGGCATAGGAATACACCTACACATTCTACCTTTAGTCAATGTGATGTTTGTGCCATAAACCCACCTCATCACATATGAGACTTCTCACCACTTTGCAAATTAACATGAATAGCCTAGATGTGTTCTTGATTCACATCAAATGCTAGATGTTCAACACCTGTGTTCAAATTTATGACCCAACATATGATTATTAAATCATGTTTAACACACAACAAAACATTGTAACCTTCAAACACATTAGAATTGAACTTCATGTTGCGAATCATTCTCCCTGAAATTTCTTGAAATATACCTCAACTATGTAGTTCCAGTTTTTGTGTCTTATTCTTACATTTTTTAGAGGTTCTTTTTCCTAATTAAGTGGGGCAGCTGGTGTGTGTCAAATGTACACATCAAATGCAGCCAACAATTTCATGGTGCAATAGTGCGCCCCTTCGAAGGTCACAATTTGTTCAGACTTCTCTAACAAATCGTGTCTTGCCAAATACAGGATCAGGATCACTTTGTCGGTCACATGTGCACAGAGCCATCATTGTAGAAAATCCTTCGGCAAGTATAAGTAACTTAGACAACGAACCTGTCCACGTAGGAGCTAGGTTGGGTCCAAGAGACAGGACTATGCAACTGAATCACATAGCATTATTTGATTCATTTCCTTCAAGATGTGCAAAAACCTCCTTTCTTTCCTCACAAGGATTTTCTCCTTGCTAACACTACCTACATGCTTCTAAGCTCTGGTGTCAACCTGTTCAAAGCAGCTAGCTTCAGAAGTAAGAGCTAACAGTCACTATTTGGGTGATCAGTAATAGAATTTAGGACAAAACATGGAATCCTTTTCCTTGCCCAAAGTGTGAAAGAAGCCTCCCATGGGTCCTGTTGTAAAAACATAGTCACACCTGTTTCCATCATGCCCACCCACTTGAAGAAACTTCAGCAGTCATAAGGATGGGTGATTTGAGCTTTTCAGTTATCAAAGGGTTACTCATGTACACCCTCTCCCACAAAAACACTAATCAAAATTGATTGTTATTGTCATTTGTCTTCCTTTCACATTCATACTCCATTGATACCATATGTCCACAACAATTCTATGACAGATTTGTCAGCTAGTTGGCCAACCTGTGCACAGTAATCATCAGAATACAAAAACAAATTTTAGAATCCAGAATATAGGTGAAATTGACATAGTCCCAAATCTACAAAATAGTTTCTGCACCAGAAATCAACATCTAACAAAACTTTATCTTATAACTGATGTAAATGATTTCAACTACAAGCTCATTGTGTGACACTGTATCAAATTAAGGTAATTTCATTTCACAATCTTTATGATTTTTCCCTTCACCTTCCTATCAGAAAATTCCTCACTTTGATTGAGTCTTCATTGAGATTGCATTGACGAGGTTGCAATTCATCATCTGACCCAGTATCCTCCCATGAAGGTGAGAGAATGTAAATCTTAACATATCAAAATGACCCAAGTTTACATAGCCTCATGATGAAATTGTGCAAAAAAGATGACATGTCAATGAAGAGGTGACTGATGAATCATGATGTGCTATAAAATCTGCCAGAACATGGCCTAGAAATCTTGCCTGGCAAACTCAAAGGAGCAATCAGAGTGTGTGGAGCCACAAAATAGCCATGCATTTTGCACAACTATAATTCAGCACCATCCTTGCAAGCTACATGTGCATCCAGAAGCTCCAGGTCATGTCAACACAAGGGATAAAGTATCCCATCATGACAAATGTCATTTAGTTTACAAAATGGTATTGAAATAAACTCTGCACATAAGAAGTTGGCTTCACCCATCTGAGCCAAAAGTCAAGGACATGCCGTGGCTAGCAGTCAACGAGCAAATACTGAAACAGATTTACAAGAAGGCTACTATATTTGTAGAGAAAGAGAACCTGTTGAAACACGAGAATGCACCCAACCACGGTACTGCAATTCAAGTCTAACCAGTCAGTTATCCGTTGAGATCCAAGTTCACTAGGGCAAAAACCTTCATACAATGTTGGAGAGTTGGGTTCACAATTCCCTCATCACGCATTACAATCTTCAAAAGCAACAGGGTAACAAAAGACCTTATATGAAGAAAATCCCAGGAATCACAATTCTTAGAGGCTCAAAGTTTGAGTTCAGTATATTGGGGGATAGTCTTACAAAGATGAGCAGCACTGCAACATCAAAGTAAGAAAAAAAAAAGGAAAATCATCCTTCGGACCTAAGTTCCTTGAGCAAATCTACAACTGCAAGCCCTCATTCTTTCTTTGTAGCTGGTGCTGATGGCCCTTTTCTGAAAGCCTACAAAAATCAAAACACCAATGCCATCGAAACACGAACGCAATCACAGATTCACCAACAAATCAAAAGAAGAAGAAGAATCAGAAGAAGGACGACGACGACGAAGACGGAAACCCTAAAAAAAACCCTAAAAAAACACTTCGAAGATTTGGAACCAAGAAGAACAACTCTCACTAGTTTTCATCTAAAGGTATTCGTCAATCATCCATCCATTAGGATGAGAACGCCCATATCATCCACTGGATGCCCTTCTGACACGGTAAGGTGTAGATGAACCTCAACTGAGCTAATATCTGGTTTCACCGTGGTAACCTAGTCTGTAAGAAGTAGGTCCTATATAAAGGTAGGTAGGTAGGAAAATAGATAACTACCAGGTAGGTAGATGGTTTAGATGTAGTATATACATAGGTAAAAGCTGATTTTACTACCTACCTACTAATAACCTGCAAGGAGGTTGTTAGTAGTAGGTAGTAAAAAGGGCAACTGAGCTAACCACCATGGTTAGGCTAGGGAACTTCGACCCCAACAGAAAACTGTTTCCTCATCACTTGTCATCCATCCTTCCTGGGTGCACTCTGTGGAGGTGCTGGTTCACTCTCTGACCAAACTAAAAAGATTAAAAACTGTGTCTCCACGGGGACTCACTCCTGCCCATCCGATGATCTTGAAATCGGACGGATGCCAAAGCCCCTGACAACTTAGATCGCAACTCCTGATGATAATAGACCGTCCAATAGGAATCCCCATTTTGAATCCAACGAATGTTATTGGCGCATCACACGGATCGACCTAAAGGTACGAAAAAGTGGTTTAATTAATAGGTCAGTATATTAACTTAACTATAGTAACTTTGGTGTAACTGGAGTTACATTGGTGTGCTTTCTATAAATTCTAGGGTTTGAGCGTTGCTCTGCATAGTCGTGCTCCTGTGTTTGTTCTGTAGATCTTTTAGCTGCAGCTAAGACAGGACTTGCGCAGCTTCAGATTGTGTGCAGTTGTTGGATCGTCTGTTTTGGGCTTCCTGTTTCTTGCTTGCAGCAACTACTTGTTTTGAGTTTTTTGTTTGCCTTGTTTTCGCGGGATTTTTCTACGGTTTTTCATCATGTCGGGCCGTGGGAAGGGAGGCAAGGGTTTGGGGAAGGGAGGAGCTAAGCGGCATCGCAAGGTGTTAAGAGATAACATCCAGGGTATCACTAAGCCTGCCATTCGAAGGTTGGCCAGAAGAGGAGGAGTGAAGAGGATCAGCGGTTTGATCTATGAGGAGACTCGCGGTGTTCTGAAGATCTTTTTGGAGAATGTGATCCGTGACGCTGTAACATACACGGAGCATGCGCGGCGCAAAACTGTGACCGCTATGGATGTGGTTTATGCGCTCAAGAGGCAAGGGCGTACTCTCTATGGTTTCGGCGGTTGAGATTAAGGTCTTGTCCGCTTTTTTCCTTCTAATGGTGTTCTTGAACACCACCTCCTAACTGGGATTTGTCGCTCTTTCAGACTTTTGCGGTAGAATGCGAGGCCTTTTGCTCTGTTTTCAAAATCGGAACTTGTCCATATTTACAAATCCATGTGCATTTTGCTTTCTTGTCCTTGGTTTGTCTTTGAGTTCTTGTAATCTAACTGTAAGGTATGTTATAATGGACAATAGTTTCTTGGGTCCATGAGCTGATGTATGCAAATGAATGGGAGCTAGCAGCTTTTCAGGGTTGGGTATTATGAAAAATAGGGTACCCAGCTCTTGCCTTGCCTTATTATTTTGGTGATCTGCTTTGTACTTCTACCCTTTGTGCAGATGAATGTTGCTGACAGCATTGCCTTCTATTATGATACTAATGAAGTCCATGCATGGGTAATACTGGCAGTCCAAACCCATCAAATAGTCTTAGAACAAAGAGTTTGAACAGAGAGTGTGTCAAAAATTCCCAAAATGAAAGCAATAAATGTGCAAACAATCTGCTAAAACTTTGTCTATAAATGCTTTATCTAGCAGAATTTAGGACATCAATTAAATGTACTGGAAATTTGCAGCCCTCAACAGATCTGAATTCTGCTAAATATTGAAAAATAACTAACAGATTTTACCATTTCCAATGCTCTGAAATAGTAGCACCAAACCCACCAACCCCTATTACAACTAAAATAAAATTGACAATGAAACTGTTAATTCTCCACATTAAATGACAACCTCCCAAATCCAGCAATTTCATCAGCCAGAACATAACTTATGGAGACTAAAAAACTCCCTTACAAATCAAGTGTGCTACAAAATTTCAGAAGATGAATTGCAATTTGCATAGACTCACAATCTCACATACTTCATCATGAAACTCTTCTGCCAAAACCAAAATTCCCTATACTACCTATCCTACCAAAAGTATTTTGTTTCTTTGCTGCCCCTAAACTACCATATTCATAAAGCAAATTGTGAAGAAAATAAATGTGATGGCAGCAAAAATTAGTGTACAAGTTCTTGCACTTCACACTCTTGTAAACAAAATGTCAATGATGCTTGTGTGAACATCTGTGTCCCTTGTGACTGTGGGACATGAGCATCTGAAACCTGTTTTTAAACAAGAAGTCATACACCACTCTTCGCCGTCCCCATTTCCACCAAACTGGTCCACCTGTGTGACGCCGCCTTAAATATCTCTTTCTTGCAGATCTACCCCCATTGGAAAGGGCAGCCAGCTGAGAATTAAACTTCAAAAATGTAGGCGCATGTAAATCTGACCAGTAATCCCTTTGTGCTAAAAATACCTCTACCATTGCTAGTGCACCAGCTGCTGTTGGTTGGGTGCTATCAGGATATGGACTCACAACTCCACCTTGCAACACCTGAAATCAAAATCATATAGCTTTTAATCAACTGTTTAGCTGCTTCATTTTCAAATAGAATTCAAAAAAATTCAAGCAATATAAAGCACCTGCAGCATGAAATATGCCATTCATTGCAGAGAAATTACCTTCATAACCTCTGCCACCGAGGATGAGATTGAGCGCAAGTTATATCCACCTTCCAGAATGACCAACATCCTACCATTGGAAAGAGAATTCAAAAGGGCCGTCATATGTGCATAGCCAGATGGAGTCACATCACACCCTCCCAGTGGGTCTCCTCTTGCCGCATCAAAGCCAGCAGAGATGATTGTAAAATCAGGCTGAAATTGGTGTGAAATTGGAAGAACAAGGTGCTGAAATGCTGAAAGATAATCCACATCTCCTATTCCACCACAACCCCAAGGGATGTTTACACAAAAGCCCTCCCCAGGGCCACTACCCACTTCTCCAGCACCACCTGTTCCAGGGTAGAATGTACCACCTTCATACCTGCAGCACGACAGTCAAGGCTTGCTCAATTTCAGCTGGGAAGGTTTACCCAATGACAATAACACCAAGCAACCCAATAAACCCCAGATATTATAGCACATTTGATTGCCACTGAACCTGTCTGCTAACACCACGGTTCTCTGAATAATTCAAACTACCAGGATCTGCCAAAGGTGACCTCGAACAACAGAATTTGCAAGTTCAAGATGCAGAAGCAGATGCAATTAACATACAAGTGCAGAGATCATCTAGGACAGTGATATGGTCCAAGATCTAGCAGAAACCAGCAATAATACATATGGTGTGCCTCCTAAATGTCAAAAAACTACAAAGGCACAGAAGGCCAAATGGCAGGAGATGGACCATGCTGGACATACCTGTGCAAGGAGATATAAAGGACCGTGGGATCTTGCTCAAAAATCCCTTGTGTTCCATTCCCATGGTGCACATCCCAATCAACAATAAGCACCTTATTGGCGCCTGCAGCCTGGGCAGCACGAGCAGCAACACAAGCATTATTGTGCAAGCAGAACCCCATCACAGTTTCTTCTTCAGCATGATGTCCAGGTGGCCTCACCAAAGCAAACCCATTGTGGGCTTTCCCGGTTATGATTGCAGTTGCCAAATCGGCACAAATCCCTGCTGCAAGCCTAGCTGCTAGAGCTGAATACTTATTCGCATATGTATCAGGAGTAAAATAAGTTAGGTCTTCATGTTCTGTGGCTTCAACAACATCTACATGCTTTGAAGAGTGAACTAATTTAAGCTCATCCTGTGTTGCTTCCCTTGCAGGAATACTGAAGCAATTGGGACCTGGAAGGAGTCCTGATACTTCCAGACCTGCCAAGATAGCACGTAACCGGTTTGGCCTCTCTGGATGCATCTTCTCTGTCTCCTCATGTAATAGCATTCGGGGGTCATACCCAATGGCAGTTCGCTTCTCAGGTTCTAAATCCAAAGCACCTGTATACACACAAATTATAGATAACACCATGATTCTCACTTTAGGACAAAGTGAAGGAAGAAACAGAAATGGTACATTCAGTATGTAGAAATTTTTAAGTATCACACAAACAACACAAAAAATAGCTAGGAAACAGAAGCCTTCAGAAGACCAGCATGTTTGCAATCTTGTGGAGTGTAGTGATTTTAGTTGCATTTTTTTAGTAGCAATAGATGATTATTGGCCCAAAGCTGAAGACTACAACATCAAATTTCAGTAGCAAAAGGAAGACTCACTATTGTGTGTGTGATTAATGAGAAGACTTCAGAGATGAAGTGGTGACCCTTCTTACAAATCATCAAAAGTCACAGTGTCTCCAAACAGATTTGACTCCACAACATCTTTGTGTCTGTCTAGACATCTCAAACTTATTCTAACATTATATTCTGAAATTCTCAAGTTTTAGGTATGTACAATACAACCTGTGCAATAATCTGACATGCCAAATCTTTTGGGACAAAGTGAAGGAAAAAGCCTACATCATTATGAGTCTTCAAGAAGAACCTTCGAGTAAAGAAAGAAGCATAAGCAAGAGGAACTCAAGTATCCATTAATCTTACACAGTCCACAGAAGAAGAATACAATTTGAAGTTTGAGAACAGATCCTGCACAGACCTCATATGGTTTGACAACTGGGGAAATGAAAATACCTGAAGACATCAAATCAGGTGACAAATGACTGGATTGTACTCCATCACGCTTGGAAGCAGGGTCTTTATCTTGTGATTCTCCTTTGCCTTCAAATATCAACCCACTCACCATCCCCCACTCCAGTACATCAGCATTTCAAAAAGAAGAAAGCTTCAAATGGAAGTTGATGTTGAGAATTGTGGCACTCACAGGCTCAGGAGCAAGGCAACAACAAGACAAAATGAAGGGTCGTAGTACAAAAGCATGTCACCTGCAGAGTCAAAAGGTGATGCAAGATAGCCCTGATTGAGAATGCCAGAGGTGCGATGTTCACTGCAGCGAATGCAATGAGTAGCCTCATCTGGATTTGGACAAGTGCAGTTGATGCAAAACCAGCGCATGTATGGCTTCCAGTCTATGTCCTCAGACTCATCATCATCAGCTGCTCCATCTTCCAATATGCCTTCAGCATACCTGGCAAAGAAATCCTCAGCATAGGATTCTTCCTGCCGCCGCTGCTGCTGCTGCTCTTGCTGGTTAGGGGAATCCATACTGTGATCCAGTAGATCTCCCCGTCCCATTATGTGAGATGGCCCACCTTCAAGGTACCTCCTCTTCTCCATCATTGTACCAATTGTCACAGGACAACATCTATGCACACAGGGTAATGTTCTCCACCTCAATCCTCAGAAAAACAATGCACCACATCCATGCTCACCTACACCATGGAAAGAAAACCACACAAACTCCATCAAACCCCAAACATGAACTATTTCAATTACAAATTCCTCTCCCATTCCTACCACTCCTGATCATCAAACCCCACAGAAAAACCAGGCCAGAAGACGAAAATGCTAAGGCTGCCAAGGCTCCTCTTCCATTTTTCTCTTCCTCGATACAAATGCCTCACAAACCCCCGGAAAAACTAGAACCCTAAACCCAACAAACATGGACAAAAGAAAACCCTAAACCCAGCCAACATGGACAAAGGAAAATCCTACACACACGCGCGCGCACATACACACAAGAAAAATAAATCCTTGGTACTCTTGAGCTTCACGGCTTACTCGCAAAGCAAACTTCATTGTCTGGCCATCGTACCATATGAGGCGGCATCATGGCGAGTTCGTTTCTCGACAGCGATTTCTTGAGAAACATGGCCAGAGTGAACCAGCAGCCCCCGTGACTGCAGCAGTTGGCCGTTCTGTCCACAGGATGGGCGTCCTTTTCTCATCCCGCTCCTGACTCTCAATTAACCAACATTGTACCACAGTCAACGTTTTTTTAGTTGCTGACCTTTGGTTTTTTTTTTCTTGGCCCTTTTTCTTTCTCAGCCCTGACCTCCATACTACCCTCCCACCTAGCTAGCTATCCTATTCATTTACATCTTTTTCCCTACCTACCAACTATAACCAACCCCCTTACCTACTTACTTTTTACCTACTTACTTTCTATCCTTTCAAGGCTAAATCTCTACCTCTTGTCAAAACATCTATCTTTTTTTGGCTAAATCTCTATCTCTTGACAAAAAAAAATTCCACTTTGGTTAAACCTTTATTTATTGGCAAATTTTTCCTACTCCGTAGCTAAACCTCTACGTATTGGCAACATTTTTTAATTCCCTAGCTAAAATTCTACTTCTTGGCAAAACCTTTTGATTCTCAAAACCTCTACTTCTTGACAAAACATTTTTACTCCCTAGCTAAAATTTTTTTTTTTCGACAAAACCTTTTTATTCCCTAACTAAACCTACTTCTCAACAAAACCTTTTCACTCCTTGGCTAAATTTCTACATATTGGCAAAACATTTTTATTCTTTGGTTAAACTTCTATTTCTCAACAAAACCTTTCTATTACTTGGTTAAACCTCTACTTATATACTTTTTTTTTCTATTCCCCTGGCTAAACCTTTACTTCTCAACAAAACCTTTCTATTGCATGGCTAAACTTCTACTTGTAGGCATAACTTTTCTATTCCTTGGTTAAACCTCTACTTCTCGGCAAAATGTTTCCACCCCCTGACTAAACCTTTATTTTTTGGCAAAACATTTTAATATTTGGTTAAACTTCTCCTTCTCAACAAAATCTTTCTATTCCCTAGCTAAATTTCTACCTTTCGACAAAACCTTTTTATTCCTTAATTAAACCTCTAATTTTTAATAAAACCTTTACATCTTCTTGATTAAACCCTTTTTTTTTTAGTTAAACTTCTACCACTTGATAAAACTTTTATATATTCTCGGCTAAACCTTTACCTTTCAACAAAATTTCTATTGTTTTTTCAATAAAGCTTCTAATGATTGGCAAAACCTATATTTCTTTTTAACTAAATTTTTGTCTTTAAACAAAACCTCCTTTTTTTACTAAACCTTTTTTTCTTAGTAAAACATTTATATCTTCTTAACTAAACCTCTACCCTTTAGCAAAACCTTTGTCTATTTTTGGTTAAACCTTTACCTTTTAGCAAAACCTTTATATTTTCTTGACTAAACTCTACCTTTTAACAAAACCTCTATATTTTCTTGGCTAAACCTCTACATTTTAGCAAAACCTCTATGTTTTCTTGGTGAAACTTTTATCGTTTGGCAAAACCTCTATATTTTCTTAGTTAAACCTCTATCGTTTGGCAAAACCTTTATATTTTCTTGGTTAAACTTTTATCATTTTGCAAAACCTCTACCATTTGTAAAACCTTTATCTTTTCTTAACTACACCTTTATTTTTCAAAAAAACCTTTTTTTTTTGGCAAAACTTCTACCTCTTGGCAAAACCTTTACCTTGTGGCAAAACATTTTTGTTTATTGGCAAAACCTCCATGTCTTCTTGGTTAAAAATCTATTTTTGACAAAACTTTTATCTATTTTTTGTTAAGTTTTTACCTTTCGACAAAACCTTTTTGTTTCTTGGTTAAACCTTTACCTTTTGGCAAAATTTCTATATTTTCCTAGTTAACTTTTTCAACTTCCTAAGTAAATTTTACATCTTAGTAAAAGTTTTATACTTTTTCGCTAATTACCTTTAACTTCTATCGCTAAGTAAAGAAGTTCATTGAAATAATTGTAGTTGCCACTTGAAGCTCATTGAAGTAGGTGTAGTTATCGCTTGAAGCTCATTGAAATAGTTGTAGTTGAAATTCATAGGAGGAGGAAATGAAGTCGTTAAGTTAAAAACTAAACTGTCGCAAAGCAAGGCCTTCCTACAACACTAGGCCCTACTACAACGTTAAGCAAAAACATGTGGCAAGAAGTCTATGTTCTCATCATCATCATGTTATTGTTTTCCTCTATGTAATTGTAGAGACAAGATGACAACAAGCACGAAGCTCATCATTGTCTTGTTTTTTTTTCTTCTTTATGTGGCTCTAGAAACAAGATGATGATGAACGCGCAACTCATCATCATCATCTTCCTTTTAAAAAAAACAAAGAGGATGATAACAAGTTGTGCATTGGTCATCATCGTCCTTCCTATTTGTGTCGCCTTGCAAAGAAAACAACGACAATCTACACACTCATGTTGTTGTTGATGGTTGTTGTCATTAACAATAGGCAGTTTCATGTTCCTTTTTTTTTGGATTGATTATTGTTGTATTTATGTTTGTTTTTTAATGATGTGTCTTTGAATGAAATCAATGAACTAGAAATAGAAGACAAAACAAAAAAAATTAAATAACCATTGTTTTATTTTTTAGGATGGCACAACCTTGGAAAAACCTAGACACCAAGGAAAGGCATCAACCAATGGTAATTAGCAACAAAGGTGTTAACAAATGAAAAACAAACTGAAATAAAACAAAAAATGATCATGTATATACACATGTTCTTGAAGGTAAATATCTTGTGATGCATTATGCGTTTCACATGCTAAGGTTTATAAAAGTTTTATATAGCATAAATATTATGAATAAAAAATCTCAGCCCATCTTCATTCTCTTTTTGAGATTAAGGATGGGGAATTTTTTTGCCCGATTTTCTTCAAGCAATACCCATATGCTTAAATGAGTGATTGTTCCACATAATACCGAACAATAGTTTAACCTAATGGGTTTAAGGTTTGGGGTTTGTTTGCAACACCCTCACCATGTTTTTTGTGTACTTGTTGGTATGATTATAATACACTCATTGGATACTGTTGATTTGATTACAATACCTTCATTGTGTTTATTATTTACTTGTTGGTTTAATTGCATTATCCTCGTCGTGATTTTTGTTTATTAGTTGGTTTAGGTGCAATACCATTAATAACATTAGTCATTTTGAATAAGCATATTTAGTCATTTTAGTCATATAATTTTAGTCACATTTGTGTAAAAAATAATTGGTATGTTATGACTACAACCAATTTTATCCATTGTTTAAAGTGATTAAAAATATGACTAAAGTTATGATTTCTTGCATTATGTCACCCATTCAAGCAAATGTTTTTTTTCGTGGGGGTGGATGAACTTGAAAGTTGGTTGTGATCTTTTTCTTCTTCAACATTGGGGAGGTATCATTCGGTAGTACACCAAAATGCATCTTAATTCATTATAAGTTTCACTAGATTTTGAATGAATTTGGACATTTTTACCATGGTGAAACTGGTTAACCCTCTAGTGAATAGGGACTAGTTGCTACGGATAGTGAATCGATTCACTAATATTTAATGAAACAAGATTATTCTCAAGTGAAGTACAAATTTATTAAACCATTCACTTGCTAGTTAATTAATTAGGCAACATGGAAATCAATTAAATTTAAATTATTTAAAATAATATTATTAATAATTTCATGATTTTCAACCTATGAGTTATTGACACATGTCACTACCCAGGCTAGGTTTAAAACCTAACCTAGGTACGTAGCCCATGTAATCAACCTAAGCACATATTACAGGGAATTAGATAAGAGAATATTCAATCAATTTATTATTGTTCACCATGCACACACCGCTTATGAAATTTATCTTTTGATTTTTAGAATGGAAGCAAACACCCCTACCATTAAACCACCTCACTTGTTGTGACAATATGTTACATTGCATTATGTTTATCAAATACTTCATTTTAAACATTATGAAAACATAATGTTTGATAATTCATATCTTATTGAGATTTTGTTCAAATGAAATAATTCGAGTTTTTTTTAATTCATTAATGTACATAATTACACTTATTTCCTTTTGAAAGTGTAAAATCATTTGAACAAAAAAAATTCTTGAATATCACTATTCAATAACATTTTAATGATCATTTTTTTGAAATAAAATAAAATTTAATAAATAGATAAGATTTTTGCTAATATAATAATATTACTTATGTTAAGTTACTTTAAATTATTATAGGGCTACTTTTCATTAATCTAAATTATTTCACCCTACATTATTTATGGCCATTTATGGTTATTCTCAATTATTTTTGATAATTTTTTTCTATTTCACCCTAAGCTACTTTTGGTTATTTTTAAGTTACTTTTGAAATTTTCATGTTATTTTTGGCTATTTTAGCCTATTTCACCTTAGGTTATTTTCGGCTATTGTAAGTTTTTTTTGTTATTTTATAATTTTTTTATTATTGTAAATTATTTCACTTTCGGCTACTTGTATCTATTATAAGTTTTTTTTATTATTCTAAATTATTTCATCTTAAGCTATTTTGAATTATGTGAGGCTATTGTTGGTTACTTTTGGCTATTGAAAATTATTTCAACTCATGTTATTATTGGAAATTTTAAACTATTGTAGGTTATTTCACCTTAAGTTATTTTTGGCAATTTTAAATTTTTTTAATATATGGCTATTGGTGGCTATTCTATAAATGGCTATTGTGGTTATTCTATGAATGGTTATCAGTGACTATTCTATTAATGGTTATTAATAATTATTTTATTGGTGACTATTAGTGGTTATTATAAGTTAAATTACCATAAATTGTTAATGGTTTTTAGTGGTTATTCGATTAATGGCTATTGATAATTATTTTATTGGTGGCTATTAGAAGTTATTTTATGTTAAATTACCATAGGCTATTAATGGCTATTGATAATTATTTTATTGGTGGCTATTAGAAGTTATTTTATGTTAAATTACCATAGGCTATTAATGGCTATCAATGGCTATTGTATTAATGGATATTGGTGGTTATTAATGGATATTATATTAGTGGTTATTATATTAATGGCTATTGGTGGCTATTGTATTAATGGATATTGGTGGTTATTAATGGCTATTATATTAACGATTATTCTATTAATGGATATTGGTGGTTATTAATGGTTATTTTATTAATGGCTATTGGTGGTTATTTTGTTAATGACTATTATTGAATATTTTATTATTGGTGGAAATTGATGGTTATTAATGGTTATTATATTGGTGGTTATTGGTGGCTATTCTATTAATGGTTATTTTATTGTAGGCCACTGGTGGTTAAATTACTAGAGGCTATTGGTGGTTATAGGCTAGTCTATTAATGGTTATTAATGGTTATTGGTGACTATTAGTGGTTATTTTATTAATATTTATTAGTGGCTATTGGTGGTTATTCTAAGTTATATTATGACTATTGGTGGCTATTGTACTATAAGTTATTGTTGGATATTTTAAATTATATTATCATAAGCTATTGGTAGTTATTCTATTATAAATTATTATAAATTATTTTTCATATGTTATTTTACCTTAGGTCATTATATTTTATTTTAAATTATTTCAAGTTATTATACTTAAAATAAAATAACTTATAATAACATAAAATATAATGACCTTGAATAATCTAAAATATAACATGAAATAATATATATTAACCTAAAATAAAATAACCTAAGGTATAGCCTAAGGTTAATTGAATAATTTAATTTTAAAAAACTTAAAAGCCTCTAATAAATTAGTTAAGATACCTTGAGGTATAATAACATAGAATAATGTAAGGTATAATAATTTATAATAACCTATAATAACTTATAATAACGTAGGGTATAAGTTAGAATAACTAAAGTAGCCTAAAATAGTATAAGGTATATCATAAAGTAACATATATAAGGTATTTAAACCAACATAGAAATAGACCTATTACTATAGAAAATTATAATAGTGAATTATGTCAACTAATAATGAAACACAATGTTTACATAGTGATATTATAGTGAAATAACTTTGACCATGGTGAAATCACTAAAATGCAATGAACTCATTTCACTTTTAAAGTCCCATAGTGATTTGAGCTAGTAAATTGCACCCCATTTTTGTAATAGTGCAATGTCATAAACCTGCACATATTAACAACCCATGGTTTTTTAGAACAATCTTCATTAACCTCCTCATCATTAAATTCATCATCATAAATGTACAAATAGGTAGGGTCTACAAACATGACAACAAAACCTCTACGATTAGATCCATACCATGTCCCACAAATATTGAATGATATTTTCTTTGGTGAGATTAGTACATGTAAAAAGAACGACAACTTGCTGCTTGCACAAATTTTCACGCAACGCCCATTCACATGTGCAACAAGCATACTTGGTGAAAAAAAGTGAAACCTTATATGTCATATTTGAATGTTATTGGTTTTGTACCATCCATGCATGACCGGTTTCATCCAAATCAACTATCCCATGGGTGGCATGGGTGTGAAGGATCAATGTGGCCTTCTTACTGCTCACTTTCACAATGTGTTCCACAACTTTGTTTTGATAAACCCATGTTTCTTCATTTCAATTATGTGCATGTAGTGTTTTGTAACTATTGTTGTAAGTTTCCACACTAACCAATCAATCTACTAACCTTGAAGCTGCTTCGTTTTCAACATTAACCAACATTTCAATGCCCCATGATAAGATTCAATGGATACTTGTGTGTCTTGGTTTGAATGTGGCATTCATCGAAACCCCACAATCCACAAATCTACAACAAGATACATAATATTCACATGGGATTGTCCATATCATTGTTGTCATGCCTATATGCATGGCCTCATACATGACGGCTGGTTACGGGCATGCCAATCATGCTTTTAGGGTTAATGTATGCTTTTAAGGTTAGTGTACGTTCTTAGGTTATTGTACGCTATTAGGTGTTTTAAGGTTATGGCTTGTTTAGGGTTTCAGCTTTGTTAACAGCTATATAAAAAGGCCAAGCTTTTCTTTTCTCTTGTCAGTTTTTTTAGAATTCCTTTGTCGTGGAGAGTTTCCTCCATAATCAGACTGGATTTCTAGATGCTCACGGTGGCTATGACACGGCCACCATTTACATACATTACGTTTTCTTTCTTTCTTTTCAATTTAATTTTCGAAAAATTCCTCTTTGTCGCTTAATATTGAAAGCAGCAAATTTTTCTTGGCTTTGAGTTTCATGGGTTTCTTTTACTTGCTAGTTTCTTGTATTCTTGAATTGCTACTACTTCTTCTTCTTTTTTTACTCTCATATTATAGCTATAATATGAACAATAACAACCATAACTAACAGTAGCGTAAATGAGGGAGAAGAGGCACCAGGAACAAGTTACAAGCTGTGAAGTTCTAAATTCTAATATTTCGGAGGGAGGAAGGAACGAGCAACTCCAAAGCTTGTTTTATTGCCAACTTTAAATATTGGGAGCACATACACACACACACACATACACACACACACACAAGGTTTGATTGTAGTACAAAATTTGCACCAGGTGATGCAACCCCACGTACACTTGTTTTCCTTGTACATGGGTTTTGAGGTTAGCATCTGGGCTATGCACTCATGTGTCTTTTTGAGCTTGTAGTCATGTAGTGAGTTGCCCTTTATAACACTCTGGAAGAAGAAGAAGAGAATAATAATAATAAAAACACAAAGTAGAAAAAAAAAATTATTTTCTCTTCTGCACACCATCGTCATAAAGCTTGCGGACGCGAACCGCTATACAGCACTATCCGTCGCCATTGCTATATGTCGTTATTCATCATAGTTCCGTCAACATCCATCCAGTTTTGTCTAGTCCCTTCTATCCATCCATCATTATTCATCCCCATTGACGTGCCATATTTTTCAAATCGTATGTATTGTGTACATATGTATCTGATACCTTTCCATTACAATTGCATTTAATTGCATAGGTTGTGTTAGAACTTTGTAGTTAGTGTTATGTATTGTTACAAAAATTTTGGGCATGGGACAACACCATGTCCTCATATGATGAGAGCATTACCGCTCAACCAAAGCCAAGGTATAGCTACGAAGTAACACCCAATCATTTGAGTTGATTTATTTAAGTTCACAATCTTCACAACGGTATCGTTAAGCATTTACAGCGCTATTGTCATCTAGTACAACTCCTACCAGGAATTCAGGTTCAGGCTACACTACATCAACGGTACATCATAGTCCATTTGGAGAGGTTAATCAGTGGGGTACGCTTGTTGTCACATTAACTTTCACACCATCACCGTATATTTCGCTACAAGCCGTTACCTCTACACCCATATACACCATGGAGGTCAGTAGTTCCTCTGGGAGAATTGACAAGTTTAGCAAAAGACCAAGTACCATTTCTTTGAGGGAGTTCAAGGTAACTTTCTGAAATGTTGTTGCAACCCCACTTTGGCCAAGTGTGGGGGTGAAGCCCAACACTTGGAAAAGTTGGAGGTTTAGAGTCCGCCGGGACTCCCAAATGTTTAGAGCTCAACAACAAGGCCCAAAACACCTCGCATTGAAACGTTCTTGGTGTCGTTGGAAAGGTCTTGAAACGTAGATATCGAAAATGGCCTCGCATTGGCCATTCGGACATCTTCAGCTCAAGTTATGGGCAAGAGAAGGGCCGGGAGTCAAACTGGCAGTTTGACTCCCGACCACTAAAAGTCGGGAATCGACCTCTTCCCGAAGTCCGAATTAAGAGTGCAACATGGCGTTGAAAAGCTCTCGACGAGAGCTACAACTTTGATTTAAGACTCGTCCCGATCCGAGTTCAGGGAGAGGAGCTATGGCCGTTCAAAGTTCTGGAAGTCCAGCCGGGACAGTTTCGGGACTCCATTTCGGAGTCCGAACAAAATGTGCCATTCGGATGTAGCCTCCGCGAGCAGCCGCAGAAAATACTATAAGGGGGAAGGTGGTGACTTCCCCCGAGTCCGGGCCGTGGTGAGTCTTGTGTGTCCAAGTGCCCGTGGCAAGTCCCAACACCAAAGGGTGTCCCGAATGCTAAACTAACCTCTTGTGGTTGGTTTTTTTTTTTATGCAGATTCAAACGAGATAAGTTAATCCCTCTTCCTAGTCTAATCCTTGGGCTCCCAACTCGACCCTCTACCCCTTTTTAGAGTTGGAAGTCGGGAGCGTGCCTCCAAGTCTCAACTTTTCGCAACTTGATTTTGTGAAACCTTCAAGTGGGTTTCACCCCGTGACTTGGGAGCGCGTCAAATGTGGTTTGTGAATTAAAGCTCGAGTATGGCGCTAATTACATTGAGGCATTCGCATTCAACAATTGACCCGTTATGTGCACTATGAAGCATTAGATGTCTATGAGCAACATTCTCCGAGGATTTTGGGTGTCACCCAGATCCCCAATTTAACTTATGCCACAGCCATCACCACCACCTTTCAAGCTGCACTACAAGCTGCCATTGCACATCATGGGACTGTGCTCAATGATCTAGATCCAGTACCTACTTCAGTAAACCTTTCTCCTCAACAACTCATTGTTGCTACCACAAACATTCCTCCCACCATCGATGCACCAACTTTTGCTGATCCAGTAGGGGAATTTTTTCGAATTATAGAGCTAGAATTTCCAATTAAGAATTCTAAAAAAATTCTACAGCTCGCCACCTTTTCTTGGCAGAAGGATGAAACCCTCAAAATGCTTTACAAGAAGCTTCTCAAATTCAAAGAGGATATTCAAAACATCACAAACCCAGAAGTTGCCCATCGATATATTTGTTCATTGGAAGGTACTCCAACACTCCATGTGTAAGTTTTGTAACAGGTTTTTGCATAATTTAGAAACTCATACACTTTGTTATATGTGTATAACATTTTTGAAAAGTTGGAACTTGTTCATGCACACTATGCAACTAGTACTATGAGGCCTCCATCATGTTTTAGGCCTTAGCCTCCACCAGCTACACCAACCAGATCATCACATTCTTCTTCAAGGGCTAAAGCAGTGCACACATCCTGCACCCATCCTCGTTTCTTGCAACTACTATGGCAATCCTGCCCACAAAGCTAATGAATGCAACATTCTTTCCGAGGATCTTTTTTGTGATTACTATGGGAAAGAGGGACATCAGGAAGCTGTTTGTTTTGCCAAGTTCCCAGAACAAAAATAACTCCAATTACCATGGCAAAATTTACCAGCATCTTTTGTTGCCCTTCAACCAAAAGCCAAGGCGCTTCAGCCTTCCACTTAAGCTTTCCCCACCAAGGGTAATTCCAGTAAGAATGTTAAGGAAGGAACACAATGTTGACAAGAGGGAGGTGCTTCAAACCCATGCCGCTCAAATTCAAACTCTACAAAATGAACTTGAATCATTGAGGGCCTAATTTACTAATCTAAAAGGCAAGTCTTCCCAACGAGCTAATCATGCCCAACCTGTACAGGGTTCAAAATCACACGAAGGACCTCCTAGGTCGTTCTATGGCCTTTCATCCGATGCCATGGTTGGGGAGTATGTTCTTTCCAGTGCACACAATTCTAGTCTCACACTAGAATTTGCCATTTTTTTTTGCCCTTCTTACTCCGCGACACAAGAGGTTAATGTGGCACCCAAAGTTTCTACCATTAGGTAGGTAATTCTAATTGATGGACTTGCATTTGGTTCAAGTCCTATTACTAGGGCTAGAGGAGTTCAAGCAGTCATGCCATAATCTTTTCGTCCTCTCAACACGGAAGAAGAAGACACCTTGTTGGCAAGGGGGGAGGAGATTACTACACCACAAGCTGTTAGGGCATCAAATTCTCGTATCCTAGGAATACATGTACATCAAGAAAACACACAATTTTCCATTGATCAGCTTATGGAGTGCCAACTTCAAATGCGTGAAGTGGCACAAAAGCTTATGACTACATCGTTGTTTTGTTTTTAAGATTTGAAGCTAAGCACGAGGGACATAATTACAGTAATAAAGGATACCCTGAACACTACATCAAGTCCTCTACCAATCCTTAATCCACATGCTACAAGGGTCCCATCCAACACCTTGGAAAGACATTTAATTAGTTCACGTGTTGTAGATGGTGTTTGTAATCTGGTCATTAGTTTTAGCATGGCTAAACTAGTGGGCTTTCCTACCTCTGATTCTACATTCAGATATCAGAAAGGAACTAAAAACACCTCACTTGTGAATTTGTTATTCATCAAAGGCGTTGTGGATAACCATTCTCCACAAAGTCTCTCACTCATTTCCGAAGGTGGTACCTAATGAGAGAACTTCCATTGCCACCGGAGTTGCCATTATCGAGAATACTGAATTAGCAATCCAAATGGGAGGACATACACCTAGAGTGGTACTTCTTGATATAGGTGCCCAACTAGTGATTATTGGAGTTCAATTCGCCAATAAGATGGGCATGCTCAACTCCAAACTACGAAAATCTATACGGCAAATTTGCATCGCTAATGGGAGCATAAAGGAGGTACTTGGGGAAGGTTCGGATTTTATTACACTTAATTTTAATGAAGGTACAAATCAGGAACTTTGCCTACATGTCAGATGTTTAATCACTAATGCCACCAGTTACGATGTGCTCATTGGGCACAAGGCCCTATTTCCACTAGGATACATAATTGACAACTGGTTCGAGCATGCATACTACGGAGTGGATTGGGAGACTGATGGCCACCACCTGGGATACATACCTTTTGATTTACATGGGAACCATAGTCCTATGGCTCACCATTGTATGTTCAAGGAAGCACACACTATTTCTTACATCCAACAAGTTAGCCACGAGTGCATAGAGGGAAATGAAGAGGAGATAGCTTATGCCCAAGCTACTAAAAGCTTGAGGGTGGTTCCTATTGACATTCAACACGGACCAGAGGTTTTACAGAGGTTCAAAGCATCCCACGAACCCTTGGTCAAAACTCTGTTTAGTTTTGAGAACATGGAGAGCCATGGCGAACTGATTAAGCCAATATTTCGTTAGCTAATCACCTGGACACTACCTAAAGAAGGGATTACATTACTAGAGCTTTTTGGTGGTATTGGTACAAATCTCAAAGCCCTACTATAATTAGGGATGGTGGTTTGGAGGTATTTTTATGTAGACATTGATCCTATTGCAAAGCAAGTGGCAACATTGAGAATGATGAAGTTCACAACTAGATTTCCACAATAGTTTGTAACCACCCCATGGAAGGCCAGTTTCACTTTCTTGCCCTCTGACATACAATTAATTCAGAATAAGTATATGGAACTACTTGGCCTCATGGACCTCATCATTTCAAGTTGGGAGTGTCAAGGATTTTCAACAACTAGATTTGGAAAAAGCTTGAGTGACAGAAGATCTGGTCTCTTCACAGACATGGTACGATTAATCACCTGGGCTCAATCCATTTCTCCTATGCTTGGTTATGTAATTGAAAACAACCTTTTTTAGCTTGACCAAAGGGAGAAAGTTCATGAGCACTACACGTTGGTCAAACATTACTTTAAAAAGCCATTCTTACTGGATGTGGCACAATGCAATTCCTACACACTAACTACGCAACTAGTGGACCAACCTTGCACCACTTTCAATTTTGCAATTGGCTCTTAGATACACCATCAAAGACCCCAACCTATAGGTTTTTCACATATTAGATGATCAAAGTTCTTGCTAACTAGTTACAAGGCAAGAGAAACCTCCTTGGTTTCTTGTGAACACAATAGGAAAACCAATAGGTGCTTGGCCCACCTTTGTTTCTTTCCCAGGAGCACATGCCTTTCAGGGAGATGGACCATGCTTGGTGTATCGTCATGCTTCAGCCACTTGGGATGAACCAAGCCTAGAAGAAAGAGAAAGGGATATGGGGTTCCAAATTGGCACTACTAATCACACTAAGGTGATTAGATTAGAACGTAACGCTCTACTAGGGAGAGGCATGGACTTGAACTCCCTTACATGGTTATAGGTAACATGTGTACTCTTTCAAATGTACACAATAGCAGCATTGATTCAATCAACTTGTAGTTATGGCGATGCGACTACATGGCACCCTGCCTTAGTACACCTACCTATTTTCAACACTCTACATTTCACTCTTAATATTGGGGGGGAGGAGGTACCATGTAATTTGACTCAAGTTATTTTTTATACACTTGGAGGTACATTAGCTTCTGGAGAAACAATTACAACCCTCTACAAATTTGCGCAGTTGGATAGTGGAAAACCTAATACACCAAGTTCTTTAAACACAGTTTCCAACTCCATTCCATGTGTTTCCAACTACCCTTTTGTCATGGGGAACCAACTCACCAAGAAGGAAAGAAACCAGGTCACAAACTTGTTAATTAAGTATGAGAATGTGTTCGCGTTTTCAATGAAAGACTTAAGTAGGTGTAAGACCATGTAGTTCTCTATAGACCTTACAGATGAGACACCCATCTATCGAAGGAGGCATAGGTTGAGCAAACATGAGTGGGAATTGGTAGATGCAAGATGCAAAGAACTCCATGAGGCTGGTCTCATTCGGCCATCAAGTTCTGATTTCGTAGTCGTTACAATAATGCTAACAAAGAAGGATTCAGTTGGATTATGGACTGAGAAAAGGATGTGCGGGGATTATAGGCCTTTGAACATGGTTACACCTCAGGACAAGAACCCCATGCCCATCCCTGAAGAATTATTTGATAGCATTGAAGACAACATCTTCCCAATTGTGGATCTGAAACAAGGTTTCAACCAGATTGCGTTTGCTGCAAAGGATCGCAAGAAAACGACATTCCATGGAAGCAACAAGTTATGGGAATGGCTTGTGATGCCTTTTGGATTGAAAAATGCACTTGTCTTTTTTCAGTGAGTCATGGATTAGGTTTTCGAAGGGGTAAATTTCTTGAAGTGCTACATAGATGATGTCCTAGTGCATAGTAAGGGATTCCTGTAGCATTTGGCTCATCTTGAAGAGTTATTCAAGAAGCTCCATGAAGTCAATATGAAGATCCATCCTAAAAAGTGTGAGTTTGCTATCACCTTAGTACTCTACCTTGGACATTGAATTTTGCCAAATGGTATTATGGCTCATTGGGTCGAAATAGTATCCATTTTGAAGATGCCCAATCCTATTGATGTTCACACTTTGAGGAGCTTTGTCGGACTATGTAATTACTACATGATTGATGTCCAAGACTTTAGTACTATTATTCATCTTCTCTATGCATTGTTAAGGAAGGATGTTGTTTGGACATGGAATGAAGAGGCTCAGGAAGCTTTCAACACACTCAAAAAAAAGCTTTCAGAGTTCCTCATTCTAAGAAGACTTGATTTTAACAAGGTTTTCATTCTACACACTTGCTGGAGTGTTATTGGTATTGGTGCTATTCTTAGCTAACGTGATGAGGAACGCAAGGTATATGTTATTGCCTATGCATCCCAAAGCAACAATAAAGTTGAGAGCAATTACTCTTCATACGAGGGGGAGTGTCTTATTGTTATATGGGTCATCATACATTTCAGGCCCTATCTTTATGGCACCAAATTCACTTTGTATACTCACCCCAACCTATCAAATGGTTGATGACCAACGATAAGCTTACTGGTAAGTTAGCTCATTGGGCGCTTATATCTCAAGAATATGAGTTCAAAGTTATTCACCAACCTGGTATTACACATCAAAACGTGGATACCATGTCGCGAAGACCCCTCACTACCTCTGAAGATTTCTCAGAAGCCAAGAATATTTTGACCAGATTTTAACAATACATGTATCTTGTGCATCTAATTATCTTGCACTATTGTAATGTAACCTGGTTGAACATCCCATTGTGGATATATGGGAAAATTTGGACATTCTGAGTGACGCACTCCTAACTCCTTAAAGGACTCAAATGTGAGCCCAAGTAGAAAACAACAGAAGAAGGAGGAGTCGGAGCACGCTCCCTAGCTCACAACACTTCAAAGGGTAGAGGGGCGTGTTGGAGCTCTGGGATGGGACTAAGAAGGGTTGACAAGCTTCACTCATTCACACGGGCCTGCACACAACCCACACAAAATGGTTAGTGCATAGTTGGAGCACCCTTGGTGCTAGGACAAGCCACGGGCAATGACGCGTTCCCAAGTCACGGGGTGAAACCCACTTGAGGGTTTCACAAAGTCAAGTTGCGAAAAGTTGAGACTTGGAGGCACGCTCCCGACTTCCAACTCTAAAAAGGGGTAGAGGGTCGAATTGGGAGCCCAGGGATTAGACTAGGAGGAGGGACTAACTTATCTCGTGTGAATTTGCATCCAAAAACCAACCACAAGAGGTTAATTTAGCATTCGAGACACCCTTTTGTGTTGGGACTTGCCACGGGCACTTGGACACACAAGACTCACCACGGCCCGGACTCGGGGGAAGCCACCACCTTCCCCCACATAATATTCTCTGTGGCTGGTCGCGGAGGCTACATCCGAATGGCACATTTTGTTGGGACTCCCAAAATGGAGTCCCGAAATTGTCTCTGTCGCAACCCCACTTTGGCCAAGTGTGCGGGTGAAGCCCAACACTTGGAAAAGTTGGAAGTTGGGAGTCTTCCGGGACTCCCGAATGTTCAGAGCTCGACAAAAAGGCCCAAAACACCTTGCATTGGAGTGTTCTTGGTGTCATTGGAAAGGTCTTGAAACGTAGATATCGAAAATGCCCTCGCATTGGCAATTCAGACATATGCAGCCCAAGTTATGGGCAAAAGAAGGGCCGGGAGTCAAACTGGCAGTTTGACTCCCGACCACTAAAAGTTGAGAATCGACCTCTTCCCGACGTCCGAATTGAGCGTGCGACATGGCGTTGGAAAGATCTCGACGAGGGCTATAACTTTCGTTTAGACCTCGCCGCGATCCAACTCTGCAGTCGGGAGTTATAACGGTTCAAAGTTCCGGGAGTCCCGCCGGGACAATTTCGGGACTCCATTTCGGGAGTCCCGGGAATTTGTGCCATTCGGCTGTAGCCTCCGCAACCAACCGCAAAGAATACTATATGGGGGAAGGTGGTGGCTTCCCCCGAGTCCGGGCCGTGGTGAGTCTTGTGTGTCCAAGTGCCCGTGGCAAGTCCCAACACCCAAAGGGGTCCCGGAATGTGAACTA
>Ga0116227_10005158_pt1 | contig 27850 bp, 10 predicted proteins | sample S1TSphgellanicum_FD_89693 | JGI IMG/M metagenome (GOLD analysis project Ga0116227, IMG submission 89693) | Host-associated microbial communities from peat moss isolated from Minnesota, USA - S1T2_Fb - Sphagnum magellanicum MG | ecosystem: Host-associated > Plants > Peat moss > Unclassified...
GGGGGTTGTGGAAGAGGGATTTTTTTGGTTTTTTCCTTGTTCCCAATGTGTTCCCATCAGATTCCCAAAGGGTTCCTCAAGTCCCCAAGTTGTTCCTCAAGATATTCCCAATAGCACCACCGATTTCTCCCATATGGTTTGCCCAAAGTTTAACTCCGATATACATAAACTGAAAAGGTGGGCAATTGGGGAGCACATTTGTTTCTTTATTGTGCAAGGTGGGGTCCAAAGAGGTGCATCTATTGGGGAGTGCCCCAATGTTCAGTTCCAAAACAAATTGATGATGCACCAATCCATTTTATGGCTTCCTTTGAAAAGGAAAAAAAGTTGTGAGAACACCCATGAACTATAATTAATATGAATCACACTATGTCTCATGCATGGTGGATCATAATGGTATCATAATGATGAGTGTGTTTAGTGGGCCATATATTCGGGTGGAAGCCAAGAATTGGATAAAGGCATGAAAAATAGTTCTCAAAAACATGACCCACATGTTGTATTCAGCCAGCATAAATTGGGTCTGCAATTGGTGTTAATTATGGGCAGTCATAAGACTTTTCAGTTTTTTAACAATTTGATCCCCTTTCCATTTTTGTCATTGAATTCAAAATTTGCAAGGTACATAGAATGCATTCATATGAATATGGTGGTGTACTAAAAGGGGAAAAAAAAAAAAAAGGTGGATGAAAATTTGGACTTGGGATGAAAGAGAAAATGAGTGATCAAAGTTGTATGTACACACATGCAAATAAATTTCAATTGTTTTTTAGCATCTTGCATTTGCCCAGCCCATACTCTATCCCAAAATAAGGTATTACACATCCAATTCAGCTCTTATTTCTAAAAACCTTGGGCAACAAAACTTTTCATTAACCTTTACATTAGCGTTGCACATAGTTGTTCAAAGCTTCTTATCATGCTAGCCAACTTACAAAAATTCTTATAACACGCTGTCAAAGACAAGAAACCCTCATCCCAATTGAAGTAATAATAAAATAAAACTTTCTCATATTTCTATTTATTAAGCATTACCAATCAAGGAAATAAAAGAAACTCATACATAATTTGATTTATTATGATCAAGGTTTTTCCTGAGGATGGATGGGGGAAGTAATTCAAGTGAGATCTCATAAAAATTCAACTCGTCATTCACTCGTGGGATCTAGGTGATCTGGGGAACTAGTCATCTGAGGCTCCTCTCTTTTGAAAAATTCATATATTCTTTATCAATATATGGATGGTTATCTTTTGAGCACGTGTTGAAGTTCAACCTAGCTGTGGAAAATGGAGCACCTAAATAATGCATTTTCACAAATCGAGAATTACGAGATTACCCATGAAATTTTTTCATTCTAGGGTGACAAAGGGATCATACCATTCGAGCCTTTTCCTGCTTTTCTTGTAAGTCCAAAATAAGCAACAATTAATATTCAAGGTAAGGACTTACTAAATGACATGATAATTACAACCCATGTATGTTAGATTTTGAAAAGATTTTTCACACCTAGGGATACTTGAAGTTGAAATTGGTCCTCCCTAATGTTTAAGGGTTAACACACTTCAAATGCTTAACTCTACAATCAGAAATAGTTGATCTCTAAGCACACTTCATAATAATTATTAGTACTTTAGAATTAGCTTAAAAGGCTATAATTTTGCGCTTTAGAAGTAAATAAGAGGCAAATGATTTAATATTTCAAATACTTTTGAGATTTGTTTTGTTGAGTATCTTATTTAGTTTTTTCTTGTGCAATTTCTGGTTTAGTTGGTAAATTTAATGTTTTGGTAATAATGTAACTTACTAGTTATAATATGAACAATTTAATCTGAAATGCCATTATTATTGAAATCTCAAAATTTAATAAAAAGCATCATGGCATGGCCCTAATGTAATTCACATCTTTATTATGACAAAACTTCTTTTTCCTGAAGAATATGAACAGAAGTGATAGCACTAGTCAAAAGGCAAATCCAAGATTGAGGGTGAAATTCTTGGGCAGACCAGCTTAGATAAGGCAAGAAATTTGGTCTTCCCTTGTATTTTTTTCATCCTGACTTTTGATTTTGTCCCCAGTTTCGGCTCCAGAACTGGGCCCAGTAGCCTCAGTTTGGTATACTTTATGGATAAGTCTAATATATGGGGAATTGTAAATTATTATTATTCTAGTGCATTATTTGTGGGCCCAAGCTTATGGCCTTTGAAAGGGCTTGGAGATGGAGTTGAGTACACGCTTCAGTTAACAGCTCATTTTGGGTGATTGTAAGGGGCAAAATATTGGGCTTTTCCATAAATTGGATTGTGGTTCCAGACCATAATGTCCTACCCACCACCAATATTGTTGAAAACATATACAAAATATAATTTTTAAATTAATATTTATTATTATTATTATTAATTTATTAATTTATTAATTTTTAAAAATGAATTCCAATCAACTTTGACTCTAGGATTTCAACCTCTTATGGTGAATCAAACAACTATTGGAAGTTATCATTTATGAGGAACAAAATTTAATCCTATTACCATCCATGTAGAAGGGACCCTTCATGTGTTTCCTTCCAGCCTTGATAATGATCCTTAATTAGTCTACCATAAACTAAACCTTAATCCCATCATAAAGAAACGGTAAATGTTTTCTTGTGTATATATGGAGGGCACATTACACTTGTTAAAACTTTATCCCTCAAGAGTGGATGCCATCTTATGCATAAGGTTCCTCCTCTCCTCTCAAATGAAATAAAATCACAGCCGTCCATTCCTAAAGAAAATTTAGGAAATGATTCTTTACACTAGGTAAGGACCTTGGATAGGGCTGTTCTAGGAATTTGGGGTCGAGAGCTCAACTCCCACATTGCAAAGGACCATTAAAATGCTATTTAACAACAATTCTACTTACTTACTAATTCTATTATTAAGGTTGTATATGTAGGGTTTAATTCTGGTTTAGTGAAAATTAAACACTCATGCTAATTTTTTGTGAAAGCTTTTTCTCAAAGAAAGGCTTGTGCCCATGGTGGGTGAAAATTGGATGAATGATGTCGGTGATGTTCTGTCCCCACTGGGTACATATGGCAAAGATTCTGTCCATACTAGTGTGTGTACCTAGTACCGTGTCAACTGTCATTTTGTCATGGGACTGCACCCAGAGTGGTCATAGGATGAATGTGATTAGTCACATGTTCTGTCCCCTAGTGGTAAGGAAGGAGGTGTGCAATCAGTCAAGTTTCTGTCCTTAGTGGGTCATATTTTAACTGGAGTCAGTGATGGACTTAAACTCATGACCACGAGGGTGGGTTGGAACTTTTAGATTATTTTCCCTTTATCTTCTCTGATAAAAAATTGGAGTGGGTTCATCTTATGGTGCATTCACACTTTGATCTTAAATCAATGTTAAATGAAAATATAGGTGGCATCCTAGGTGGCAACCAATGTTAAATGGACAATAGCTTAATTTTAATTGAATGTGTTAGTTTAACATAAAATTTTCATGATAACTAGGTTTAAGTCCTAAATGGCTAGCATGGTGTTAGTGGATGCAACACTAGGGTCACTAACATCAAGTGTGAATGCACCTTTAGCTCTTTTGGATAACAAAGGTGTGAAATATACAAGGGCCCATGCAGTGTTTCTTTTTTTGGATTTTTGTGATGTTGCTCAAGTGGTGACCATCCATAAGTACCCATAGTGACCCCCTTAAACCCCACACAAAATAATCAATATTCTTTGTGGCAGAATATTCCTTCTCCAAAATATTTTTCACAAAAAGGAAAAAAATTGCTACAAAAAAAATTATTGGGTTCATGCCATGGTATTTACATTAATTCTACTTAATTTTAAACATAAGTGCAATTCAAGTTATCTCATCTACACTATACACAACAATGTGTATTCATTAGTATAAATTTTAAAATGCAAGAAAACCAAAATTACCCATGAATGAAATCAAATCAAATGCATAACACTCATGTAAATCTTTAAAATAAGTGAAATGTCTAATCATTTGCTTCCCCTTTAGCTACTTCTAGCGCATTAAGTCTAAAATACTTAAGTCCTTTAATAGTTCTAAGTTCCTTTCTGTACATAGGTAGTAGGTGTGTTTGAAGATCATTTTTTTTATGTTCATAAGGTACAACCTACTTTTATCTTGAAGTGCCATGTTGAAAACCATTGCTTGTAAACCCAATCCTTGGTCACTAGTATATGTGAATGACAAAAGGTCAAGTTACAAAATTTGAATAAAATATACAAATGCACTCTTGGGATTTTGATCAGACTAGATACCCCATTGTTTTATCAAAACCTCACATTATACCTTTTTAAATATTGTAAAAAATAAATTCTGCCATTAACGAAAAGTTATCATCACGAAAGGCCTTCTACTTTCATGAGGTATTGATTTCTTCCAATGGAGGGCATTCGTACAATTAGGTTTATCAATTGAAGTACTTAAAGTTTTTTAAATCAAGGTTCAACATCTTTATGTTCATCATCTTGAACAAAACAATGAAAATATTTCCATGATGGGTCAACAATAAGGTTGTTGCAAGACCATGATGGGTAGGAAGCAGATTAGATCACATTTGATCTCTAAAGTGGACACCATGGGCCATGGGACAAGTCTCTTTGCTCTAGTATATGCCCAATAGCTTAAAGATCAATTGCTATGGTTAACCAATGATCCTTATTGCTCTTAAGAGGCCTTTAGCTTAGTGTTTCATAAGTAGGTGGAAATATTGATCACTTGCTCCAAGTTATTTGACCCTATAGCTAGGTGTGTTGCTTATTTAAGAGTTTAGTAATGATTGTTTAACAATCTTGATGTTTCTCCTTTTGTTTGTCTTAGAATGTCCCTATGATTTCTTTTTCTCTTTCTCTTTAACATATTATATTCAGCCCTTCCCATTCAAGCTTTAAATTTAGTGAAATTTTCAATCAGAAGTTGTTTAGTGGTGCTTACTCATGCAAACAACCTCAACCCTAGCCTAGAACACTTGGTTCTTTGTTTGATTTCATTCTTCAAACCTATATGTTGATGCATCATTCATATGAAGTTGCCCTTCAATCCTCCACACAAATGCCACCCCCACAAGCAATATTGGCATCAACTCCAAGGAACCATTCTTACAATGAAAATGGGGCAATTCAAAAAGTTCAAAACTTGTTTGAGTTCCTTAGTGCAAGACCTACTCAATTTGATAAAATCCACCTTGTTAAACCTCAACCAAAAAAAAATTACTTAAAAATCTTTGTAAAAATTGCAAAGGTTTGATTATTAAAAACAAATCACAATACCTTTCCATAGACATGCTTGAATTCAAAACAAACATTATACCAATATGTGTCCAAATTCACTTTGTGTTTTGCTAAATTTTGAATGAACTTGAAAAAAATTATCATGAAAAAAGTGGTTTGCTCTTTTCATGAACAAGGACCAACTACTATGAACAAGTGAATTTATTAACAAAATTCGTTAATAGTTAATTCATTAAACTAATCTCCTACTTTATAGTTAGGTCAGTCATTTAATAATCAATAATTAGGTTAGGTTAAACACTTAAAAACTTAGGGTAAACTAAGAACCTAAATCAAGTTAGGCTAAATACCTAAGAAGTTAAGGTAGGTTAGGTTACTTTGGGCACCTAAGAACTTAAGAACATAGACTAAGTTATTTAAGCCATGAACTTAGGGTGCAAGTGTGAAGATTTGAACTCGTCACCTCTACACACCTTCGTGTTTCAAGAACAAATCCTTAGCCATTGGACCATTATTTAAATAAGAGATATGATTTGTCATCATGTATTATTATGCACATTATTTTTTTAAGCTACCTAAGTATCTACCTTAAGTATTTTTCTACCTATGTCACCTTGTTACCCTACCTTACATAGCTATGTAACCTCAAATATTAATTAGTTGCCCTAAGTTATTCCTTGGTTAGTGTAAGTTATTTTAGGCTATTCTTAAGTTAGTGCAAATTACTTTAGACTACCTAAGGTTATGCGTGGGCTACCATAAACAAGGTTCCTACACTAGTCTTAGGTTATTCCTAAATTAATGTAAGTTATTATAAGCCAATGTAGGCTATTATAATTAATTTTTTAACTACCGTGAGCTAGGATTTTAGGCTAATCCTAGGGTATTCTTGGATTATTCTTAAGTTATTGTACATAGGCTATTATACATTAAGTTATTTTGGTTATTCTACCTTAGAATATTTTAAGTTATTCCACCTTTGGTTATTATAGGATATTGTATCTTTGGTTACTATTGGTTATTTTAAACTATTATACATTAGGCTATTTTCAAAAAAAATATTATAACTTATTCCACCCTAGGCTACATGATAGGTTATTTCAAGGTAGGTTTTTTTTATATATTCAAAATTATTCCATCCTAGGTTAATTTCATTATTTTAAATTATTCCATTCTCAATTATTATAGGTTATTTTTAGGTTTTTAGGCTAATGTGTTGTAAACTATTATAGGTTATTCTACCTTATGTTACTCTAGGCTATGTAACCCTAGGTTATGGTATAGTTTAAGGTATAATAACTTAAAATATCCTAAAATAACCTAGGGTGTAGCTTAGAATAACCTAAAATAGAATAACTCAAAATGGCTTTAAGGTATAACCTAAAAGAACTTAAGGTAGAATAACAAATAATAGTCCAAGGCATAATAACATAGGGTCGAATAACTTAGAATAATTAAGAATAGTTTAAGGTATAATATTTAAAAATAACTTAAGGTGGAATACCCTAAAATAATGTAACATGGAATAACTTAAAATATTTTCTTAATAACCTAAAATAATGAAGAATAACATAAGTAAATAATTTAAAATAACTTGAGATGGAATAGCTTATAATATCCAAAAATAGCCAATAATAACTTAAAATGAAATAATATAATAACGTAAGGTGAGAATAATATAATAGCATAGGGTAAAATAACTTAAAGTAGCCTAAGATAAATTAATTTAAGGTATAGCCTATGGTACAATAACCAAAGGTATCTTAAAAAACAACATAAAAAACTATTTATTATAGTGAATTATTTAAATTAGTAATGAATTACGTCAATTAATAGTGAAACATGATGATACATAGTGACATTATATTGACATAACTTTAATCAAGGTGAAATGATTAAAGTGGAATGAAACTATTTCATTTTTAAAGTCACATAATGATTTAGGCTAGTGAATTGCACCCCACTTGTAAATTAGTGAAAATTACATACTATCATCAACAATTTTTTAATATTAAGCTACAAAAATTTCTTATTGAAGATTGGATTACCTCCCTCAATTAACTTAAATACCAAAAAGAAATATTAGTTTTTAGATGGATGCAAGAAGGGGATTTTTCTACATCTTTTCACCCAATGTAAAAACTATTAAGTTAATCAATACATGTATTAGATTGCATCCCATGATCCTCCAATAAGTGATCATGGCAATACATATTCAATTGGTATCATTAAGTGCAAACCATACACCAATTAGTATGATGTATATTCTATTACAACTTTATATGTAATTTGGTATGAAAGCATAACCACCATCATGTGTTCATCCCAATCTATTCAATTTCATTAACAAGTTTTGTTAGTAAAGCCTTGATCATCATGTTAATAGATTTTGCATGTCCATTCCCTTGCAAATGATAGGTTGTAAAATTAACATGTTTAACAAAAAGTGGTTTATCAAATTTTTGATTGCATCATTACTAATATGCACCCTTTGCTTTATAACCAGTGTTGATGGAAACCCAAACCTAATTAAAATGCACTCACAAACGAATCTTGTAGTCATTGTAATAATGGTCATGTACAATGCATGTGTTTCTAGCCACTTTGTGACATAATTAATAGCCATGAGTATATACAAATGTAGGAAAAAACCTATCGACATATTGAATTGGCCCCATGAAATTTAGCCCCCACTTCATGAATGTTTTTATGGTAAGTAGTTACCAATTTTGCCAAACTCATTGTCTTTAAACCACATGTTCATTGGTACAAGTCACAAATATGCAATATTGCATCACATTCTTAAACAATGTGGCCCACCAATATCTTACATCTAGAAATTTTTTAATTGTGATGTCCACTACAAAATGACCAGATGTTACACCTTCATGCAGCTCTTTGAACATCATCAATATCCTTTTTTTGGTCAACCATCTTCATAATTGGTTGTCATGTCCATGTCTATAAAATTCCCCATCCCTTATTGTGAAAAGTTCTACCTTCCTAACAATCTTTTGTTTTTGTGTTAATGTTAAGTTTTTTGAAAATTGGCCTATTTACAAGTAATTTGTTACTACATGAATCCATGCAAGTTCTATTACAAACAAAGTAGTATCTACAAATAGATCTAGAACATTTACTAACTCATAAACATCATGTATTCTAGATGATGCATTAACCATAACATGGATTTTTCTTGGTTTATAAAAATATGATAAAACATATTCCAAGAATAAGAACACCCGCCTTGCTATCCTACCAAAGTCTTGTGTCTTGTTATCCAAATATATTAATGCCATGTGGTCAACATAAAAAACAAATTTGTTTCCCAACATGTAATGCTTAAGCTTATGAAAACCACACACCATTGTCAAGGTTTCATGTTCTATGTTTGTATAATTACATTCAACTTTGTTTAACAAATGATATGCATACATTATAAGTATTATGTTTATTGTCAAGTTTTGGGCTAGCATTGCCCCTATTGCCAATAATGAAAAATTTGTGTGTACATGAAACTTTACTTGCCAGTTTGGTTATATGAATATAGGGGCTTCCATGTACCACTTCTTAATTAACTCCCATGCATATTGACACTTTTGAGTCTAAACGAATGCTTTTATTTTCTCCATTGTGAACACAAAGTTCTTAATGAAACACCAAGAGTCTAAGAATTGTGCCATGTTGTTAAACACATGTATCTAATGCAACTTTTAATCAAAGTTGACATGTTCATGATTGCTTGTATCTTCTAGGGATCTAGTAATTTCTTTTCCTTAGAGATAATGAATCCCACATCATTTTAGAATAAACCATAAAGGCGCATTTTTCAATATATGGAAGTTATTATCTAGGATGTTGCCTCTCAAGCTTCTTTGTTGTAACAATTTCCACTACAAAGTGGTACCCAATGAGATTAAGGCATAGGCCTCATCTTTACATCAAAAAAGGCATTGTGCCCATGTATTGACAAAACAATTAATGTCCCATGTGACAATGTTGGTTGACTCTTTCCCACTCTAAGTACTCCAATACTTATAATAAGCCCCACTCCACTCCATATCAACATTGAAAGAATGTATGAATGAGTCATTGATATCTTGGGCAAAAAAGGTGAAATCTAGTTTAAATCTTTCAACAATTCTTCCTTATATCTCCAAAAATATTAGCTCTTCTAATATTGGGATCAATCAACAAATTAGTTCTTGCCCCACCACTAACTTTTAAGTACTCCACCTCTTGTGAATATCAATGGGTTGTTAACCACTTTTTATTGATACGCCAATTGAAACACCTCTTAGTAGTATTGCACCTCTAGACCTCCTAACATCATTGGTTTGAGTATTTTGAACAACATAAATAGGCTGAATAATTCCTACACATAGTATAATGATACTAAAATGTGGAGTAACCAATTGTGTTTGAACATGTTCATATGAAAGCAATTTTTGACGATGCATTATTGATACTATAGCAAGTACTACATAAAAGGCAAGTTCATCCTAGATAAGCATTTGTAATGGTACTCCAATCCCACCCACAACACCATCATCTTGTGGGTGCACCCTAAGGTACTAAGGTAATATTAATTAAAACATGTTTACTATGTAATAAAAGTCCATAACACTCTATGGACTATGTTAGAAAATCTTACATCATTTGAAAAATCCACCTTGTAATGAAATGATGGCATTTTATTTTAAATTTTTAAATTTTTATTTTTCAAATGTTGTAGTTTACTTAAATGAGTCCCTTTAAAATTTTCAATCAAAATTCAACACATATTATGCCAAACTAAATGTAACCCCATAAAAATTGCCCCTATAAAACCAAAAAATGGATTGTCTAGTGTGCAACCACCCTTCTGTTGACATTCCATGATCAATGTTTGATTGGTGAACTAATCCACTAGGTTGTTCACAATTCACCCTAAATGAAAGGACAAGTTTTATATCCATTTGGGAACATGTTCATTTCATTGATGTACAATTCCATTTTTCAGTTCTTTAATTTTGGAATAATCTCATTGGTATCGATGCAATAGTTAAACTAATGTTGATTATGCATCTTGTCCTTCTTCCTTGGTTATAAAAAAATCCCTATACCATGCAAATCATTCCTCTACTTTTAAAATCATTGGGCTTACACAATGAACATTACTAATAATGTTCATAACCCTTTGCTACGAACATCTTCCTACATTGCATCCTATTCATGCTCTTCTTTATCACCTACTTGATTCAATTGTCTTTATATACTCAAGTAGTCACCATTCTTGACATACTAATAGCAAATTCTTAAAATCACTTGTTCCAATGTTTTCAATCAATTACCCTTACAACATTTTTTGTTGCAAATCCCAATATTTAGTTTATTAAACAATCTGACTCACATACATATCAATAAATAAATCATCGAATTCTTATTTTCCTACTCATCATCCACTCGACCTATAATTAACTATAACTTTTCATTAACACAAAATCAACAAAACACAAATGAAACTACAAGATCCCAAACCAAATCTCCCAAATTCACATCTTGGGGATGGTTGCCAAATGGTAAATAATAATTTTTGTTTCAAGTTTTCTAATAGATTTATAGAATTTCATGCAACTATAAATCTACATGCAAATTGATTGTGCATTCATAATCAACACAAACAAATATTATTCCTACAAATAATCATTGTTGCACCTAAAATTTTACTTTTATAATTTACAATAATATTTCATGGAAACTCTCAACACTTGCATCTAGAGTCTAGAAAACATAGAAATATACATACATTTCTATTAAACATAGCCATGGATAAAAGGTGAGAGAAGATGTTTTAAAAATTCTTGCTAAAACCTTAATTCAAATATAGGAACTCATTAATTTTTAACTAAACTACTCCTTGTTGATGCCCAACTTATCCTCTTATCCCTTTTAATAGTTGAATGTCACCAATAATGCAAAGGATGCAACTCTGGAACAACCTAGTTAAAATTTTGGAGCCTCACTAATCTTAAAAGGTGCCAAGCATGCACCTCAATTGGAGACCATGGCATAGTCTCCCATAAAAAATTGGTGGAAATAAAACAAATGTTGGTGAAGCTAATACAAGTCTTTGCCATAAAGTATATGACATGGTGGTAGTACTTGACTTTCAACCCCCACTAAAGCATTCCACCTTTTTAACTACATAAAGGGATGTTCAAAACATTTAAGTGGTGAGGAGTTTGGACAATTGGCCAAAGGATCTTACTACAACAACGCATGCTTCTCCAAAAGCCCAAGCCCAATCCCCATAACCTTCACCAAGCAAACATACCAATGTAAACATTGCGTTTAAGAAAGTTGACCACTAGGGGATAAGATCCAAATCCTTTAAGAAGTTGAAATGTTGGAGAAAGAGATTCCCAAATTACAATTATTGATGCACAATAATCCGAATCACCACTATCATCACCCAAGGATAATTGTAGGGGATATGAAGGTAGATATTAATAGGATACTTAGATTGTTGGGAATATAACAAAAGAGATAGAAGGAACATGTATTACCTTCTATAAGAATTTGTATGATGCATCTAGAGTTTATAAAAAATAGAAAGAATAGAAAGGAGGTTTAAAATTCCATATTAATTATGGCCACCCAACCATGACCATTTTTTTGACTACATCTTTCACAGGGAAAGTGCTCACAAATGAGCAAAAACCTTAGTAAGAGGCAAAGCCCCTAGTTTGGATGATGTTGTGTTTTAATTTTTTGTTATATTCTAGCATGTTATATGAAAGGTCTATTTCAAAACCCTTGTTGCAACCTATTGCAACCAATAGATTCCTTAAAGCACTCACTAAAAGGGTGGTTACCTTAATATTCAAAAATGGAAATAAGGATGAATTAGGGAATTGGTGGCCAATTTTGCTTTTGAACATATCCTACAAGATATATACCAAAGTATTGCAATTCCACTTCAACCAATGCTAATGGAGGTGATTAATAATGACCAATTGTATTCCTCCCATTAAGACATTAAATAATGTACATTTGACACATGAGATTGTCAACTAAGCAAGACACACCAAAAAAACCTTGATTCTTGTCTTGAAAGCTTGATTTTGTGAAAGCTTACGATAAAATTATTTGGGAATTTTTATTCCTAGCCATGATGAAGATAGGGGTGGTTAAAAAAATTTGTCAACATGATTAAATTTATTTTTTAGGATGCAAAATCTTGTATCCTCTTCAATGGAAAAATGATTATTTCATTTTCAATCAAAAAAGATGTGAAATAAAGTTGCCCATTTGCCCCATATTTTTTTTTACAATTTTAAAAGAGGTCTTAATGAACTACACCCACATTTTGTAATAGTGGATGCAATGTATCATGGAAAATTGATTAAAGGAATTGTGATGTCATGAGGTGGGAAGAAACAAGCCTTATTTCAATACATTAATGATATTTTTTTCACCTTGGTTGGATATGAGGACAACATAAGTAGTGTAGTGAAACTCTTTGATAAGTTTTTGAAAATTTTAAGCTTTGAACTCAATTGGCCAACAAACATGGTTTTTTGGAATGGTTGTTCAAATTTCAAACCTAGATATAATAAAAAATACCAATGGAAATGGGTAATAAATGGAGAAATTTTTAGATTATTTACTATTGCTTTTAGATTAAAATTTGAGGTACAAGACATAGACATTTTTTTTACAAAAAGATCTAGAAAAAGTTCAAATTTTGTAATATTATTAACCTTTTGTTATTTGGTAAAGGTACCATTGTCAATTCAATGTTGAATTTGACGATCTAGTTTTTCATGTCTATATGGGTAAGGTTAAGGGTGAAAACACATTAAAATGGAGTACATAATCTTGTCACAACTTGTTGGATTATCAATCATGGGCCGTGGAACAAAATATAAATGAATAATATGTGAAAATGACTAAAAAATATATATAACATGTGAGATGATCACATTGTATGAATTTCATGAATAGATTTTGATTTACCATAACATATTGAACTTTTGAAACCTCAAAAACTCTAAATCACAATCCATATCATATAATTATAGATTCATTATATTTATTAAAATGCTTAGTTGAGTGATTTCTTTTGCATAGAAAGTAATGTGAAATCTTCCATTGATACAAAGGAAGACAATTTTGAAAGATTTTGGAAACCATAAATTGAGATATACAATGAGATATGGATTTTTTAATAAGGTCTTTTATTCATTTGAATTAATAATTCCACTTCTCATTATTTAAATGTAAATTTTTGATACAATTATCTACCATTGATAAAATTTTAAAGTAAAAAAAAATTTGTTTATCCTTGCCATGTGATGTGCAATATAACTTATTTTGTTACAGTGTAATATGAACCTTTATTTTAACACTAGTATGAACTCCACATATGTTGGAAAATACTTCACCTTAGTGTGCTTTCACCTTTAATTAGAGTCATTAAAAAATGCAAGGCTATACTACATAACTATATTTGGAATGGGCATGACCAAAATTACTAGGAGTCTAGGACCATAATAAAGTGGATTGATTATTTTGCTAAAAAAGCTATTGAAGGGCAAAGTTTGTGGACCTAGAAGAGGTTTTCATAACTATGTTATGTAAATGGATTTTGATGGCCTTTTAGCCTACTGAATTTTAATCTACAAATCTTTTCGAAATATCGAATGAACAAAATCCTACCTTTCAAACACAAAAAATGGGTGCAAGATATTCAATTTGTCCTAGTGTCATCAATTGGTTGCAAGGTCTGGACTTACATGTCTAAAGCTTGAAAGTTTATGAGCAAACCCATTCACACAAACCACCTTCTTCTACTAGAAAGCATAAATAATGTAAGAATTTGGTGATCAACATCATTTCAAGGACAAGAATTCAAAGTATCCATCCCAAGGGTAGAACAATTACACCATAATGGTCTCCAGATGATTGGTGACTTTTAGAGTTTTACATAAAGAATTTCAAATGTTATGTTGAGGCAAAAAATTAATATTCATTAAAAGAATTTGAGTGTGGTGTATGGGGGAAGCTAATTGAAAAGTTTCCAAAATGTTGGAAAGTTAAACTACAGCCCCCAAAAATAGATAGTTGAAGGACAATGGCTTACATTTTGCACTAACACAAAATATAACCCACACCTTATGGTTTGCACCACCAAATAATTTCTTCTCCCTTGTATAGAGGTTAATGTTGGTTGGAGGTGTCCAACAAAGCTTGCAACATATAGTTCAATAACACTAGATCTAATATATTGATGGAGTGGGATAATGCATAGATAGAGAATAGATTAAATAGGATGTAAGAATATGGCACAAAGTACACATGTCCATGATAAGAAACTATAGTTTGATTTGGAGCATTAGATTTGATCTAATGAAAAAAATTTCTCGACTATTTTATTAAGAAGAAAAAAGGTTATTGAATAACAAGGAATCCCTATAATGGACAATCTTTGAAAAATGACCTAGCCTTTTGTCTTTGCCAAATGGAGGGATGTTTGGAGGAAGAATTGCACAAAGAAATATTAGTTTTATTTGGGCCTTGTACCACAAAACTATATTAGCCATCAATGCTTGGAGAAGGAAAATGTGTAAGGGATGTGGATATAAATTGCCTTATGTGTGACCTAGCTACTCTAGAAACCTTTCAACATAGGTTTTATGAATGCCCTAAAACTAAGTTGGCTTGGATTTGGGCCACCTCCATTATTTTCACATTGAAACATCCTTCACATGTAAAATGCAAGATGAAGATATTGACATAATGCAATGCATGTTTAATAAGAAACTTCCAAATGTTTATAAGGAGTTTAACCCAATTTGGATTGTACTAAAATGTGTGGCAATATAATGTTTATGAATCAAAAGAAACAAGAAGATTTTTAAGGATTAGAATAATGTTGAGCGATTATTAATATTTTTTCATAATTGTCGATTTAAACTTTGAATTTTAAATTTTAAGTTTTCAATTTAAAAAAAAAAAAATCTTTTCATATCCTATTTGATTTTTTATTTTGATTTTTTTCATGCCCAATAGGTTCTTTCCCAATCAATTTTTAATTCACTTAGATTAATTAGTTATATTTAATAGGTTTTTTCACTTCATTTTTGGATTTTAAGATTATGATCATCTTTTCAAATTTCCATAGGCCAAAAACAAATTAACAACATTCATTACAAAATTATATTATTTTTAAAAAATGTGATCTCATTTGAAATATATAAAAGATAAGAAAACATTAGTTTTAATCTTCTTCCAATTCATATCACTCAAATGAGCTTTTAAATTCATGTAATTCTTATTCTAAGTCTAATTTTACAACATCATTAGCAAGGTACAATATGATAATATGTTAACATCAACCTTTTTGCATGACCTTTTAACATTATGAAAAATTGCGTCTGTTAAAACCACACTACCTTACAACTAAAAATAAAAAAACAATTCATATATAATTATTGTGCAACTATATTTTGGGTATTATAATTAGTGTGCAACTATCCCCCTAAAAATACAATGTATTAATAAATAAATTGTCACATCAGAAAATCAATTAGTTGTATTATAGTTACAAGTGAGTTGAAAATGAATTTTTTATACAATAATTTATACACATCGTACATACATATGTAGTCAACCATGTTTGATTTTTCCAGGAGTTGCATTATAGTTGCATGTGACAATTACTTTAAAATTGTTATAAATGTGCCACTAAAACAACAATTGTGTTGCAACTATGTTGCAACTTGGTACAATGTACATACATGTGATCATGCCATGTGTTCACATTTCCATCACCAATTATGGAATACATTTGTAATTAGTTTTCAATTATGATTCCCATTGATACAATTAATACAAGCACTAGTGCACCACTATTAAAGTACTACTATTTAATTATGTTATGATTATAATATAACTATTTAGAATTTAATAAAGACATGTATTCATTAATCATTTATATCATCATCATATGTGTTTCATTTTAAATGATTTAAAATGTTTTGGGAACATTACTAAGCTTTAGAAATCATCTTTGAAATGTAAAAGAAAAGGAGTAATGAAAAAATAACAAGAAGAGAAATAAAATTTCCAACTTACAAAACACATTTTTTTCCTTTTTTTAAAATCTTTGGACTCCTCATATTTTCAAACCTCATAACTTTTTTATTTCTTACTCATTTTGAATGATTTAAAGTGCTATAAGAATGCAACCTGATGTTTTACAAATCATTTTGGATCTCTAATAGCAACATGGCAACATACAAGTATTTTTTTAGGTGTTTGAAAATTGGCCTTTGTAACATTTGATGGTTAATTTTTTTTATTTTTTTTGACCCCCTATACTTTGGGGGGCCATAACTTTCTCCATTTTATTCCATTGTTGACAATTTTTAGTGCCCCATAGGCATCAATAGGAGGTGTTCAAGTTTTGTTTGGACATTAGAAACAATGGAACCTTCCCCTTGGATCTAGCCTACCTTGAATGCTTAAATGTTATAGTTGCAACCCAATTACAACTTAATTTGCAACTAAGGAACAACTAAAAGATTTAACTCATAAGCTTTGTCTTTGAATCCCGTGTTATAAACTATATAAAGAAGGCTTGTTCTTTCACATTTTCACATTAAAATACAAGTGCCATTTTGGGATGAGTTAAAAAAACTTAACTGAAAGGCAAAACATAAAATTAAAAAAAAAGTTCATGGCTATTTTTTAATTCACTTAATCTTGTGTTTTTTTACCTACTTACCTCCCTATGTAACTAAGTAGGTCCTATTTTTCTACCTACCTATGATTATGTACAACCTACTTAACTATACATATAATATTCCAAAATATAATTAATATGCCATGTGGTAATTTTTTATTGTGCCACATGTCACAATTTTGAACCATCATCAACAATCATAATGAACAATGGAAATCAATATTTTGAAAAGAAAATCAATTTTATGTCCAAATTTTTTCATAATGCCACATGTTAGATTTTAACAAATAAATGACAATCAATGACATCAGTATGACATCATAGGTGCAATTATAATGGAGTTGCATAGTAGTTGAAAATGAATTGAGTTGCAATTAAGTTGCAATGAGTTGCATTATATATACGGTGAGTTGCAGCTTTGCAACTCATGCAGCTTGTCTGTTAACATTCATGACATATAAATACTATGAATTATAAGTGTCCTCTGCAATTCAAAAATTGAGTTGCAAGGCTAGTTGCAAAATACCTTTTTTTCTCATAGTGTAATTTACTATAACACATAATACAACACATGACATGTGGGACCTTAAAATCAACTAGTGATTCATCATTGATAAAAGAAAATGCCCACGTTGGAAAACTTCTACCACAAAGTCTCTAGTTTAACCTTTGTTCATGCAATTTGTTCATAATTAATTACATTGTATCATCATTTTTTGACTAAGAACTTGGAATTTTCTCAAACCTCTCACCTTTAGTTCTTTCTTCCATTTTTATTTCACTCTCATTCATGAACACATCACATTCCTCATCTAAAAATATAATTCCATTTAGGGTGTGTTAATGGACTTGGGTTGAAAAAATTAAACAATTACATTTTTTCCAATTTTGTAAAATGTGAAAGTGTATATACTATTTACAAATTATACAATGTGATTCATTTTTCACAACAAACACTATGCAAGAAAAATGGAAGCTGCTCAAATGGAAAACTACCTCAAAATAGTACACATGATGAACGTTAGGCAATGACAACATAATGAACATTGGGCAACAATAAAAACATGTTGAATGTCTGGTAACATCAACAACATGATGAGCTTCAAGTAATAACACAATGAATGCAATGTAGCAACAACACAATGAACATTGGACAACAACAAGAATATGATGAGTGCCTAGTAGTAACAACAACATGATGAACCTTAGGTAACAACAACAACATATGAACATTAAGCGGCAAATAAACATGATGGGCGCTAGGTAGTAACAACAACATGATAAATGCAAGGTAATAGCAACAAAACGATAAATGTTGATTAACAACAACATGACAAACATGAGACAACATCAATAACATGATGAACACCATGGAACAACAAGAACACAATGAACACCTAACAATAACAACAACACAATGCACTTCAAATAGCGACAACGACATGATGAACACTAGGCAGGAACAACACCACTATGTAATAACAAAAACATGATGATTACAAAACATGAACAACAATGCCATGATCACCAAGCAACAACACATAGAACACCAAACACCATCAAAGACACAAAGAGAGGATTAAAAAAAAAACATATTTAAATCATGATGGCAACTCCAATGACAAATAACATATTATCTTGTTTCCCATGTGAGAAAAGCAACACCTCCTCACATTAAACCTAAACACCACCTCCTAACCTTAACTTTAACTAATTCTAGATTCCCTATTACTAGACCCCTAAGAACTGAACTTGAAATTATTCATATAACCTATACCAAGTATCAAAAATTTAAATTTAAAAAACCTTAATTTTAATGAATTGGATATTTTAACTTTCATATTCGAAAATTACATTCGACTAGTATTTTGCTTGAGAACTGACTAAGAATTGGGTCGATTCTAAAGTAGTGTTTGGTATCCACCCAATATTGAATGAGACCTACTTTGATCTAGGATAGGGCCTATGATTTTCAATGGTATTATGGCTTGTGTAGGCTAAATTGGATGAAGTCTCTTTAATTGATTGATAAGGTCCATTTTGTTGAAAAGGAACACCTATATAATTTTGGCAAGACATGGTGTCCACACCTCATTCTTTTTGCTAGAGACCTTTGAAGAGTTTGTTGAAATTATCTACTACCAAATCTGATTAGGGTAAAATTCATTGCCCATCATTGATCACTACCTTATCATCGAACATTTTTTTAGATCTTCGTCAATTGTGCTTCATTTTGAGTGATTTAAAATGTTATGGAGACACTACCTCAAGCTTTAGAAATCATCTTTGAAGTGCAAAGGAAAAGAAATAATGAAAAAATAAGCAAGAAGAAAAATAAGCTTTCCAATTCAAAAAACATGATTTTTTTTTTGTTTTCTTCTCTTTGATCCCCTCCTACTTTCAAAGTTTCTAACTTTCACATTTACTATCCATTTTGAACGATTTAAAGTGCTAGAGGAGCATCACCTTCAGTTCTACAAATCATTTTTGAACTTGAATGAGAACATAACAACATAAAATGAATTTTTTGAGTGTTTGGGAACCAGCTTTGTAGTGTTTTGCAGTTTGTTTTTTTGAGTTCTTCACCCCCTCTACTTTGGGGGGCCATAAATTTCTCATTTCAAATCCATTTTTGATGATTTTTGGTGTGTCAAATGCATCATAAGGAGGCGTTCAAGTTTTGTTTGGACACCAGAAACAATGGAGCCTTCCCCTTGGATCGATCCTGCACTGAATGCTTAAGTGTTCACTCACTAGCTATTCTACCCTAGCTTGTTTGATTAGTTGTGAGTTTGTGGTTTGCTGGTGTAGGGCAGGTTCTCTCCCCCCTCTGGGGACTATTGTTTTCTCTTCTTTTCTGGGCACAATGGGTTTCATTTCTCCATTTGTTTTCTTTTCAAAAAAAATGAAGACTGTGCCACTTGGAAATATGATTCATATGAGCGAGCAACAAAATGTTGGATGCACTTATGTAAAAGCTTTAGGGATACAAAATTTGTGACAAAAGGACCTAGGTTATTAGAGTCATGCCACCCAATCTGACCAGATTACAATTTCCATTTCCTCACTTCCATTCACGTATTGCTTCAAAGATTCCACTAATTACTCTTCCATATTACTTAGTATGATTCATATCCCTAGTTTGCAAAATGTTTTCACATTTATATACAAGCTGCTTTGCATGCACTATGCTTGTATGCTCTGATTACCCAGAGATGACAACTTAGAGTACGTTTCCATGTCTGCCATTCATTTGGACAAGTGTAGTTAATTATGGCACAAGGGTTTTTTTATGTTCACCTTGCTAGCTTTTCTCAACACACTTTGAAAGAACCCACACCTGGCAGTTGCAGGTGTAAAGAGTTAATGCAACTTGAACCAAGTCAGAATAGTCTTGGTCTTGTACAACCGGTTTTTAAGTGAAGGTGACTGACATTTGTTGGTCTAGTGGGTACTTCCAGATCTGGGGGGAAATGGGTGATTGCACCCAGCAGAATAGTGGGAAATCCTATACAATAGTGGGCCAGTAGAGTTACCCGTAAAGTAACCTTGTCTTCACCCTGTCTTTGGGCCTCCTTTCACCCCCTATCCCCTCTTTCAGTGGTATCGGCAAAGTAAAGACATTTTAATAAATCTCAGTATGAAATGCTGATACTCAGCATTTAATGCACAAGGTTAAAGACTACTTGTAGTACTTGTACAGTTAGGAACAACCCTCTCTTCACCCCGTCTTTGGGCCTCCTTTCACCCCCTATCCCCTCTTTCAGTGGTATCGGCAAAGTAAAGACATTTTAATAAATCTCAGTATGAAATGCTGATACTCAGCATTTAATGCACAAGGTTCGAGACTAATTATAGTAGTTGTACAGTTAGGAACAGTGAGAATATATGTCGCAGCAGTGGAGGCGCTCAGGAAAAAGGACAGACAGGATGAAACTCAGTTTGCCACCAAAATTAATTAGGGGCTTGTTTATCTTATGGGATACTTCAAAAGGACTCATAGGATTACACAAAGCTTATCTAAAGGGTTAGCTAGGGATTTTAAAAAAGTTATGAGATACCTAGGAGTTATTTAGGGAACTACCTAGGAACTATCTAGGAAGATACCTAAGGATTGATCTAGGCTATGAGATACCTAAAGACTAGTTAGAGGCTACTTAAGAGAATCCAAAGAGATACCTAAAAACTTACCTAGATTTTTAGGGTACCTATAGTTCACCTAAGGGATTACATATAGGTTATCTAAGGGGCTACATAAGGCCTACCTAGGGTTAATTCAAAATGAAAAAAAGGTTTACATACTGCCTACATAGGGGGTTACCTAGGGCTGATTCGCAGCCTCTATGTAGTTTCTTTAAGAAGTCCTTTAAGTATTCCCTAACTTAAGAAAGTCTCATGTAGCACTCTAACTAGCCCCTATGTAACCCCCTATGTAATTTTTTGATAGCTCTTATTTTAGATAGCCCATAACCTAGGTAAATTCTCAAATAGTCTTTAGGCAGTTCTTGCCTAGCCCCTCAGGTTACTTAAACAAACCCCTTAAATAGTCCCTAAGTATTGCTTCACTTATGTAGGCCTTATGTAATCTCCTAAGTAGCCCTTAGGCATATCCTAACCTAGGCAAGCCCTTTGGTAAGTCCTAAGTAACGCTTAAATAGGCCCCTAGGTAGGTCCTATACATAATCCCCATGTAAGCTTTTCATCCTCGGTATCTTACATAGGTATGTGAATGAGTAGACAGGTAGGTACCTCATTGGTGAATAGCTAAGTAATTCATGGGTAGGTAGGTGGGTAATCCTTAAGTAAATAGATCTAAACCCTAAACCCTAAACCGCCAAAATTGAACACCAGTATTTTTTACATTGAATCTTACTAATGAGCATTTCTCCCTTTGGAGTTTGGTCATGTCATCTGAAAGGTTATTTTGTTTTGCAAGAAAGAAAGTGCGATCAAGGCACAATTTTTCAAACCTTTTGGAGATTTCCATAGTAGTACCTTGGCTGTTTTGGCACAAATTATGTTTTTAAAAAAAAAATTATAAATGGAAATTTTCAATTTTTTATTTTTTTCAGAGAATTTTTTTGTGTGAAAGAAAATGAATAATCTTTTGAAATATTCTGAGATTATTCTATTTTTGAAATGTAATATTCAAAATTAATTAATTATTCAGCAGACATGTGCTGAAGAGGTCCTTGTAATATGGTATTTTTGGAGATTGCTTGTTAATGTACCACCTCTCTTACACAACCTAAAACGAAGTAAACATTTGAGCCAAATCTTAGTAACATGGGATTGATTGTATAGAATGGCCAAGTGATGTTATTTGCAATTTTACACAAACCATTGAGTGCCACAATTTATGCTCCAAGGGGTCAATTCAAATGGTATGGTTGTAAATAGGCCCTAGATGGCTTGGTTTTGCTTTTCATTGGTACTTCAAAGAATCAACTTAGCCATGGGTTTCCTTGTGTTTTGGATGATTTGTGTGCTTGGCAAGGGTTGAAGTGCACAAATCATTCATTATTATAACGGAGTTGGTTTACAAGAAACATGTAACCTTTTAATGATGTTGCACTCATAACCATTGCAAAATGCCCATGCATCCTACCAAGCAAGCCCTACATTTGATAAAAAGGTGACAAAAGCTAGTTATGCCAAACATCAGTTGGGCTAAAAGGCAACTCCATTTGGTTCCCCACTATTGCCCTGTTTGTCATAGTAAAGTGAGATCCTTTGGGAAAGGTTAGAGCATGAGGTGCAAATCATGAGCAATGCATTGACCATATTGGACAAGACAATAATGCAAAGGTTGTACTAGGATGTGGAATGATGAATGTATATGGATGATTGTTGAGCATAACGTGGATGGAAATTTATTCAAGGGGATACTTCTTTACAAAACAATGGCTTTAAAATGGCATCTGACATGATATCATGCATAACCCAATCAAAATATATATGCCCTCATAAATGCAAAATATGAATAAAATTAGAAATCAAAACAAAAACACAAGCAAACAAAAGTTTTCAATTTTCATAATGCCAAAAAGAAATCACTAAATTTCTTTTAATGGGTGAAATATTATCATCCCTATCTAAATATTCATGTGTAAAAGGAGATTCATGATATTTTTACACCTTTAGATCAATGAAGTGTTATGCATGGGGAAAAAAATGGACTTCACTTGCTACATTGATCGCATTCACCTGAACATATATTGTAATTTGATTCTCCAACAAAAATGTACACGTGCCCACATTGATGCCTAAGAGAAAATCATCTTCTCAAACTTTTTATTATATGCAACTTATGAAAATTGTTTTGACTAGTTTAACCTAATTTTTGAAGAAAAGATTCCAATCATGGATTATGGTTGGGGAGCAATGCTTATGTACCATAGAGAATGTCAACTAATGTAGCCCACGAAGGCAGTAATGTTGCACGGGCAAGAAACTTCCCTAACCAACACTTCCACCTTCCTCAAAAAACACTAGTTGTTCTCCAAACAATCCTAGATGACTTTTCCAAATCTTTTCATCCAAGGAAACCGTTCACAAAAGAAGATGTTTGTCAAGAAATCATTGTCAAAAAGTGGTATTTTGGATATCATTGATAGTTAAAACATTTATCATAATTAAAATACAGTCCAAAAAAAATTATGAAACATTTTCCAATTGGGCACTTGTCTTGCAAGAGAGTTTCAATGCCACATTTAATTTGTTTATCATATTTAATCTTTGTTCAAGGATATATGGGTTAGATGTTAAGTTTTTTTAGTGGGTGATAATGAAATGTAACCATGGACGAATTCATTTTTAGGAGAACATCACAAAAACCCCATAAAATGACAAAAATGAACATTACAAATGTATTCCTTGCTTACAACATATAAGGGCACTCTTTTACATGTATATTGAAACATCAATGAAAGCTAAAACTTTTGAATTTTGTGAGGAAATGGATCATCATCATTATCATCTCTAATCAAATCATGTTTATCCATGCATAGGTTGTTTAAAATATTATATTGAAAATAAATTGTGTTGGTCCCATTTTGCTTCCAAACCAAAAACACGATGATCCGACTTTCAATTATCAAGGATGATAGACCTTTGAAAAAAGTAAACCAAAAGATTAATGCAAGCCCAAGTAAACAAAAGAAACACATATGTATGTACAAGAGACATATGATAAATTTTAATTGTTAATAAGTTCAATTAGTATGATGGAGATGGTATAATTTATTATAGAGGTTAATGAGATTTCATGAATGAGGTGGTATTTACTTCGTTACAACAAAGAGTTGATGAAGGTTTGGATGCAACAACTTGGTAGTCCACTTATTTAGGTTGCAATGCAAGTTGTGTTTGTTTTAATTAGAAGATGGAAAAAAGTTTCAATTTTTTCTCTTTTTTTTCCAATGGAAACAAACCAAAATTCTATTGATTGTAATTAGTTTCTAGGTGCTAAACATGTTCATTATCATTTGAAATGTGATTTGGTATTGAAATGTTTGTTGATGTGTTTTAAAAATTAAATTTGAAGATTTTATGCATGATGCTTCATTAGTCACATATGCAATCACCTTCTTTCATTCATTAGCCATTACATTTTCAAGCAAAATTACAAATTCAAATATGAACATGGTGCCAAAACTCAATAAAAATATAAAACCTAGATTAAGTTTAAATTGGTTTTAATATGTGAATATTAAAATTTTAGATAACAATAATGAGGGAAATTCAAAACTCTGTAACAAACTACCCCCCAAACTTGATGCCTTCTCTTATGCAAGCAATGGAAAATTTTAATAAGGTGCAAACACATAAACACGACTCATAATGATTTGAAAATGACATATTCATGAGTTTTGTAAAATGCAACATTTTTTTAGTCATTAGTATGAATTAAAACAACTTTTATGATGATTTGCAAATCATGATTTCAAAGATATTAACATGATTTCAAATTAGAACATGCTTATATAACTTGTGTGTATTTGAGGAATACAAATATAATGTTGAGGAATTTTAATTTGATTAATCATTGGTTTTTAATGAGTTCTCTATGTCTTTGCATGATTATTATCTTGGGAAGTCACCCTTTTCATTGTTTCGTACAAGGTGTTTTGCATTGAACATGGATAATGGTCAAATTGCAATAATATGTTAAGCATGGTGATAATATGATGCATAACAAATCAAATTTGATTACGGGTTGATAAAATGTGAAAATGAGATGATGATTTCCTATGCTTAAGAGAAACAAAAAATTTCTCCATATTATTCTATATCCCTAAGGTTTATGACATAAATATTTTTGTGGCACAATGCGATAAACTCAATCACATGTTATTGTTCCTCTTAAGTTTCCTTCTAAGGCTTATCCCAATAAAAACAAATTTATTATTGGATTAACGATGGATTTATAGGTTAAGTTTTCATATTAACATATATATCTTTTCTAATATGCATCACCTTATATATATATCTTTTGTTGTATGCATGAGGAAATTGAAAATTTGCATTCTTGATCCGATTTTCAAAATGCTTGTCTCTTCCTAAATTTTTTTAATAATTTGCCAAAGGTCAAGTGTGAAAGTACACAAGTGATACGGGAAGTGGGAAAGTGAATTGAGAGAGTTTGATGCGCAAATTTGCATTTGGAAGACGCTAAGCACAAACACTTTGAGCTTTTGCAAGAGAAGTTGCTTATTGAGACTACACATACTCGCAAGCTTATTATTACTGTTGGGCAGGCACTCACTCATCAGTTTTCGCTGGTTTATTGAATTTTTTCAGTATCTGGTGGGTCAGTTAATTGTAAAAATTTTAGACCTTGACTTCCGCATCATGAGGTATAAAATAATAGCAAAGTTAAATCTTTAGGACCCACTTGGTATCAATTTTCTGAATGGTCAGTCAATCATGAGGCTATCAATAGTTATTTATTCTTTTGCGGTAAGAACCACATGATATGCATAATAAGGGTTGGTTTTTTGCAATAACTTGCGGGAGGATTGCGCAGTATCTTCGTATACTGTCTAGGTCGTTTATTAAATAGAAAGCTTTGACAAATTTTTATTCGTCTCATGCCACATGCAAATTATCCTACATCAAGCAAAGCTTACCATTAATAAAAAGAACTATACTTCATCAGCATCATCACTATACAGAACAAAATAACAGAGAAGTGGATATTCATTCACCAAGTATATACTTTCGCATAGACCCGACGACAAGGTTCTGAGTGAAGATGGCCGCCACTGAAGGCAACCACTCCAGGTGCAAGAGGTGTCACAGGAGGCAACCACCATTTCGGATCTCTTTGGAGACACCTGATTAAAGAAACCGCCATTCCAAATCTTCATGCACTAAGGCATGTACACTTGTTACATCCCCTTTGTGTTAGCTTTAAGTGTATAACGTTCGCATCAACTGTTCGTTGCTAATACGCTCTAGAGTTTTCCCTTGTTGCTCCACCTGAATTTTCTATGCCAAATCTTCCGTGTTCCTCAGAGGTTAACAATAAAAACAATACCACTTAAATTGACCAACATTGACGACATATTACCTCAAAGAAAGTCCTGACACGCTATAAAAAGAACTATTGGTGTTGTGGATCAGAGATGTTCAACAGAAAAAGAACACAAGCAAAACAACTTTCTCCCACTGCCGCAACATATACACAAGTGTTATTTTATCAGACCCCTTTATGAAAGAGTGTTTGACAAAACTATTGCAAAATCAGTGCAGTTGGGTCTACAGTGCAAAGCTGAAGGAGAATCCCTTGAAAGGTAATGTCCCTATTCATTAACAAAAGGCTTTCGTCAAAAAGCCAAGAGGAAGCGGCCAAGCCACACAGCTTAGGGTTTAGGGGTTACAGTGTGAAATCAACAGCTTAGTTGGTGTTTAAGCTTTTAGATGCTGGGCAAAAGGCAAATGCTTAAATGGATGAAAAAGGTTTGGATGAAAAAATGAATGAAAATTCAATGAATAATCAACATATGGGTATGATCCCCATAAGGGTATAGGCAGGGTTGTTTTGAAGGATTTTGTGATGTAGCCAAGGTGGCAAAAATCCAGAAACTAATTTAGCCAATTCTGGCTATGTGCCACATATGTAAGTAGAAGAAAACCAGGATCGTTCTATATTTTTGGCTACCTACTGGAACCTATTGTAGAAATCTGGCTATTTGGAAAAAAAAAAAAAAAAAAGTCCTCAAAATTTGGCGAATTCGGACCATTTTTTCCATGAAAAATCCTTTGAATTCGGTCGAATCAGGTCGAATTTAGGGTAGTAGTTCTTTACTTTTATGAACAACTTCTGATTCTGGTTTTGTTGGAAAAAACAAATTAGAATTGTTTCAGTTCCAGTTCTGCTTGACGGGTTCCAGCAATGGTTATTATCAATGTTGGCCAATTATATTGAGTTTTGACCCAATTTATCAAGCCAGTTATTAATCAACTACCAGCCAATTTTTTATGTTTTTTGGGGTAACAGGTTCAATTGGTAACCGCCCTAATACTGAATTTCTGAAAAATCTAATAACCTACTTGGATGACCCGATTATCATCCACGTAGGTTATCAATCTTCAAACACTAATACAAAATAATAATCATAACAATAATAAATATTTTTTAAAAAAATAGTTTGTTAAAAGACAAGGTGATTATTTGATAATCTATCCCCTATGCATCTCAACAGTTATTACCAATTTTTTTGATAACCTACCTGACCAAAACATTTTTTGATATTGATATTGATAACCTATATGATCCCCCCAAAAATTCAAAAATTCAAAAATCCAAAAAAAAAAAAAAAAAATTATTTAAAAAAAAAAAAAAAAAAAAAAAAAAA
>Ga0116227_10005159_pt1 | contig 27846 bp, 10 predicted proteins | sample S1TSphgellanicum_FD_89693 | JGI IMG/M metagenome (GOLD analysis project Ga0116227, IMG submission 89693) | Host-associated microbial communities from peat moss isolated from Minnesota, USA - S1T2_Fb - Sphagnum magellanicum MG | ecosystem: Host-associated > Plants > Peat moss > Unclassified...
GGGGTTAATTGGCAATCAACCACCGGTTTCAGACCAGGTTACTCAGAACTGGGTGTGGTTTCCAGAACTCGCACCTGAATTTGGTTCCATTTTTCTGTGGAATTTGAACCGGAGGCTCTCCATAAAATGCAAGAATTGCCCAACACTGGTTTTTACAAACTCTTTGTAATTTTTTGGGTACACCCTGTGTTTGTGGCCAGGGTGAACCAAAACTTACACTTGTACCTACAGTCAAAACCAAAGAGTGGATGACTTTCAGAAAGTCATCCATTGTCCTCACAAAGTCTACCATCCTACTTTTCAATAACCTCTTAAGTTTGCATTCTTATATTAGACTTTTATTTTTATTATCTCACATTATTCATTGGTCTCCTTTCAAATTTATATAGGATGCATAACACCTTCAACTTTTTTTTTGAATTCCCAAGATATATTGGATAGGATCTAGGCTGTTTCAATGTGAGGAATAATATATGAATGTGTGTGAGACAAAAAAATAATTTAATGGTAACAAGACAGTTTGGTTTCAAATTTGAAAACTTGTTAAAAACTTATTCCTTTGTTAAATATGTCATTGTGCATTCCAAGGGAAACGATAAGGTTTGTTTTTAAAGCATGTTGATGGCTTTGTGAATGGCATAAACATAGCATTACTAAACTCACATTGCTTCAAGCCTTCCAAAGAATTAGTGAGAGGAATGTTATCATTTCCTTACAAACCTTTTTGAATGTTTCAATTTATTTAATTTTATGTTTGGTTGAAGCAAGTAGTTCAACTTCTTTAAACAATACACTAGATCCTACAAGTTGCCATAAACAAGTCAATCTTTTGTGTCAAGCATAAAATTCAAACAAAAATTAACTAAAGTGCACCAATCCAAGAACAAACAAAAAGGACCAAATTAATATTGCAAAAAATTATCATTTGTGTTGTTTTGAAAAGCATTTGATTGTTATAATTTGCATGAAATTCTAAGTACAACAATTTGTTCAACTAATGAAGTTCCATTGCTTTTTACAAACTGAAATGCTAAAAAGAATATTCTATATTGGAGTTAGAAAATCATCTGATCTTTTGTTCATGATGTTAATATGAACCAAGTAAATCCACAATTGATGATATCACCTTCTCCACTTACATAACAAAAAAACACTTAGAATGATTTGACATATAGAGAAAAAGAGATGAAAAAAAAAGATTTTTTTTAATTAAAAAAAAACTTTAGTAGGCACACATAAAAAAATAACAACAAAAGCAAAATTACAAACAAGAAAAAACAAGAGGTGAGCTTGTTTCCCCACTTGCAACAATGATCAACAAAGTGAAAATGAAAGAAAAGAAAAAAAATGATTAGGAAAACTTTATGGGGGAAAAAAATGTTATACAGGTGAAAGCACATTATTTGAGGGGGATAATGTAATTGCATCATTTTTCAAGGTGCCCATGTTTGAACTTCAATCATGTCATTTTCAAAAAGAATTTTTCACAATGTTTTTGCATATTATAATAAACCAATACACAAAATAATCAAAATTTAAAGAAATTACATTTAATTTTTAAAATATGATGTGATGTTAAAATATATTTGTGAAAAAAAATCTATATGACAATGTATTGAAAAATGTAAATCTATTTGAAATGATTTATTATACATTGTGATTTCATATGATTGGACTAAGTTTGTGAACCATGTGAAAAGTGTGACCCTTGCCCATGCCCCTTGTTCCCCCCCAATGATGTGCTTCACCCATAGTGAATGAGCTTCCCCCACCACTTGCTACAACAATTGTGTTGATGTGACTAAAAAACAAAACAAAAAGAAAACATGAAAAGGGAAAGAAATGAAAAAATAAAAATAAATTGTAGCAAAAATATTTTACCATTTGCTATATATAATGAGCTTGCTACTTTGGTTTTAAATGAGGAAGAAGAAAAGAAATAGAAATTTATTACAATGGTGTGGCAATGAACATGTAATGATGGTGAATTGGTGACAACAAGCATGAGCAAGCAATTGTGGTTGTGAGCAAATAATGGTGATATGAATTCAAATATAAAGAATGTGGAAACAAATAAAAATAAAATGGTAGCAACAAATGTGCAAGCTTGTTGCATGCAATGGTGGGGTTTTTTGTTCACAATCTAGATGGTGATGATAACAAAGTTTGCAACATGGGAATTGCTAGTAGAAAATAAGGTTTAATTGACTAAGGAATTTGGTCAAAAACTACTCAAAATGGACAAGCATCAAAAAGGCTATCTTGTTGATTTTGACATGACTATTATGATTGAGGTGGTTTTTTGTTTAGTAGAATAATGAACCATTTGACTAGTCACTTTGATTAATGGATGGTGGACCATTTGATTGGCCAAATTTTTACCTAAATTTACATTTTATATTATCCAAAATGATACTTTGTTGTAGGTAAATAGGTAAGTGGTAAGGTAGGTTACAAAAGCTTAATAAGTAGGTTGTAAGATGATAAGTGGGAAGTAGGAGTTAGGTACATAATATGTGAGTAAGTAGGTGAGTGGATAGGGAGGTAGGCTATTTATTAGCCAAGATACAATGTTCCATTTGATTAAAAGACCATTGGCCATCTTGACCAAAAATGTCAATTTTTTAAATCTCCAACTTGACTAAGTGTCTCATTTCATTAAAACCCATTGGTCATTTTGACTAGGATGGTCATTTTTTTGTCCAACTTGAATGCATGTATCCATCAAATAAGTCATTCTAATCAACTTGATTGGTAAAAAAATACACATGTCATTCAAACCCTAAGCTTCTATGCAAAATGTATATGCCCATTAGTTAAAGGTGCAATCACAATAAAAGGAACCAAAACACTTGTTGAATGCAATGAAAAATTGTACTTTCACTATTTTTAAACACCACCATCACTTGTATTTAATGAATTCTTTGTTCATATTTTTAAATTGTGTTTATTTACTCATGAAGTTGAAATCCCATGAACTTCAAATCATTTCATTGCATTGAAAGATTTTTTTACCATTAAAAAATGCTTATTGAAAATGCTTTTCAGCAAACAAAATTTAGATGTGTTTTTTATTGTTCAAACCTCCATTGAATGTTTTCAAATTTGTTGTAAGCTCTAATATACTTCATAAAAAGGGCCACATGTGTTGTACCATTCAAAAGTCTTATTGAATTTTGTGATGATTTTATATTGGATTTTAACCATATTTTTAATGATTAGTATAAATCAAAATTTGTGATCATGGTTAAAAGCAAAGTTATAGGTTTGATTATAATGTAGGTCTTAATGTAAAAAAATCATATATGTGGTCTCAACATTGATATCCAATTTTTAAAATTGTATGAAATATTGTCCAATTAAATATTTAAAACCAATGTTAGAAGGCCACATGTCAAATGCAATCCTTAAAGAGGACTTAGTCTTTGACTTAATTGGCTCTTTTTGTTGTGACTAGGCATTCAGCAAGGATTGATTAGCAACTTGGATGTTTGAAATACCTATTGTTGTAGTAGTTGATGGGGGAAACCTAATTTGCAAACATGAAATTAGAAATGAAAAAGGTTGTGTGGACCATGTATGTTAGTTTAGACTAGATCAAAATTTGTGTTCATGGTTAAAATCAAAGTTGTAAATTTTATTTTAATATAAGGCTTGATACAAAAGCTTCTAATTTTTATTATAATATTAACCATATTTGGTCTTAATATCAATATCTAGTTCAAAAAATTGTATTTTAAAAAGAAATTTTTGTATTTAATAAATCAATACATGAAGACCACATGTATATTGTAGTCCTTGGTAAGGATTTTGACTTTGTTGGTAATGACTTTTTCTTGTTACGATTGCACCCCTTCCTCGGATTTGAAAAAAAATTGACATTAGTAATGTTGGCTATCAATATCATTTGCCATGCTCATATAATTTAGGAAGGGTCCAAACCTTCAAATTAAATTCCCACACACTACCCATACACCATACTCCTTAAAATACAAGAGATAAAATTTACATGTTTTTGGGCTAGGATCACCTACATGCTTCAATTTTGATCTTTATATAGGCTACGCACAATGAGGAACTCATTAGATTTGCTTATACACCTCACCTTACAGGGGTCACTCACCAAAACCATATACATTTGTTCTCGTGAACACTTTCATAATCAAAATGACCATCTAATTTCTAAATTCATCTATGGAAGAGTATGAAATTGTTTCAGGTTGCCTCTTCTTTCATAACATGTTCAACTATACATTTAGGCCTACTTTACACTAGATGTTAGGGCTGAAAAAACTTGGGGCCAACTTTGAGCATTTTTGGCTTGTTGTTTGGCCCCAAATTACTAATAAATGCTAGAACAGTGATGTCATGATATTAATAAATGTTGAAACATTGGCCCCAAGGGTTGCAAATTGGCTTCCCAAATTTGATGGTATCCTTTTTTCAGCCTTGGGGCCAATACAAGGCCATAATGTTCAGAATTGTTTAGTAACTTGGGGCAGATTGAAAAGATTTTTTCTATTTGAGCCTTGACTTCTAGTGTAAGGCCCTTGGGGCTGATTTCAACTTTTGCACCAGTAGGAATGCTTGATTTGAGTTGAACATTGGCCTTGACTCTTAGTGTAAAGCCCTTGGGGCTGATTTCAACTTTTGGAGCAATAGGAATGCTTGATTTGAGTTGAAAATTGGCCTTGACTGCTAGTGTAAAGTGGGCCTTAGATTTTATAACCAAGGTACATGTTTTCTTGTCTCCCATTTGAAATTGCCATAGAAGAGGGTGAGAGCTATGATGAGCTGCATTGTTGCAAGATGTGCTTTGGTCTTGTTTAGTAATCTTTGGGTTCAATCTCCATTTTCTCAGCTTGAAAATCAATGAATTATTTTTCACCCATCATTTTTCAATTCTAGCCCCTCCAAACACCATTTGAAATTGAACCAACTCGTCAAAATGGGTAGTCAAAATATGAACTATCAAAAGTCAGGTGAGACCATTCATTAAAAACTAACACTGATTTTTTCAACTGGAGGCTTTAGAAGGCTACTAGGGAACTGTTCTAGTTTTCTATTTTCACACATTTTTGTTGTGAGGCTTCTGGTAGGTAGTTTAAAAGATTTGTTGACTGAAAATTTCCAACCCCACATGGGTTCCCATACCCACAGAATCCAATGACTGCCATAGGATATGAAAAATGTAGTCTTGTGACTGAGGCTGTAGCCTTAAATTGTGGCCGCCTGGGATTAATCTATTGTGTGTGTTTTTGGGTATTTCGAGATGAGCTACTTGTTTTTCGAGGCTCAATTTTGGTGGGCTGAGCAACAAGTCGGATGAAATGTTTCACATAAAATATCTAATTTTCTCCATTTGTTTCTACATGAAAGTACTTGCCATACCTGCTGTTGTGTCCCACACAAACAAAACCCAAAAAAAACCATACACCCATACTCCCCTTTCCTAGGTCAAAAATGGTGACAAACAAATGTGAGAATAAGGTGATGTAAGTTTGCTACACGCCAATCCTTGCAGCAGCTCTAAATGCCACATGGACACATTGAGTGTCTATCTTTCCAATTACATAGTGGGAAAATGTGTAGTTTTTTTTAGAGATAAAATGAAATAAAATGATCAATTTTATTTTGCTAAAGGAAACTATATTAAGTCAGAATAGTCACTACAGTTCATAATTTTTATCCATGTTTTTTTACAAATGAATGACTTTGAATCCAAATTTTGACAACAGGCTACATGAGGAATTGAACTTCAACCAGAGAAAGTCTTGCCCGTTGCACCATAAAAGCCTAATTTGCACAAAAGAAATCATTAGCCGGTATTATTGAATGCCAAGGCAAATCTGACAGGCCCAAACAAGAGGGCTGGATGCAAATTTCAAAAGACCATAGATCATGAAAACAAAGGGTAACATATTCACTTTGTCAATGAAAATTCAAATTGCTGGTTGTTGATGCTTGCATGAACAAGACATCCAAAGCATCTTAACAACACCCATCCATCCATATTCCAAACAAATCATAGAAATCAAGAACTGAAAGATACAAAAATAAAAAACTTCAAAGTTGGTAGCATGAGCTAACTTTCAACCATCAAACTCTTGCCTCAAGTTTTATCCTTATGCATAGTACCAAGTTTTAGTGTCCTTCCAGTTTTGAATTGTTGTTCCAAAAGGAAAGTTCTACTTTAAAAAATTTATGGCTAAATATGTGAATGATAAATTCCAAATGCACTTTGGTTGATTGATTCCATACTTTAATTTTCATAAAACTTAACACAAGAAAACAATGATCACCCTCAACAAAACCAATTACTTGCAAAACAACAAGTTTAGCCAACTTGATGTATTTTAGGATTTTTTTCCAAGAATCTAAGAGGAAATAAATGGTTTCCACAACTTGGTTGGCAAGTTCACATGAAAAGGTTTTTGAATTGTCAATTTAACAATGTTTGTCATTTTAAACACAAATAGAAATATTTGAAAGTCAAGAGTAGCAACTAAAAACAAGTTTGGAACTCATACCTCATGAAGTCTTTCCTTTATAAGCTAACATAGGGTTGGGTCTCAATGATTGCCACATGAACATTGAAACTTTTTCTAGTTTTAGTTATAGCCAATATTATGGGTACACAACTCCCAATGCATCCATTAAATCTTGAATATAAAACTACAAGCATCACACAATGCACACATTCATTAAATCACAACGCATAAAACTTGGAAGTTGTAGCAAGCAATGAAGCATGAAAACAAGGAACAAAAAACAATAACAAGCACAACTTACAATAGAATTGAGATGAGAACACAACTGTAAGGTTTTAAGAGTTTAGGAACTTCTTAAATCTTGTAGCTTGAAGTCTTCTAATTGGATTCCAGTTGGAAAAGATTCCTAATTCAAAATGTGTAGCAGCATTTCTCAAAGCACAGTGACTCCAATCCATCATTGACTATTCATTATTCGATGAAAAAAATGTTTGACAAGTTACTTTATTCATTGCAAGCTCATGAAGATAAACAAAAATGCAATTGATGAACAATGAGAACCCGTAGCACAAAGGAGATGAGATTTGATAATTGTGAATGTTCATTGCTAAGTGCACAATACGAATTACATGTTATCTAAAGTCTAGGTGTGGCAAAAAAAACATTTAATTGAACATTAAGGCTGTGAAATTGACAACCCACATTGGTGAAACTTGACTATCCACATTCAAGATACATAAGTGTTGAGCAAACTGTTGCTTTCTCAATGATGGCAAAGGGGGTGACGTTTGTCATCTTGTCGTCCTCATCATGTTGACACTGAAAAACCCCTGGGGTTCTTCTGTGAAATGGGGCAAGAAAAAAAACCCTCCTTTGTGGGATTCACCATCTAATACATTAAATTGAAAAAAATGAATTTTGCTAAAAAAAACTGCACCCAATAGACCCAGGTTTTGACTTGAGGAATATGGTTGTAGTGAAAGTTAAAGTGATTAGCTCTCTTAATTTTTGGTGGCAATTTTTTTGTTATTTTGTGAAATTATTTTTGAGATTTTTTTGGAAATAAACATGTATTTCAAGGTTATGGTATGTTTTTCAGCACAAAATTCACCCCAAGAAAAACATGCACACACACACACCTCGTGCATAGGCAGTTTTCAAAATCCAAACCCGACATCACCAGTCTTTGTCTCCACATATACATTGATGTCTATCGAATATAATTGGATGAGCACAATTGGCTTTTAAATATAGTAAAGGCAAGATATTAATATTATCAAATGAGAAAATTGGATGATCACATGGGTCATGCTTGTGATACTCAGAAGGAATGTCACATTGCAACCCACAATATTCAAAACTCAAAAATGGAACATCCCATTGCAAAGGACTCCAACCTAGAAAAGAAATCAAACCTCAAGATAATTCAGAATGAAAGTATATGCAAAATGAAACTTCTAGTTTATGCTAAGATTTGGAAATGAAATAATTAATTTTGACTAATACTGTGAGAAAAAATAATTACATAAAGTTTGATATTTGATCCTACTAATGGGGGGTTTTTTTTCCCCCCCCAATTTTCTGATATCAGAAAAATGGAGAAATTCTCCAACAAGTTAGCAAAAAATGTCAAATTCACAGTAGAAAAAGAAGAATTTCCCGACCTTTTTTTAATGAAGAATGACAAAATTTGTTGGAAAAGAAACTCTACTCCCCTCGTTTTCCTCCTTTGTTGTTATACCATATTCTTCATACAGGGAACATGCTAGACAGCAGGAATAATACTGTAAATGAATGGGGTCGCCATATTCCGCAAGGCTCCAGCTGACATACATACTAGAGTGGGTTGGTTATCTGAATGTTTTATAACCTCTGATTCTGGTTTCTAGGAAAAATTTGGTATTCAAAGAACCTCCAGATCCTCCCCTTTTGTTTTGAACCCTCAGTTTTCATGAAAATAATCCGCAAAAAACCAGCAGTTTTCTAAGAGGTCATTCAATGACAGATTCTTAGATTATATATCAGAGTTGGTGCTCAGATTTTTGTGAACCATGGTAACACATTAGAACCAGTTATTGGATTTTTTGAGAACTGCCCAGTTAGATATCTTTGGGAACCAGTGGTTGTTGGGTCCCATTTCTGATAACTGTCTAACACAAATACATACCAAAGTGGACAGTCATTGGAATTTTTTGATAAGCTCTGGTTAGGGTTTGTAAAACATTGGAAATTGAAGAACCTCCGGTTCTGGTTCATTCGAAAATGTTTCAGAATCAAGGAACCTCCCATTCAGGTTTGTTTTTGTAAAGCCTCAAAGAACTAGCCAATTTGAATCATGAAAATAACCAGCAAAAAACCAACAATTTTCTAAAAATGTATTTGACCAGTTCTTAGATTTCACGGGAACTTGGGTTAATATACATCAGAATCAGTTCTCAGCTTTTTGTGAAAAGACCTCAAAGAACCAGCAGGTTTTTAAAAAGGTTATTTGACCAGTTCTTAGATTTCATGAGAAGTGTGGTCAGTATATCAGAATTGGTTCTCAGACTTTTCTGAAAAAGCCTCAAAGAACCAGCAGTTTTCTAAAAACTTATTTGACCAGTCTAACCATGGTTAATACATCAGAATCGGATCTCAGATCTTTTGTGAACCAACGGTTATACATCAAACTCCTGTTCTTGGATTTTTTCATCTTGAGAACCTTCAGTGATCAGGTCACCTTTCTCAAAACCGCCCAAAATTCATCCATACCCAGGCACTGCACCCAAAATAGAACACCCACAAACAAAGAAGATATGGAGAATCGTGAGTCCCGCTAAGAGACAAACGAGTTGCACAAAGAAGAAACACAAAATATAAGATAGGGCTTGAGTTCTCGACACTCCAATGTATATAGTACACGAGTTGAATATCAGGTTCAACAAGAATCTTATATTCAACAAAAAGATGTATTATTTTTTAGACATGCTGAAATGTTCAAAAATTATTTCCTTAAAAGAAAAAATTGTTCTTAATGAAAATGAAACATCTTTTGCAATATTTGGGAATATTCCATCATGAAAATGGAATCTTCAAAACTAAACAATTAGTCGGCAGACACCTGGTGTACTTGCAATTCAACTATAGTACTTGCTAGGGGACAAACAAGTTGCAAAGTCGAAGAACAAGAATACAGTGTAAACACAAATCAATATGGAAAGTTAATAGCGTCTAAACAAATTATGTAAGCCACCGAAGATGATTACGGGCTGCTTAATTGGCAAGAGGACATGGCTGCAGGGCGCAGGAGCGCTGAGACTATATCTGGATATCTGGTGGCCTCAATCGGAAATCAATGGTGAAGGCAAATTGAGTGAGCCACTATTTCTTCACAACCAGCCCTCTTCACAGATAGAAAGGGCTCTTCATGGATGCAAAATAAATTACTTCATCTATATTCAAGAAAGAGGTCGTTGTCAGAGAATAGGAGTCGTCTTGATGACGAATCAAAATGCGACATTTCAGCAAAGATTTGTCATCCTGTTGATTATGGGTACATAGTTCCTTCCTCCATTCCTTCCTGCCTCAGAGACTGGTAGATTAATCGTATTGTAGGGCCTAAATTCGACATAAAAACAGTACTGAAAATAATAAATACAACTTTATGTATCATTGCATGCATTCATGCAATGAATTGAAATAGAAATTTTACAGGGCCTTAAATATTGCAGCGGTAGATCGGCTTTCCCGGGGGCGTCATGACCTATTCGCCCTCCAATTCTGACGTAGGTACCAACTTCCGTCATCTCCTCGGCACGATCGTAGCTCCTCCATTGCGCACGATCACAGATATGCTTTACGCTGCGCGTGAATTTCACGTGGGTGCACGTGCTTGCTTGGGTCCACGTGCTGCCGTAGGATCTGCCAGGCTGCTGCAGTAGCAGGCAGGGAAGAAAACGGGCGGGCTGGGGGGGGTGCGGGGTACTACCACCGAGCTCCTGTAATATTTTGGGGCTGATCAAATTTTCCAGTCTGCACGGCATGTTTTTGGCGTACAGGAAAAAGACTTGAGCAGGAGTTACTGTGAAACCAATCCCAGTTCTGAAAACGACCGTCAATATGTGCTGCAGGTGCAGCCTTTACGAGAGCTCTGCACAGAGACAGAGATACAGGTTTTCATCATTTTAATTTCTGACGACTTAATCAAAGCATACGGCCTCATCAGTGTTTGTTTTTTTCAAGGACTTTGTGATGTAACCAAGGTCGCCATGATGCAAAAAAAATTAATTTAGTCAAATTTGGCTACATTCTTGATATGAACGTAGAAAAATTAAACAGAATGCTTCTATATTCCTGGCTAGTTATTGGAACTTCTCTTAAAATTTTGACAATTGGGGATTTGTTTTTTTTTCTCAAAATCTGGCGGATTTTGGGGTTTTTTTTTCCTCCATGGAAATTCCTTAGTGTAGGTCGAAATCATAATTTTCAGGTCCAAATTTAGCTAAAACTTCACCATCAAAAGAAATACTGCGCGCTGGGCCTCATTCATATTAATTCCAACCTAAGTTTTGTTTCAAATTTTTCAAGGCCGGGGAGAAAAGAAAAAAAACAACAACAGCCACCGCGATTGCAGTAAACACAGAACCGTTCAGTCGGAATATTCCGTATCGCATCACTCTTGACGTATATTCTGTCTGTCTGGCAAAATGAAAAAGGAATTAGAGAAGCTTTTTCCTTGTCTTCGAGTGAGGTCAGACCGCCCTTTTAAAAAAACCCTGCCAGATTGTGTTTTTTCTGGTCTTTAGCTGCAAAAAGCAGAGAGATTCAGTACGAGGCGGGAAACGTAGACAGATTCAAAGGTCCGAAATCATATCTTTGTCCGCGAGCAGCAGTTTTGTAGGTGGATTTGCTAGCCTGGTCCGAGCCTTTCAGGTTTCCAAGGCGTATGCACATCTGTAATTGGTTGTGTGCAGCCAGCTTCACAGTCATGTTTATTCTTTATTCAAGCAGCGGGCCGCGGCTCTAAAAGTCGGCTCGAGTACTACTAGCAGAGATTAATCGTATTATGTGATGGCAGAAAATACACCAATGGGCATCAAAGGCCGATGTAATCCATAAACGAGCTGCTGAAACGGTGTGTAATCTGTTGCAACCTTATAGCTGGTTTGTCTAGCATGAAAGCACTAAAACTGTGGAATGTTTTTGGACCTCTTTGTTGTTGTTGTTGTTGTAATAGTACTTCTCCTGCAGAGTATTCCTGCTTTGTCTAGAAAATTATATTAGCGTGATAAGTGCGGCGTGTGATAAGTGCGTACACTCTAAGGAGCTTGATATCATCAGACTAAAATGGAGCATCTCGGATATTTTGTCGCTTGTTTTGTTTTTCCTACAGTTTTGCTCACTACAGCCTAATGTGTGCCTGGACTCTGTCTTCTGCATAATCAAGTTAATAGTCGCGATCGATCTCGTGTCACGGACTGCATACCTAACAGTTGCTTTGAGCATGTTTAGTAAAGCTATAATATGTAAGAAAACTAGTGGCCGCACTTGGTTTTTCTTCCTGTGAACGTATTCCTGTGACTTCTTTTCTTCGCTGCTAAAATAAAACCATTTTTCGTTTCTAGTTTCTATTTGCTCTTTTCTGTTTTCAGTTTTGCACGCGTGAAGAAAAACCGATGGAGGACGCTTTTTTTTTCTGCAGGTTTAGATTGCCAGTGCCAGGAAGATGGAACGTCGATGAGCCGGATGAACCTGCACGAACTTGAGTTTTCTTTGTGTCAAATTTAATGCTTTACTAGAATAGAGTTCGCCGATGATCGATGTCCACAATTTGTACGACGTTACTGCTCAAGATCATCCGGCTACTTGACAGATCAAACATGAGAGATCATGAGTCAGTGGTGTCGACATTGTTCCGATTTGTCTCTCTGAAGCAATGTGAGCTTGACTGAACGTTAATGCAGTTGGTGTACGTGGGTGGCCCCTGCATACTAGCTACCTTGCAGTCCATTACTTTTTCGGATTGCAGGAATTCTTTGGAGGTGTGGCGAGAAGGAAGGCGAGCTGAAGATGGTTTGACAACTCAGACATCATCCTCATGTGCGGTACACCTGCAACGTACCCACCTCCACCTGCTGCTGCTCCTCCTGTTCTAGATAGATAGTGGTCGAGATGTCTTTGTGTCAATTATTGGCTTGGAGAAAGTAGTAGTAGACGTGCAGTAGGAACAGTCATCCACAACACGACACTTAACGTTGAAGGTCGGTTCTGTCCCGTGTGCCGTTGTGTCCAATCATGCAGCAAGAGGCGTCGTTTCTGACTACAGGCCGCCGATTGTAACAACTCAGTTGCAATACACGACATATGACCCGAAGGAAATCAGATCATATTCTCGTATTTTGGAACAATATTCGCGGGCGGCGCCATCGTCTCGGATGTCACTTTTGATTGTGTTCAAGTTCTAGCTTCGAAGAGTACCGTTAGCATACGACTCACGGACATCAACCTGTGCAGGCGTCCTCAATAGGTACTCGAGAAATCTCGGATACCTGATCACAGCCTAACATCGATTGCTTCAGTTGTCATGAGTTCGAGTTGACATTCTTCATCACCACAGGTTTAAGACAGGAGAAGATTTGGCTTCTTGAGGTCAACTAATTCGAGAGCAGATCGAATCTGGAAAACCAGTACTGTGGGCCGGCCGCTAGCTACCGCAAAAGCTGCAGCTCATGTAAGTACCATAAACTCGATGAACCCAACGGACATAACGCCTAGCACTTCAAAATCTTAAGCATATATAGTAGCAGCAATTAATTTTCTTCAGTTAACAATGCTTGCTGGTTCACATGCTTGCACAATCATTTACGTTTGATTTTTGTGAACACGCAAAGAGGAATTCAATAGTTCTTTATCTGTTACAGCTATAAGAGCTGCCCTTGTAAGTGATTAAACCCATCGGCTCTGGGGACATGGAGAAGCACTGGATGTCAACATATTGTTACTTGACTATAGATAGTATGCGGAGTCCTGTAGCTTTTGTGTGCGTTCTGAAATCCTTAGATCTTACATAGGAGTCACAATTAATGATCTACGAACGCGGATCTTGCAACCGACAGATCGTAAATGTCTTGCAAGCTTATATGTCTCTAAAGCCCATTACCTACGGATTGTTCCTGTTACCTCCCTCATCTAGCTAGCCACGAAGAGCTTCTCCCAGGTAGTCATAGACAACAGTTTAATGAAATGAGCATATGATCAAATGACCGCGATATCGATGCCAGCAACCACTAGTACCTAATGGGGGTTGATGGAGAGAGCCAGGTCCATAATCTAGGATGTCTCGTACTGCGTCCGAACTTTGCTTCGTGATGTGCTGCATGACCTGCAATTAGCTGTAGCTACTAGCTAGGATGGATCATGGTTAGCTTCTTTTGAGATACATCCAGCATGACAGGGTGCATATATCACAGTTGGTAACTGCTCAGCTTCGTAGCCTCCTTGGTATCCAGGCGAGGCATCGACCCTCAAATACACGAGTGTCGAAGAACCTGCTCATCTACTGTCAACCTGGAGATATTCAGCAACCTATCAGCTCTATTTCAAATACCTAGAAGTGGTCTAGCTCTGAGTACAGACTCCAGAAAGATTTTGAATAGAACATGTTATTAATTCTCTATTCATGGATCGAAGACGGCAATTGGGTCGTCGACTTCAACATCAAGAGGGTCACACGCAGTTCAAGTAGCTGTAACATCAGTAGCTAGATCTACTGATCCAATGAGTCTCGATGTCTACAAGTAGTATTTGTTCACACTTATCATAGGTCGGAGCTTCCAGAGGTGCAGTTATATGTTATTCAGTGACCTTCCAGGAACGATATTAGAGCATCTCCATCAGTGCGACCCTGCACTGAAAATTTTGGATGAAGTACAGCAGTCATATCTAGTGAATCCACTGGAAGACTGTTGTGACCTTGGAAAAATGCACGGCTTCCAAGACCCTTTAGGAGTCATGTCTTAGAAGTAACGGAGCTCCCACAGGTGGTCCCAGAATCTTACCGTGACTCGTAGTGCAGGTGCAAGGCAAGAGACTATTATTATATGTAGTGGAGGTTGTGCAGCAGCTGGGTTTCGTAGCCACTGAGCAGCGAGCTAATTCTAAAGACGAGTGCTGCACTGCGTTTTAGCGGTGTTACGAGAGCTGCTTCCGGTCTGCAACTTTTTTCAGCATGGATGACTTCAGGCGAAGAATTCAGGTGGGTGTTGTATAACTACCATGAGTAACATAATAATATACTCAGCTTTGTAGAATGACGGGATCGACTTGTAAGTCGAAGTCGTGGAGGTAAAAATACTATGCTAAAACGTATGTAGAGATCTAGAACTCAATAACTTCATAACAACTAAAATCTGCAGCGTTTTCTTTTATTTCCCGTCCTAGCTTCTTGCAGCGACCTGCAGCAGCAGCGTCTAATTGTTGGCATATTGACCCGCTTGCAAGACAAAGACTACCATTAGGTGGAGTACTCTGGACTAAGGTACTCTTTTCATTAAGGTGCTGTGATCGCAGTAACCTAATGGAAAACCATTGAAATAGGACCTTGCTTCTTGTTGCAAGGATAATCACTTTACATTTGAGAGCTGCAAGTGGGTTAAAAATATGTTATTAATCATGTTGGAACTCTGGGAACATATGTTCTCATTTTTAAAAAATGTTCTAATCATACTCTTGCAATTGGTCAATGCTTGTTCATTAGAGCACCACAACTAATTGAAAAAACTTAATGGATACTGTGATAGCAGAATCTATGATCACAACTACCTAATGGAAAGATGTCTTAACTCCAATTTTTTTCTTAAAAGCACCAGGAAGTGCAGAACTTATTTCACTTACTTTTACATCACATTGTAACCGATCATGTTATACGAGATCCATATCGTCGTTTTAGCATCGATTACTTAAGATCGAATCAAATTTTCTAACTATCCGCATTAAACAGCCCACTAATTATGTATGCACCTCATGCACTTCCTGAGAGTACCGTTGAGGACAAGGGGACCAGCTGCTGACGACGTTTGAGCTTTAAGACTTTTGATATCAATACTGCTTCGAGTTTGTTTTACCTTCGTAGCTACCAAATCAATCTCACAATAACCGATGCATGCAAACCACATTAACGACGCAGATAGAGGGGAGAAAGAAAAAGAAAAAAGGGGTGGTAGCATTGTACTATAATCGTATTAGAGTATAATTATGGCCAGAAGCTGGCTGCAATGTCAACGGACACCTGTAAAGCTGCAAACTCCTGTTGTTACTGATTATCAACAGCAACAACTGCAGACTAGACTGATGACCATCAATCAGTGTAATGGATCTAGAAATCCAAGAACGGTGGGATGACGAGTGGGTACTTAGAAGTGTTGGTCTGTTCTTCATTTCTAAGAAGAACCTCCCGTCCCGGTTCTTTAAAAAAATTAGAATGATTCCAGTTCCAGTTCCACAAAAAAAAGGGAACTCCAGATCCAGTTATGGCAAAAAATTCAGGTTGTTGTTCTGGAAATCAGACCCCATTCTGGTTTCAGTTCCAGGTAACCCCGTTTGAAACTGATGGTTCACCCTTGATTCCAGACTTTTTTTCCCAGAAAAAGTTTATTATCAAAAAATTATGGTTCCAGTTCCAGAATCAGTTCTGGTTGGCTTCAGTTCCAATCCAAAACCAGATCCAGTTTTTAACCCTGTTCCAGTTTGGGTTCTGGAAATCAAACCTGGTTCCAATTTGGCTTTTATTAATTGAAACTCAAACCAGGTAACCACCCAATGCACCAGTGTTGGTCTGGCATCAACTTTTGAACATACCAACTGGTCCTGGTATCAGGGTTTTTCTTTTTTCGTAGCAGGCTGGTCCTCGTATTGAGTACTGTTAAAAACTTTCATATCAGTCTGGTATTGGGTCAAAGACTGTTTTTGACTGGTATATGACAGGTATATAACTGGTATTGAGACTGGTATTAAACTGGTAGAAGGCTGGTATTACCTGAAGTACCTATATAACCAGACTGGTACTGTCAGCTCATTCCAGACTGGTAGGGTCCTTGCTACCAGCCTTGATACCTGGGCGCACTTACTGATTGATCAGTACTAGCCTCTAACCAGTATTTGTACACTACGTTTTATGCTCCCTAGCTTCCCCTATAAATTATAGGTATAAAGTATACGTACATGGGAGTTTAATCTGTTCACAATTCTGGGTATATAAATGTGGGGCTCTGACGATGAGGCAGGATGCAGCAGCAGGAGGCTCCATCCCATATGTCATCTCACCTGAGGTAAACACTTACTGCACATTCATATAGTTGGTTCATGTCCTTTGGATCGATCCAGTTCTTTTCCTTTTGAGAAACTTATTCAGATCCATATTATTAATTATCTTCATCATATTAATACTAATATTAATATTAACGTAAATATTTATTATTGAAGATCATACCATAATAGACTGTAGTAGTTGTTGTTGATTTGTTGGAGTAGTGGTGGTAATAGGGTAGATATAACCAATATTTTGAACAAAGATTAAAGTGTCTTCTGCATCGGTTCTCCAAGTCTTAGAATATTATGTGTAGGTAAAGCACATGGGCAAGGGTGTGTTACTGAAATAAGGGCATGCACTAGGCGATAGCTAAGGGCAGGCCTGATTTTGACAATGCCCTCACCCCTGTGCTTTTACCCGGCATAAAGACTGCCACAGAAACGTTTCAAAATGAAAAAGCCCTCCTGTAAAATGAAATGTTCCTCTCCTGAGTGGAGGGAAAATTCTGCTTATAACTGACCCTTCAAATACACTAGCAAATTTCTGCTTGGTCTTTACATGATTGAAATGGACTATCAGAGATGGGGATTTTCAATGGAGGCAGAAATATATATAGCTTGTCATCAGGTTGTAATGTAAACCAAACATTATGAATGCATGCCATGCACTACAGATTTTTGGGCCCAAATATGAGATGAACTGTCAATGTTGTTTTACAAACTTGAAGTTTTACAAGCTAGTTCTCATCAGTGTGGAAATTTTGCATTATGATTCATAATGTGCAATTAAAGGTCTCAATACCCACATGTACAAATCCTGACAGGAGATTGATTGTAACAGTTTTCCGGGCAAATTAATTCGTGGTGGGTATTAGGGTAATACATATTACAGATATGGGGATCCTAGCTGGTACCCGATTTCTTTGCTGATTATTATTATTAAATTATTTAGTTGCTATATGAATGTACAGAACTGCCATAGCTCTACTACCTGCACGATTTAAGTTATGGAGATTGCAGGTTTTGACAAAAAAAAAGGATTTAGTTGTTTTTGCAGGATCTGATACAAGGGAGCTTGAAGAACTACTGTGGAGTGGTTCTGGATTGTGAGACTGGGGATTATTTGGGGACAACTGTGCTTTTTGTTCCACCAGATCCAGGTCAAGAAGGTGCCCATTTCCCTAGGTCCGGCAAATCAGCATGGGTCACCAGTATAAATGTGGTTGGTGCAAGGAGTGAGGTATTAGTTCGCAATAGTAAAAAGGAGACCCATGTAGCACAGCTGCTGCTCACATCCAGTGCCTTTGGATTGGTGTTTCTGAGCGTCCATACTTGGCCTGGGACCTTCGGCCTGGCTTTCCTTCGAATGGTCACTGGCCCTTCTAGTCTCCCACACAGACAGTTTGTGGAGCCCCAGTGTGGTGATCGAGTCTATGTCCTTGGGTAAAATTCATTTTATGCATATCAACTATCATGTATCAAGGTTTAAGGTTTTTTTGATAAGTTTTCTTACAATAATTCTTTCTTTCTTCACAACAAGGTAAAATTGAGAGGATTTCAAAGAAAGGTGAGAGAATAAAGATGATAAAGAAGCAAGAGTTAAAATACTAAGAGCTTTCCACCCAACCTTAGCAATTTTTGCTCAATGTCGTATAGTTGGGTGGAGGAGAGCTCTCCAATAAATCTTGCTTTTATCACCTCTATTCTTTCAACTTTGTAAGACTTAAGTTGGGAGAGCTCTCCACCAAACTTTAGCATTACACCTAACTCGAGCAACTTGTATCACCCTAGGGTTAGGAGAGAGCTTTCAAAGAAACTTGCTTTTATTAGCTCTATTCTCTCACCTTCTTAAGACTTACTGAGAGCTGTCCACCCAACTCTAGCAACTTATTTGATTCTAGTGTTAGGTTGAGAGCTCTCAATAAACCTTATTTTTACTGTCTCTATTTTCTCACCTTTGTAAGAATTACTGAGAGCTCTCTGCCCAACTTCAGCAACTTTTGGGATCTTAGGATTAGGTAGAAAGCTTTCAATAAAGCTTTGGTTTATCATCTCTATTTTATCACCTTTCTAGTGTCAATTTTCCTCAAAGTTGTGCCCCACCCTTTTAATGTATTACTTGAGTTTAGAATAATCAAGGAAAAGAAAACTCAATAAACTAGAGCATGGAAGAGCCATCAATCTCAGATGAAATGGAATTTACACCAACTAGTGCCAACTTCACAATGTGCTAAATTGGTTCCTTTGTTTTTTTGGTGACTATTGGCAGGTTTGAAGCCAATTGGGAGTCAGGAATTATACCAGATGTGCGCCTCCGACCAGCTAAGGTCATAAGTTCAGTGCATGGTGATGTAGTGAAAGTAGATTTTACAGCTGGTCAGTTGGGAGGAATGCTAACTACTCCAAGAGGATTTATGGGTGGGTTGGTTGTTCGGGCAGATGGATATTGGACTGGCCTAATCACTTGCAATGCTCTTCCTAATCATCCAGAACTTGCTGATTTTGCATCTGCCTCTAACATCTACTCCTTGCTTGAGGAACTATAGAAAAGAGACCATCTTCTCTAATTAATACATTATTACTCATGTGACCGTTTCACAAAATTTTGGAAGGGGCACTAAGTGTCCATGTTACATTTCTTAGTTTGACTTGTCAGGTGTAATATTGCAGAACAACTCCCTTGACAAATGTTTGGTTAAGGCATGGAAATTATCTTACAACTCACCTTGGTTGCGGTTTGTTTGTTTCCAAGATTGCTCAACTTTTTTTGTGTACATATTTGGAGACTCACTTGTAGCCAGCATGTAAGGTAAATCATCAGTGAATCATCAATCACTACCAATCTTGCTAAGTGGTGGTCACACTGATTGATCATTGTGTTGCATCTACATATACATCAATAAGAGGACACCTGGTGATTGTTATCTATTGGAGGAATACACAACAAAATGCTTCAATGAAGTGGTGCCAAGTGCCTTGAATGAAGACTATTGCACACTTTTCAAACATTGACAATGTGGCCTTATCTAATCCTTGAAATGCCAATTCTTTGAAAAATGGAAGAATTTGTGGTTTTCAATGATCAAGCTATCAATAAAAGATCAAACCATCCCATATTTCATAAATGCTCGAGGGCACTAGAGTGGGTTAAGAAATATTGAAAAAAATGTTTGAAGTTACCAACAATGCAAAGAAACCAACTCACATGTCATAATAGGTTCTCCAACTTCAAAATGCAAGAAGGAAATGTGATATCTTTAGTTTCATGAAAAATGTTGCAAGACTTATTTTACTTAATTAACACATTGTGGAGATTTTCCAACACATGACATCCTTGTTGAACAATTCTTTAGATGTTTTACTTACCAATTGTGATAGTTAATAAAGTGATTTCAAATGAAAGAATTGCTACCCATGGAAGAGCTAGCAAAACATATTCTAAAACATGAAGTAATTATTTTGCTAATAAGGACCACATAAGTTTAGAAAAATAGTCAACCATTGGGCTTTAAATGTATTTTGAAATAAAAAAGGTATAACTACAAGGATGAAATGTGTTTCAACAACAATCAAGTAACAATGATCAAAAATAAATAAAAAATCATTTGAAAGGAGAGATTAAATTAAGGTTTGGATGTTTGGAAGAAACAAAAGGCTACACTTTGCACCCAAGTTCAGTGCAGGAAGGGCGGCATGCAACATCCATCACTTAATCCATCACCTTTGCTAATTTTTTTATGGAAAGTGATGTTTTATCAATTTTGACTTTATCTGTATTAATACTGTCATGTCCATTTTGCCTAAAGGTTTTGCTCCTTCATGGGATTGCAAACTTGCTTCTTGCAACCACGCTTACCACTCTTGGTGTGCACTTAATCATATCTCAACTTCTTCAAAGTGTTTGCATTGGGAGGAGGAGATGCATGTAGATTGGTGGACAATGTCTAGAATCAAGAAACTTAGTTCTAAAGAAGAGAAAGCAAAGGAAACAAACCTAGGACATCTATATACAACTTTGGAAGGTACGTGATTCTAGCATGAATCCTTTGAACAAAATTTTGGGTTTTGATGTCTTTCAATTTGTTTTCAAATGTGGTACATCAATCCAGACATAATCATCATAATCAACATCAAGTTTTTAGTAGTTCATTTTGTCAATCTTGAATTTCATTTCCAAATCAAAATCGAATATGTATGAATGGGAATTAACTTCAAGTATAGACCTTTCAATAGGGCAATTATACGATTTCTAGATCTATAGAATTCCCATTGTATGTTTGTCTAACTTAATCCTAGATATGTGCATAGACTCCATTACCAGTCCCAATATTCTCCTAACAACAAATTTTTCCTTGGGTGGTACCACTAAGAACCACTTTACATACCAAACTCATAGGAAAGTTGGATCCAATTTGAAAAATAAAATTTCATCTATTTACACATTGGTTTATTTGATTGGACTAGGTGGGCTATGGGGTTCCCACTTATGCACACACTCATGAAAAATAATGAACTCCTTAAAACGTATAATATGCATTGACATTTTGATTCTTGAACCATTCTTAATCCATTCTTGACCCAATTCTCGATTTATGTTTTTAAGTGTCCTTACACTTACACATTACATATTTTTTCTTGTTTTTTTGGTACATGCACAAAGGAATGATCCAAACTAATCATTAAAACAGCAAAAGGTGAAAATAGTTATCATTTGTGTTCTTGACATTAATGACCTTTTGGGGCTTCACGATCTTGATTTCAAAAATTCATAACTAAATCAAAATTGATTTAATCAATTATATATAAAAGGCATCAAATAAGTTGGCATTTGAAATTAACATCCAAGAAAAATTCTCAAAAAATAGGTTCTTTTTGTGTTCCTAATCAAAAAAATCCTTCATGTGACATTCTTAAAACAATTTCCTTATGCATTCATTTTTCACATCAAAACACGTTTTTTTGTAAATTTAGTTAAATTTTTGAATTCCACATGACTTGGGTAACCTTTTGATAAATAATTTGGAATGAAAAGTTTTCTTTATGTGAATCCTATGTTGTCTTAAAGTTGGATGGGTCACAAAAATTTGGGGTGTGACATTCCTAGTGGTACCACCCAAGGATAAATTTGCCATTAGCCTTTTGTAGTTTTTTGTACACTCTTCAACATGTACTTCCCCTCCATCTTTCAAAGCAGAAAACTATAATAGTTTTTTGTGATGTCAATTTGTCCATTAAGAAGTATTTTCAATCCAACAAAATCCATCTAGATGTTTGCAATCTTGGCAAAGTCCCATCACACTTAGGGTAAAAGCAAACTACATTGTCCATTTTGTAACGTCACAAGGCAAAAATCCAATACTTCTAATTATTGCAATGTATTCTACTTCAATTAGTAAGGAAATATGTAAAATGGGATTCATATCTATAATCTATATTGTTATAGGAAACTAATCCCAAAAAAATTAAATCAAATAATCATTTTTGAATTTTTGGGGGAGTTTTAAACTTATGTCTTTTCTTGCATCATGACGCGCTCCCAAGTCATGGGGTGAAACCCACTTGAGGGTTTCCCAAAGTCAAGTTGCGGAAATTGTGATTTAGTGGCGCGCTCTCGGCTTCCAACTCTAAAAAGGGGTAGAGGGTCGAGTTGGGAGCCTAGGGATTAGACTAGGAAGATGGACTAGTAGATCAAGCACGAATCTGCATCCAAAACCAACCACAAGAGGGTTAGTTCACATTCGGGAACACCCTTAGCTGTTGGGACAAGCCACGAACACTTTGGACTACTTCACTCACCACGGCCCGGACTCGGGGGAAGCCACCACCTTCCCCTTTATAGTATTCTTTGCATCTCACTGCGGAGGCTACATTCGAATGGCACATTTTGTTGGGACTCCCGAAATGGAGTCCTGAAACTATCCTGGGTTGGAGTCCCGGGACTTTGGACGGCCACAGCTCCTCGCCCCGAACTCGGATCGAGACAAGTCCTAAACCAAAGTTGTAGCTCTCGTTGAGAGCTTTCCAACGCCGTGTCGCACTCTTCAAGGCGACGTCAGGAAGAGGTTGATTCCTGACTTTTAGTGATCGGGAGTCAAATTGCAAGTTTGACTCCTTGCCCTTCTTTTGCCCATAACTTGGGCTGCAAATGTCCGAATGGCCAATGTGAGGCCATTTTCGATATCTAGGTTTCAAGACCTTTTCAATGACACCAAGAACACCCCAACGCAAGGTGTTTCGGGACTTGCTGCCGAGCTCTAAACATTTAGGAGTCCCGGAGGGCTCCAAACCTCCAACTTTTCCAAGTGTTGGGCTTCACCCCCACACTTGGCCAAAGTGGGGTTGAGACACATCATAGTCCATGCAAATTTGCTTATGGACTCATAACTTGTGGAATATTAAATCAAATGTTTTATTAGAGTCTACCTTAGGTTATATGGCTAAAATGAGATTTAAAATTCTTAGGGATGTGATTGCATGTTAGAGTAAGCACTTAAGTATTTTTTGGATCTTCATAATTGTGCGAATGTATTTAGATTTTTTATATCTGAAAAACTTAAAATTGATGAAACTTCCTTCATAAAATACGTTGTAAAACATGCTAAGAATAAAAGGCAAAAACATTTCTTGGGAAAACATTTTTTTACAAAAATGTTCATAACAAAGGAAGTGACATCACTACCATGTGGCACACTTTGATTAAACAGTTTCATGATTTGAATGTTTGGCAATTCCCCCTTTGGTTTCGTGGTCACTTGGTGGTTTCTATGTACAATGTTTTAAGTTTCCAAGAATTTACACGCAACATCAAGATTGTTCATGTTTGCAAATGTAGTCTTGTGACACTTGATTGTTTGTCATCTCTAATCTAGAAACCTATTTTGTTACAACAAGCTTGCCTTTGATTACCATATTTGTTTGTAGATTGCAAATAGCTTGTTGTTTGCATGTGGGTGAATATACTCACCTTTCAAAAAATAATTCATGTAAATTTAAATGTTGGTGACCTACTTTGAACAATTATTCCATGCCTCTTGCTATGTTGGCCCTACTATTGTGTTTCTTTAATTTCAAGTTGGCATCTAGAGCAAAAACAACAACATTAAAATTTAAGATGTTCGTGGTCGATGCTGGGGACTAGTTGATCCATTAAAGCTTACCCCTAACAACATAAGCTCTATATGTAGGTTCTCACTCAAATTGAATAAATCAATTTCTTGTTTTCTTACTTCTTTTCACACTAAAAGTTTTGTTGCTTGCATTATTTCTTCCTACTCAAGGTTAAATGTTCAATGTATATGTCACAATATGTTTCAAGTTAACACTATGATACCCATTGGTGACCACCAAATGATATTTCTATTGTTATTTTATAATACATAACTCTTTTCAATTGTTTAATGTCTCCCGAAGCTTTTCTGTTCAATGTTCCACCAATGATTTATGAAATACATGAATTTTAACTATCGTAAACTCTTTTGTTGATATTTTACGAAATTGAATGACATAACATTTAGTAGAAATTTCAAATTGTGTCCTTTAATTTTGCCATTGAATTGCTTACTAAGTGTTTTATTGATTTTGGTGGGCACTAGGAAACTTGGTGATGTTATGCGATGCTTTAGTTATTCCCCCATTTTAAAGGTTTTCAAATTTTTAAATTTTAGTGCCACCAGGTTTATCTATTGTCATGTATGTTAATTGTTATGATGGTGAAAAATTATTCTTATGAAAATTTGTCATTTCAACACTTTATTTGGTGCCCACCAAGTTGAAGATGTTATTCTATTTTTCTTTTAATTCTCAAAATTGATTGTTTCTATTTTTGAACTATTTCAAAGTTTGGAATTAATTAAATAAGTGTTTTTAATCATTTCAAAAAATCATATTTAATCATGTTAGTCACATAGTTTTAATCACATTTGTGTTAAAAATGGCTGGTCTGTTATCACTACAACCAATTTTGTCCATTATCTCATGTGACCAATAATATGACTAAAGTTAATTTTAAAAACACATATCTATAGTAGTGGGTGATCGAAAGTTGATTCAATTGCCATAAAGTTTAAGGTGACTGAATGATGTGATTCTGAATTACCTCTAATTGTTTTTCATTTAGTTGCCCAATGTCAGTTTAACCTAGGTTGACCCTAAACTAATGTGATGGGGTGGATGCATGAATGAGTGGACCAATTTGAATGTCATGCTAACCAATCATGCCTTGTGGTTACCATCGCAATGCCCATGTTGTTTTATAGGTCTTAAAATTTTATTAAAATGGACTTGGTTTAAAGATCTTAATTTGAATATCTACATGATGCACAAAATCATTTTACAAATTTATTAAAATCGTAAAAGCCATGGACTTTTGAACTCAAAAGACATGGACTACACCTTTGATTACAATTTTATGTGGACTATGTTACAATCCATTAATTGATGGGATGTGTGTTAGGGACTTGGAATTAGTAAGATATCATATCAAAGAAGCATAGGAACAAAATAAATAATGAATTGAAAGTTAAAACATATATATGGGCTAATCAGGAAAAAAATTTACTAAATCCATATCATATTGGAGGAGAAAATATTTCATAATTTTTTTGTTTAAATGTTTAAAAAATAGAAACTCTAAATGTGCCATTAATGACATGGAAAAAATATGGACGAAATCAATGTAAACTAATATAAACTAGTTTTATTTTCCAAATTTTGACCAAAATTTTGAGTAAATAAAGATTTTGGTTGCGTGGTGAATTGGTCCACCCATTCATGCATTGACCCAATGTTGGGATGCGTCTACATCCAAATTAATGCCCTACATCATGATGGATGACTTGACACTATGATAACCCTAAATTGGTGCTCTAACTTTTTAAGTTACTACTATGTGAACCATCCTTATAAGGTCCCATAATTTTAACAAGGTTTAAGGCCAAATATCAAATGGACTACTAAGGTTCAATTTGGAATTGTCCCACAAATAAATGTGTAGGTGGTGGTGGTGGTGGGAAAGATATTACATTTGGATCTACTTGAAACACCTTTGGATTGTACAAGCCCTAGTGGTCATTTTGTTCCAACCCACACCTACATTTGGATGGGATTGTGACAATACAACACCCCTTTCCCCACCTAAAGTCACTACTACCAATCAATATATCACTACATGCAAATGCATGTGGGCCTAAAACTATCCATCCCATAAGCCCCTATGTAAGTGCAACACCACCTTGCATTTCAAGTACCATTCCCACATGGTTAGGACACCCTATTAAAATTAACACTTTAAAACCCATGTCATCGCACGCCATGTCGATGCACATAGGCATCTTAACGTGCACATTCATGTCATGTGTGCATGAGGGTGAACATTAGAAATGGTTTAGGGTTTCCATGACCTAGGGTATATAAGGTGTAGTTTTGTGAAGCTTGTTCATTTTCATCGAGTTGTAATTGAGAAGGAGATATTAGAGGTGAGGTTTCATGAGGGATTTGTGAGGCAAACCTTGTTAAATCTTCCATAGCTACAACTAATCTTACTTAGAGACAAAATGTTGAGGGGCTTTTTCAATGAATAAAAAGTTAATGAAAAAAAATTTCATTTCATCATGCAAGTGTTTTACAATCACACTTATGTCATTATGTTTGTGTTGTTTGACATTTTGTAAGTGTTAGGAAGGCTACATGTGCACAATATCAATAGGAAATGTTTCATGACATAAAATTACATGACACCCAACAATTAGATGCAACCCACTTTGACATCAACTGGACATTTATTGAGATTACAATTTATAATCATGAAGTTTCAACCTAAAGTTTTAATTATTTGGTTGGTGTTTAATTAAGTAGTGGGGGGAGACAAATTGAAAAAAATGAGCAAATAATTGGGATTCTAGAAAACACAACACCCTTAAAGTGTAATCAATCATATAACAATATTCAAGCACATTAAGTCCATTCTACTCCTGCAAAAATATGTATTCAAAACATAGATTGTATCCCAATTGCTAGGGTTGATAATTAGTCGTTTTAGTAGTATAACATGAATTAACATTATTGATATTGATATCTCAAAATCTAACATGAAATAAATGTAGGTTTGCATACCATGCATGATTTTTGATAATCTCAGGAAATTAACATCAATGATCATTCACATCATCAAATTGAAAAAAAAATACTAAAATAATTAGTTATAAATGATAGAACTAAAGAAACATTGATCCACCTTTACAAGCTTGTCTTATAAATTGTTTAATTATTCCACATCTAAATATGAACAACCACACACATTGATTTCAATATCGGGTGCATTGTGTTTATAGAATTATGATCACCCCCTAAGTGAAAACACACTAAGGTGTTACACATTGGATGTTTGGGAATCCATTTTTCATAGTTTTAAAATTTTCAATAATACTTTATTCCAATTGATATGTGAAAATGATGAATTTGAGACTCATGTCAAGAATGAATTCATACATCAAAACATTATGTTAAATTTTCATGGTCAAATCTTTGGTATTCAATTTGATATGGACTTTTGAAATTGTACAAAAACACTTGTCTAGTCAAGGATAAATTAAATGGACTCAATACACCTTGATATAATGTCCTTTATGAATAAACGATTCAATGGTAATATAGTATTGTGGCAAATTGATATTAAATAAGACAATTCGAAAAGATTTGATGACTAAATTTTGAGATGTATATCAAATATGAAAATTTTGAAGAAAGTCCTTCATTTGTTGAAAATAATGATTTAGATGCTCATATTTCAAATATAAGAGTATCATAAAATATGTTTAAAATTTTTTAATCCTTATGGAAAAAAAATCTTATAGCACCTTGTTGCATGGCCCATTTGATTCAAAGTATCTTATTTTTGGCTATTTTTTTCATACTTTCCTAGTGTATTTAATTTCATGATGGACTAAAAATGGATTGTCACAATGTGCCGTTTTTGTTCCACCCTAGTGGGCTCCCCCCCCCCCCTTCATGTGCGATAAAACCATTAAAAATGCCATTCTCCAACTGACACCAAAAACCAACAAATTGAAAACAC
>Ga0116227_10005162_pt1 | contig 27822 bp, 14 predicted proteins | sample S1TSphgellanicum_FD_89693 | JGI IMG/M metagenome (GOLD analysis project Ga0116227, IMG submission 89693) | Host-associated microbial communities from peat moss isolated from Minnesota, USA - S1T2_Fb - Sphagnum magellanicum MG | ecosystem: Host-associated > Plants > Peat moss > Unclassified...
AAACTGCCCGGGCAGTTTAACTGACACAGAAAAAAAAACAAACAAACAAACAAAGGTCCGGGCAGTTCCCGGAAACTGCCCGGGCAGTTTAAAGAAAAAACAAAAAAAACAAACAAACAAAGGTCCGGGCAGTGCCCGGAAACTGCCCGGACAGACGGACAGACAGACAGACAGACCTGTAACTTTAATATATAAGATGTGAAAGACAAATTATTGGGCGGCCACCCAATGTTGTTTTCTGTTTTTGTTTTGAAATTTGTTTTGGGTTTATTGTTCGACTAATGTTCTTCTTCACAATTGTGGGAAAGCAATGTTAATTGAACGATAAAATGTTTTTCTTTTTCTAGATTTTGTATGGATGTTCAATAAGAAGCATTAGTTGAATGGCCCATACATTTTTTTGGAATTTTTGTCAAACCTTTTTGGAAAAAGCTTAATATTTTTTTTGCATATTTTTCCCTTTTTGGAGAATGGGTAAAAAAAACCAGTTTTAATCTTTTTTTTATTTATCAAAATCCCATTTTTTTTGAAAAAATATTGTATGAATATATTATGATTTGAATCAAATTTTAATTAAATGAAAATTAAATGGATTTATGGAGTAGCACCAAAATGGGACGCAAAAAGGAAATATAGTGCTAAACAATTATTTCTCAATGAATCACTTGACTCATGTGATCCAAAGTAATTATAATTTATTTTAGATTAAATTTTTTTGTGGGATGGGTTTTTTCAAACAAGTGACCAAAACTTTGATGTTGTACCAAATTTTTAATACATTCATGTGCAAAAAAAGAGAAAGGAAAGATCTCTAAACGTAAAAAATAGATAAGGGTTTAAGGGTTATGTGTTTCATCACATACTTGGGATTGAAAATTTTTGAAACTTTTTTGTAGTCACCATATGGTTTTAAAGAATTTAGGGTTTGGGTGTCAACCATAAAATGCATGGTTAGAACACACAAGATGAGATAATATTTTGGGTAATCATTATGACACCATTACTTAGTTATCGAGTTGTAAATAAAAATTGGAGATTTAGAAAGAAAAATTGAAGTCAAATGTAATTAAAGTCAAAGAAAACAATAGTAATGGGTTTGGGGTTTAGGTGTTTAGTTAGCTTTTTATTTAAGCATTGGGAAATTGTTGTCTTTTGTTTTTTTCTTACATTTCACTTTGTGTTTGGCCTATGCTGTCATTTTGCATTATTTCTTTTTGTTGCCATAATTATAAATGTGTGTTTAGGCAAGTTTTGGTGTTTTCAAATGTGTGTCTTTTTAAGTACATGTACTATGTTGCCTCCTTTTTTTTTGTTGTCAAATTTATTCTAGTAAGTTCTACTTGATTTCTTTGGCACAATGTCTACTGTTGTAATCAAGGAAGGTAGATTAGTTTTTGTAGTAAATGATTTAGATTTTGAAATTAAAGATGTTATGTTTGAAGGAAAGGTTTTCAACAAATATGGCACCTTTGATCGAATTGCAAATAGGACCATGGAAGATTCAAGGTACACATATTTACATTGTGATTGGCTAGACATAGCAATTTTGACCACAATCACCTTCAAGGTGAAATCACCTCATATACAAAATGCATGCATTTCATAGAGAATTTTTTGGCATAGAATCAAAATCCAAGCAAGGTTTTGATAAATGTGACATGCACATTGTCACAATTGTTGAATCGACAACCATTGTGTTGTCAAATTTTTAATTTCCAACTTGAATTGGTTCCTCCATTTTTTCAAATTGATTCCATCAAGAAATTCAAAAATTATATCCAAAATTGGAATTTTGCTAGCATTACAATCGTTGTTATAAATGTGAAGGGAATACAAGACAACGAGGGTGAGAAACAATTGATGCTTGGAAATAAAGAAGGATAATTTGACCAATATGTAAATGCCATAGGCAACAATTTCCAACAAAATATGAATAACTTTTGGAAGCTCACAATGGAGGTCAATGCACAATGGTTGTAAATAAGAATGTTGCAACAACCTCGAAAGGTGACCATTTTTTGAAAGCAAAACATTACATATATTCAATAAGGCCATTAATGAAGGTGTTCAAAGTAAAAAACAAACATTGGGGAGGAAAATATCAAACAATCAGTTGATACTTTCTTTTCCACATAAGGAGGAATACATCAAGCAATTGCCCAATGTCTTTTCTTCCACATTGGGAGGAATTTATCAACCATCCACTTGATATTTTATCTTCCACATTGGGGACAAAAGTATTAAGTGGTGATTTGCTATTTTTTCCTTTTTTTTGAAAATTTTCTTCCACATTTTGGAAGTGAAACCACCCAATGCTTTCTTTTTCACTTAGGAGGAAAACATTAGGTACTTGCTTGATCTTTTTTCTTTCACATTGGGGACAAAAGTATGAAATAATTGTTCAATTTTTTTCCATTTTTATCTATAGTATTTTTGGGTTTTTCTTTCAAAGTTCATGGAAAACAATTGATTGGTTGCTCAATGCTTTTCCTCCAATATTTGGTAGAATAAACATTGGGCAATCATTTGGTGTTTTTCTGATTTTTTTTCAAGGATTCATCTTTAAATTTATTTAAGTGTTTGAAAAAAATCATTTCATAAGAATTATAACATGGGGCAACCATTCGATGCATTATTACCAAATTTTGAAAAAAAAAGTATCAAACATTTGCTCAATTCTCAAGGTCACCTTATGTTTTTGTTCCCACATCAAGAGGAAAATGATTGAATGGCCGTTCAATACTTGTTTTTTTTTTTTTTTAAATCCAAAAATTCCAAGAAAAACATTGGGGTTTAAAAAATTGGGTTTTTAAAAGATTATTGAACGTGTAACAAAATGTATGAAAAAGCTTCCTTGTAAAAAATGAAGTTTACATATATGTATTGATTTGTAAAATTAATTTCGATCATGTGTTGGTTGTTTTAAATATTAATCCATATATTGTTCATATTATCAAGGTGTTGTCCAAGGCCAATCATGTGGCACTTGCATTCCAAAAAAATTGTAGAATTTCATGTGATCAATATCATCATCTCACCAATTGGTGATGTGCATTGCAATGTTTATTTTTCAAAATCAAATGTTTATAAATCCAACTTTTTCATGAGATCGTTTCAACAAATGACAAATTTATTGTGCTGGCCATTTGGGTAAAAATACACCCAAACGACCTAAAACCATGTCAAATAGTGGTGAAAACTATAAACTTTTTTACATGTGTTTTTGTTTTGTCATTCTAAAGTTATGTTAAACATTCCAAATTGTGCTAAATAACTAATATGAATGTTGAGTAATTTTAATTAAACATTCATTAAATTAAATTTGGATTCTAATTTTAATAAAAAAATTCTTGAACTTGAACAATAACTATATCATAAGCATTCAATTTTGCAAAGAACTAGGGCAAATGACTCTTTTAATATAAAAATTTAAACAATGAATTCAAATATTTTTGCATAACACATTAAATTTGGATCAAATTTTAATAATTCAAAAATATTACCATTATAAAATGCCCAATCAAAGTTTGTGTGTGTGTGTGTGTGTGTTTAGAGTCAATGAGTGGATGGGATGTTCCATTTGAGTATTAAAAAGTTTTTCAACTTTTGTAATGGGCATTGCAATTTTATGGAAATGAAATCTCATTGATAGGGATATTTGTAATATTTTCAAGTTTTTTTTGAGAAAAATAATTACATGTGAAAAGTGTTCAACCAAAATTATAATATAAAAAATGTTCACATATATGAATTATTTCAATAGATAAAGCTATAAAATGGTCACATTACATATTCCAATGACAAATAATTGAAATTGGTATGTGGGGGATTTTTTGGAATCCTTCGTATGGTCATCCATGGACTATTCCAAAGACGATTTTCGAAATAACTATCTCATTTTCAAACCTAACTAATTTATTTTTTTATTAATATTTTTTTTTCCTATTAATTTTCTTAATAACTATATCCCACCTTTCTTAATAACTACCTCATTCTTTTTCCCTATCCACCAGCATGGATATGAAAAAACAAATTAATATTTGTCTTTCATCTCCATGAAATGTGTATTAATTTAAATTAAAATTTGACATTGACATAAATAATGATGACTTATTGAAAACTATATGAAAACATTAAAAAAAATAAAAATTAAAAATAGTTGATTATCATTGGTAGTGCACAACAATGCAAAGCTCAATTTATTAAAAGCATTGAGTGTTTCAAGAGGTTTTTTTGTTTTGATTGTTCATCAAAATCAAGCTTGTTTTTCTCACTACATTGCACATCATCACACCTAAAAATTATGTTAGGAGCTACAACCAAATTCACACCATGCAAATTACATTATGTTTTGGGGATAAACTATTGAACATTAGAACGAATCCAAATTGAAATGAGAAGTTGAACTTGTTTAAACACGCAATGGCTGATAAAAAAAAACTCTTCAAAAAATAGAATAAAATAAAATAAAATAAAATGATGTTAATTATGACCATGCTCTTATTAGCACATGCCCAGTTTTATGTGCGGTGGGCATCCCCCTTTTCCATGCCCATTATGCATGCCCCTCTATTATGTCCATGCCCGTCTATTATGTCCATGCCCGGAGGGCATAAGTTTGCTTAAGAAAATCCTAGGCCCAGGCCTCTTGAGCTTTTTCACAAATTATTTTTTAAGAAAATGCCCTGCCCATGGGTCGGGGTATTTGTGAAAGTAGATACCCGGGCAGCATTGGAGAAAATCACTAGCTAGGTAGGTAGGTAGGTACTAGGGTATTTATGAAGAGACCGTCGGATGAAATCACTTAGGATAATGCCTTCTTTGACGAGAGAGAGAAAAAGATGTGTGTCTCGTGGATGAAGAACATCGTTTCGTCGATGATATTACATCCACGAGGGCCCAAGTCCCGCGTCGGTAAACCCTAGAAGAGAACATCCAAGTAGATGACGATCTGCAACATCTGTAACCCTAGTAGTACATTTCATCCAAGTAGACGATCATATAGCATATGTAACCCTAAGTCTGGAGCTTCAAACCCTAATGGGCACAGTAGTCTTGAGAGGAGCGCACTTGATGCTTGCTTTCTCGTTGAGGCTCTCGACCGGAAGCGCGAATCTGGCAGGCAAGGGTTTGATTGCGTGAGTGGATCAAGCGTTGTCGTTCAGAAGGGATACATTGCGTCGTAGAGCTTTGTGAATCGATCTGAAACTTGGGTTGTTTTCAATCGCAAGAATCTGTTGTTGAATCGAAAGAGATCCAACAAAATGGTGGATCCGGTTTTGCTCCTTCTCACAGTACCTTTCAAGGTGCTGCGGGTGCCGAGGTTCAGGTTGAAGGTGCCGACGCCGCAACTGCCATCCCCAATGCTGGTGTTTGGACTGGTATTGCTGACCTACTTTTTGGTGATCTCAGGGTTTGTTTACGATGTGATTGTGGAGCCGCCGGGAATCGGGAGCAGACAAGATCCTCTCACGGGAGCTGTGCGGCCAGTCGTGTTTCTTCCGGGCCGTGTGAACGGCCAGTACATTATTGAAGGCCTTTCATCGGGTTTCATGTTCGTTCTTGGCGGCTTGGGGATTGTGATGTTGGATTTTGCTACTGATAAGACCAGAGCTCGGAGTGTGCGCCTTTCATGTGTTGCCGCCGGCGTCTCCTTTGTGGCCATAGCTTATGTCGTGAGCATACTTTTCATTCATATCAAAATCCCTCAATACTTGCGCTAGCTAGTTAGAGAGGCCTCCAAGACTGGAATATGCTTCTTCCTTGTTCGGCAACAGCCAAAAACTGCCGGCTCTTATGAGACTAGATTTCACTGCATGTTGTTCACCTCTTTTGAATTGAGAATTGTAGCCTTAATCCTTTGCAATCCCAGGATTTAGTAGGTTTACATAATTGTAGTTGAAGGATTTCTGGACACCTTTTTGGTGCTGTCTCTAAGTCCCCTCTCTGAGTTGCAGGCTGTCAGAATTGTCTTTGTCACCAAGTTGGTCACAGTATGGACTCAAAAACCCTCACCCTCTCTGCATTAGAATCCCCTCACATGTGGTGAAGAAGTTCCATGTTTGTTTGATCAATCACCCTGTGGAAATGGACACACAAATGCAATGTTGTCAGGTCCACTATTGCCTCCTTTACTGCCTCAAGTGTTGGCCTGTCACCTTTTCCCACAACTTGAAATCTGTCTGCAGATGAACTAGATTTTTCTTTGGGTGGGATTTTCCATTGCAACACTAGATAGAACAATAGACTCTAAGCTATGTAGTTCAAACTACAGAAAGAAGTACCTATTAAGGATTCAAACAGACATCTTCATGACAGTTTTGTGCATTTGAAGCTGACAGAACATTAGACTTGAGGAGTTGATGCCTTCAGCTTTCTGCTCAGGATGGAAAGAGCAAACACAAATTGTGAGAACAGCCTGGGTGTGTAAATGACAGTTCTCACAGATAGTTTGAGTGCAGTGCTGTTTGTGATGATGAAAGGTGATGGTCTGAAACTTCATGAGCAACTCTCATAAGGTTATGATTGCGCTCATTGTCATCTTACCTTGAAATCATTCTCATGGAGATTTCTCTGCAATTTCATGGATATATATAGTGTTTAAGTGTAAGAGACTAGAGACTGTCTTGGTAATGCACTTGGAGAAATTGCCTAGTGTATTTGGAGGGCACCTTATGCCGCATGCTTTACCATGCATAAAGCCTATGTGTGTGGGACAGTTCCAAAGTGTGGGACTGGCCTTGGTTACTTCCTCATCCTCGGTCCATTATTTGGGGAATGCCCCCAACCTGGGGATTTACCCTACGCTAAGCATTCAGAAAGGCTCTGGGAAAATGAACTATTATGAACTATTTCTTGAGTGCTGTCATGTCAAATTCTGTTTTGTAGTAGTCTGTTTTTCTCTTTTCTTCAGGGTTGGGGTTCCCTCTTTTTCATGCTTGCTGTTTGGTTTGTTAATATTTTGTTAGATCTGAAATATCCATAACCTGATTATGGGGTATTCTCTCATCTCTTTTTAGATTGACGTAAATCAGAAGTATCAAGAAATTTTGATTACTTATGAAGAAGATATATAAATTTCTTGAGTGCTAATTAATAAAGTCATAACATAGGAATCTAAACTCAGAGGTGCAAACCTGGAATAGTCCTCACTGGATTTTCCAATTGCATAGGCATATGAGATGTCTATTAGCAGTTCTGAAGCATGGGGCCATTCTGAGGTATAGCTTTCCTGGATGCACACTATGATGATGATTCCCTGCCAATTTCCTTGCTGAGTAACAAGTTGTAATGAAAGTTGGTTTGTATTTTGTCAGTTTCATTTTCCTGGAATACGAAGAGAAAATGGTTGTTACAAACCCACTTTCTCCCTGGCTGAACAAAGAACACTGCTCATCAAAGCCTTACTCTGCTTTTCAACTTGCAAGAATCAACATCCACAGACATCCACAGGCATCCACAGGCTTTTGTACAAAGGATACAAGCATATGACTAACAATTAACATCACATTTGGCTTGGTGCCTACATTTCAGTTGCACCAAGGGATAAATTTGCAGTCAAGAAATAGTCCAGTCAGAGTTGTGAAGATTGATTTCCAAGTCCAAGATGCAATTCCAAGTCCAAGAGGCAATTGTGAGCAGGACAGAAGCTCTTCATTTTCATACAAAGAAAAACATGGCAAACATGAAACAAGAGCAACAAATTAAATACGACACGGTCTGCAACATTCCTTAATAGTCAAGGTTGTGGACTTTGATGACCCAACTTGGAACACGAACCTCTTTGTTTACCAGGCTAAACTCAGTTGGACCCCATTCACTGCTTCCTCAAGCTTGCCTGCCAAAACCCAGCCCACTTTGGTTTCCCCCAAACCAATTTTATTCCCACCTGCCCACCCTTTCAACTCCCTCCCTCGACTCCTAAGGATCACCTTTTCCTTAGGGCAAGATCATCCTTGGGCCCATCTTCTCCTTGGCCCAATATTTTCCCAGGGAATGTCTTCTTCCCGGGCTCATTCCCTCTTCGATGAAACCCATGCACCCATCTTCTTTCTAGGCCCATCCCTTCTTCAATGAAACCCATGCACCCATTTTCTCCTCACAAAACATGTAGTCCCCAAGCCACATCTTGTGCTTGACCCATCTCTCCTTGGGGAATTGTCTTCATATCTCCCTGGGGAATTGTCTTCTCCCTGGCTCCTTTTCACCTTGAAGCCGCATCCTTTCCTGACCCCATTTTCTCCTTAGGGAATCATCTTTTCCTTGAGCTCACCTTCTCCTTGGCCATAGGTCATTTTCAGGACGCATCTTTTCTTCGATCAATCTTTTCTTGAACATGTTTTGTTCCTCAAGGATCCATCTTTTCCTTAGGCCCATTTTCACCCCTTGGTCACATCTTCTCCCTAGTCATTGTCCATCCTTAGGGACACATTTTTTCTTCAATTTTCCCTGAAATGTTTTTTAAATTGTCATGCATAATGTTTACAATGAAAAGCTCATTATTGCATGTAGGGATAGTTTTCATCACAAAACCTGACCCATATGGCACATCCAGTTGATATCCACCAAGTTCCCTTTAGAAGAGACATTATCCATCCATTTTTGGGGAAGAATTAAATTTTGTGAAGTGACAATGTTTCATCTCATTATGGTTGATACAAAGTTGATAGCAACATCAATTTCTTCTATCCCTATGGATGAAAGGAATTCGCACCCTACAAGCAAGGCTCAATCTCTCTAAATACAATATTCATTCCACTAATATTTGATACACTTTATTCCTTGTCACAATTTGAGTGGACATTATCCCACTTTTGCTTTTACATGTTGCACATTTGTAGTTTAGTCCTTGACATTGTGAATTGAGGCATTTAATGTTATTGCAAAAATGACTAATTTTATAGTTAATGTTATATTTGTGAAGTTTGATGGTCCATCTGATGTGTTGAAAAGAAACTTTGCATCTTTGTATTTTGAATTGCAACACCCTCTTTAGGGTTGCTTCAATTGCCACAAAGTTTGTTGGGTCAAGGAGAGAAGTGTGCATGGCTTTCACAGACATTATTCCATAAACACATAGTAATTCCATGGTCAAGTGTACCTAACTTTCTAGGTGGCAAGTGTAGTCAATATGGTGAAGAAACTCAATTTGTTTTAAAGAAATGTACATTAATTCTTGTTATTTTGTTTGAGGCACCTAGCATCAATAGTTGCCTCCCAATGTCGACATATCATTATGTTTTTGGCCCTGAAAACAAACAAGTGGAAAACCTAACAATGGATTGGCCAAGAAGCTAACCTTAAGACCGCAAAACAAGCACACAATGAATTCATCAAACCTAGTTGCCAATGTAACTTTAGGGTTGGGTAAAGCTATGTTGCACATGACCTTGGGCTTCTAAATTATTATTACATGGAACATGTTGGCAGCTAGGATGTTCCCTGTCATGGGCGTTGGGCCACAATGTTTAAAGGTATGTGTTTAAAATATGCACCATGATTAAAGCAAGCCATGAAATATTGGATCATGGCACTACTACAATTCATGGTTTTTTTATTGGGGTTTTTAGTATTTTTAAAAAAAACAACAAATGTAAAAAATACCACCCTATCAATATGGACAAGTTGATTTGGACCTGCTAGCATGACTAGGTAATCAATTTCGACCTTGTCATTTTGATTAACAAAGTGATTGATACAGTGATTAATTATTTGATTAGTAGACAATGCATTATTTGATTGGGTCAAATTTATACCTTTTTTTAAAAAAATTAATAGGTAGGTAGTAAATAAATCTAGGTAGGTCGAAAAAATGCCTTTAGGTAGGTAGGTGCTAACTTAACCTAGCCTAACTTACTTAACCTAACTTCACCTCATCGAAATACCTTCGTTTAACCTACCTACCCTAGCCTTCTAAGCATGCACATAAGTTGCAAATATAAGGAATTGAACCCCAAACCTTCACAATGATAAACCAAGTCCTTACCAATGGACTACACCATAAAAAATGTTCAACAATTATTAAATTTTTTATTTCACACATTTATTTCACATCACTAAACATAATCATTAAACCTAAACAACAACTAAGGGTTAAACCTAATGGCTAAATTTTGGTTAAACCTAATGACTAAATATAGTGGCTAAACCTAGTGTCTAAAAATAATGATTAAACTTAGCTAAACATAGTATCTAAATTTAAGTTAAACCTAGTGCTTAAATATAGTGGTTAAACATAATGACTAAAACTTGACTGAACATAGTGGTTAAACTTAAGCTAAACTTAATGGCTAAACTTTGGTTAAACATAATGATTGAACCTAAACTAAACATAATGATAAATTTAGTGGTTCAACTTAGTTAAATTTACAAGTTAAATTTAGGCTAAACATAATGGCCAAACCTAACGGTTCAACTTAAGGTAAATTTAGTGCCAAATCTAATGGCTAAACTTAATGGTTAAAATTTGACTATTGGATAAACTTAACAACTAAATTTAATGGTTAAACATAATGGTTAAACCTAATGGCTACACTTATTGTCTATGTTTATATAGGTATTTGGGTGGATAGGCAGGTATGTAGTATGTAGGTGGGTGGGTAGGTAAGTAGGTAGGTTATACAAAAATGAAAAAAAAAGGTAAATAGGTAAATCATAGGTGCGTGGGTGGGTAAATAAGTAGTTAGCTAGATAAATAGGTGAATGAATAGGTAGAAGGTAATACATGCCATGTTTCATTTAATTAAAGAATATTGGCTATCTTGACAAAATGTTTCATTTGATTAAATACCATTGGTCATTTTATTATAGATCATTGGCTAGCTTGACTAAATGTTTCACTTGACTAAATACCATTAGCCATTTTGACTAAAAATCATTGACTATCTTAATTAAATGTTTCATTTGATTAAAGACCATTGGCCATTTTGATTAAAGACCATTGACCATCTTGATTAAATGTTTCATTTGACTAAAAATTGTTAGCCATTTTGACTAAAGTTGTACAACTTGATTACATATATTTAATCAAATAAATAATTATACTCAAGTTGATCATGGTACCATGATAAAACATCAATAACATTGTTTTGACAAAAACCCCATCAAAAAATCATGGACTTGTAATCATGTTGTCCTCCTATGACATGATATTTGTAAACCTATGGATTCACATGTTGGTTTGGAATACAAATGCCACATGGATGTCACAACTAACATCAAATTCCAAGCAAATGCAAATCCCAAAAACATTTTTTATTTCCAACACAAACCACTTGGTTCGGAATCATTTACTTTCATATTTATTATTGGCATCTAGATTTTGTAAATCAAAATAAATTAATATTAGAATTAGAACATGAAAAGGTTGTTGCTTGTGATGCAACTTTTGGAACAAATGATAAAAAGGCATTGTCACAAATTTCCCTTCAATGTTCATCTTTGTGGGATCAATATGGTCTTCCCAACTAATGAGCTTTTTGTTTGTCACAATTTTAATTTTTTTCCCAGCTAATGAACACTTCGCTTATTGTAGTTTTTGTTTTATTTTTAGCTAATGAATGTTTTGCTTGTCACAATTCCCATATTATACACTCATGGTATTTGACAACTAGCAAAGTGGAATTCCCATGGCTTAGATTGCATATGTTCATAACTATAATGTGGACATTCAATAGTGGTTGACAATGTTGAAGGCCAAATTCCAACATGATTTTCTTGAATGAAATCCAAATGTATTTATTGTTGATAACACCAATGCAAAAATGAACATAACTAAGTATAAATCCTTCTTTCTAATTCTTACATATCCCCAAGACAATTGTGGAAAGGGGTGGATGCCCCTCCCCCAAGAAAACAATATGTATTGAAATAAATTCTTTCAAGGAAAATAATTTTAAGTATTTATGCGCGAATGTTCCAAGGAATTCCTAGGGGTAAAGTTCACCAAGGAATCTTCCATTTTCTACCCTATCAAAATAGATTCCCTAGGGGGGGTTTAAGAAATGTCATTTAGGGAGGAAAGCTCCAAGGATATATTTCTTAAAGAATAAGGGCTAAGTAAATGAAATTTGGTGAGGAGGGCAATTATTTTCAAGATATTTCTTGGGCGAGGTTTCAGGAAATGCAGTCCAAGGAGGACTGTAGATTTTCAAAAGGAAGTAATGGCAAGGATAAATTTGGTTTGGAAATTTTGAATGGTTCCAAAGAATAATAATTGGTTGGTTTCATGTGCATGGCATGTTTTCCACAATTGACCATGTGCCTATGCCTTTGGCATGTTTATCAAGCATTCTTTCAAGAAAATTGTTGACCTTGTGTTTGTTTGCATGTCTTCACTAAAATGGGGGATGTCAAGTATCCAAAAGGGGTTGGATACACTTGAGCCCACATCTAACACAAGCTATAGTTAAAGGAAAAGCCTTGAATAAAATTTGCAAGCTCTCCACCAAGTATCCATCAATTAAGCCATGTTTTGATTACATTGATGCATATCGGGTGCCAAAAGTTGACACATTGTGCACATGTGAGAGGAACATACGGTATGCCAACCAAAACACTAATGTGGCAATAAAGGCTTATCATGGAAATTTGAAAGTTCAAGTCTGAAAAACATGAAATGTAGGTCGGAAGGCTAAATATTAAACTAGTTGATGAATTAATTGGTTTCCAATGCAATCATTCATTATTGGTATGTGGGCGTGTGCAAGCAAGGAAAGTTCTTTCACAATCAATGGGCAAAGAAGTACTTGTTTAATGCATAGTGGTTGGCATAAAAAATCTTACATTTGCACATCCATCTCCCCATGTTCGAGAACATGAAACTAATAATGGCGTAGTTGCAATCACATAAGGATATACAATATGCAATCAGGAATCCCAACTCCAAGTGGGCATCTTGTGATTACATGTGGGCATATAAAAACAACCTACGCAACCACTAGATTATTGTGTTCATGAAGATGAGGCCTAACCTTCCACTTGGGACTATTGTTTTGACGTGCAATTCTTGTCTTGGGATAATGGCAGGTGGTTCATCACATCACAAAACTATCCTTCTCCCAAGTGGATAGCAAAACCAATTAGGGATTAAACGTCCTTTAGATCATCCAAGCCATCAAAAAGTCCAATCATATTCACACCATCAACTTCTTTGACCCTTTCACGGTTAATCCCCTATGAAATCCTAAAGGTTATCAATGTTCTATTTAATGTTGTGGGAGACAATGATTACTTACGGTTTCAAATTTTGGTGGAGTTCAAGCACATCCATGAAAAGATGGAAACATTGAAATCTTAGTTAGAGGCTAGCATGTGCCACCCACTTGGCAAGTCCCTCATTGCCATTGTAGATTGAAGTCCCCTTAAACTCAAGTGGAAGTTTGATCTTGTTGATGGCATGAAATTGAAAGGTTGCAACCCTACACCTCTTATCCAACCTTGAGCTTTTACTTACAAATACAAGCTCCCTAGGGAATGCATACTTGAATTCCTTAAATAATCCATCATATATCCAGCGAATGCACAAACCTCCCCCTATATTACATCACTAAAACTCTTTGAGGGAGTCATCATATGCCTAGTGAGTGTTAGGATTCCCTTGGCAATGGTTATATGCTCCTCTGGGGAACACATATTTGGAAACACTTCATCTTGACAGCTTACTTGGACAACTTGTTATTCGGGGAATGATCTTGACCCCGAGAGTTGGCCACCTTACTTTGCCCAAGGGAAAAAAATCCATGGGAAAAATACTAGCCCCAAACAATGTTTCCCCGAGGAGAAGTGAATTAAATATAGTGAATTAAATTATTCCTTGGGGAATGATGTTGACTTGGGGGACATTTTTTAGGAAAAGGCCATCATGTGTTGCCCTGGGCAAAAACGAGTTGAATCTAATGAATTATTTCCCCGTGTAACAATTTAGATCCAAGAAACATTCCCAAGGAGTAGGCTAGCTTGTTTTATCTTGAAGAGAAGTGAATTGAATCTAATGAATCATCTCCTTGAAGAATGATCTTGATTTGGTGAACATTTTATCAAAGCAAGCCAACTTGTTTTGCCTTGGGGAAAAAGATCCACAGGGAGAAGACCAACCCCAAGTAACATTTCCAAAGAAAGACAAACTGAATCCAATGAACTTCTTCCCTGGGGAACAATGCTAACCCAAGGAACATTCCCATTGAGAAGGCTATCCCATATTGCCCTAGGGAGAAGCGAGTTGAATCTAGTGAACTTTCTCCCTATGGAATGATCTTGATCTAGGGAGAAGGTAATCACATCTTGCCCTATGAAAAAAAAACCCTAGCAAAAAGGCTAGTCCCAAGTAACTTTTCATGGGGAGAAATATTTAACAACATTCCTCTTGGGGACACAAGTTTGCAAAAGGGAGTGGGAAAAGGGAGGACAATTTTTTGAAAAATAAAATAAAATTCTATAATGTGGTATAATGGCATTCCCAATGTGGGTGCATGATTCAATGGTTATTTTACAATTGTAAAATTAGTGCTAAATTTTGTGTGATCCTCATGACTTTTGTTGCATGAGAACAATTTCTTCCACTCTTTCATCATTTCCTCCTCTACAAAACCATAAATTTTCACCTGCAACTATTTTACGTCTTTTGTCCTAAAACACTTGCCCCCTTCTAGGATTACATTTGAGCCCTTTTGTCTAGCCTTGAAGTAACATATCAAATTCAACATGTAGTAAATGCACTCCCTAGTCCCTATTTGCATCAACTACATGCATGTTTCATGGCAAGTTTTGAACAATTGCATGGCCTTCATCATCCCAAGTTTCCCATAGGTCTACCTCAAGTTTTTGAAAAAACAAGGTCCCTTTTGTTTCCTTGTGTAATAAAGGCCTTGAATTAAAGTGAACAAATCTACCCAATTCAATGCAAAATGGGTTTTAGTATAATTTTCTTCCCTATGTAGGTTGACAACAAGTTGAAGAATCTTATGTTGCAAACCATACGTGAAGGGGAATATGCGATATGTTTTACCCATAACAATTTTCCAATTTGGCCATTCAAAGAATTTGGAGATTCTGTTGGTTCGTTGACTAGGCTACGATGACCACAACATGTTCATGAGGCTCATAAGGACAATCCACATTTGTTTGGAATTTGACGGAGGGGGGTCCACTTTAATCCATTTTAAAAAAATGTTGGTGACATTGCTTATGGCATCGTCATTTCTTAAGACACAAATGATGTTGTTGGGGTCAATTATCATTGATCTTGTTTCGGGGCCAAATGAAATCTTTTCTTCATGATGGACTCTTTCTACCACATCATTTATCCACAACCTCCCTCCATTTCTTAAGTATATTGCACACCAAGTGGGCCTCCAATGAGTCTTGCTTTAACGAACCTACCAAAGAACCCAATGAACCTCTGAAAAATTAGAGGATTATAAATGTGTCCACATGAAAAATGACACATAATTTCATATCCCTAGGGTAGTGATGATGTCAAAGTTGCTTGGGGACCTTTTGGAGGAACTCCATTCCTTTGGTCTTCTCCAATGATATTATTAGGGAATGCAATGTTGTTCGAAAAGGCAAATCACAGTCACAAGCATTGCCTAAGGGTGTTTGACTCATTATGTTTTCACTAAAAATATCCATAGGAAGAAAATGATGAAGTCCTCCCTCCATGGATTTTGATTTTTTGATATTGTCATGGGGCTATAAAAGATGTGGGATCTCCTTGGTGAAGTTCCCCAATCAAATCAAAAGTTCCCCCAGGAAATTTAATGATTGTGATTTCTCTAGGGAAGTTCCCTAGGGAAATCACAGTTGATGATTACCTTGGAAACAAAAAGAGATGATTAGGGGAAACATGGGTAAAATGTTGTTCACATTGTCTTTTATGCTTTTACTTATAGTCTTGTGTTGTGGTCTTGAAGCTAAACTTGTCATTTTAATTGTTGGGGTGTCCTTTGCAAGGTCTTTTGCATTGTGAGTGGCCCCTAAAGATTTTGTTTATCTATTGATGGTACTGGGGCTTGATTTAGCCTTGTTTGTTTCCCCTTGCTTTTCAAAAGATCTCCCTTTTTTCCCCTTTCCTTTCAAAATATCTTTTTTGACTTGTTGTTTAATTCCCATTGTCACGTATGGTGCATAATGATTAGTTTTGTGGTTACAAACCTTTCCCTTTTTGACAACCCTTGATTTGGTTACTTCATTTTTTCCATTTCATCGTCTTTTTATTTATTTATTACATAACATCTATCATTCCCATGAGGTTTTTGAATAAGCAGTGGATTGGTGGGTGGCAATAGTTGGGCGGGTGTTGGTTGCGTTGTTGGGTTTAATGTTTAGGGTTTAAGATTTTGTGAGGTCTCAATTTTTTAAGGTTTGGGATTTTGTAAGTTCTAAGAATTTTTTGGATTTCCTCCACAACCCCATGGGAACTAGTCCATTGTCTTCCAAAGAAGGCATGAACCTTCTCCCTAATGAATTGTTTTCTTTCACAAGGTAACTTTAAGGAGGAAAACAATTCCCTATGGCATCATAACATATGTCTCCCTAAGGACTATTAGGGAAAACCTTATAGTTGTAAGATTTTCTCCCTGTCCTTTCCTAAGGTCTTTCCAATAGCCCTAAATGCTTAAAACCCATGAGAACAACCTTCTTTTTGAGGAACTTGGTAACATTTAGCTTCTCAAAGGCAATGTTGATTTTCTTGAAAGTTCCTTGGGGAATCCAACTTATAAGTGGGAAATGGAAACTTACCAATCAATTGTCAACATCATGTTCAAATTTAACACAATTGATTTTTGTAATGGGCAAGTTCTTGAATGTCTACACCCATTGGTGTTTTTATGTGATGTGGACCTCGTAATATTGTTGCAATTATTTTCAACCGTATCCCACATCTACCATCACAAGGAGAATTTCGAACTTCCTTTTAAATAAATTTTACTAAACTATTAATGTACAATTATATAAAGATAAAAGTATGAATCAATTACATATTCATAATTTATACAACTTGTTTTGTTCTAAAGGTGTAAATCAATAATATGTTATTCAATAAATAATTCAAAGTGATTGAATTTTTCTATTATGACTTTTGATACTCTATGTACTTTTAGTTTTCACACAACCTATGTACACTATACCATGGAAACACCTCGCATTATAAGTTTGTCCTAAATGCCTTATCTTTGCCAACAAGGTGCTTAACATTGGAATAATAGCCCAATGAACGAGTCTAAGGTGTTGCATGGATGCAAATTATTATGTAACATGCATTTGCGCTTGTGCATTGTCCTTTGGTAATTAAACAATGTTCAAATGAAGCAGGGTTCTATGCGTGGTGAACATTATTGTATTGCTAAGGTTGAAACCACTTTTTGGACATCATATTTGGTTGTTTAGTGAACCTTGCATGGTCGTAATTGACAAGGACAAGGCTCCACCACCTTGTTTTCAAATTTTAAATGCATACCATGTATTTCCTCGATACTTGGTGGGTATAAGTGCATGATTGCTTATCACCCCAAGTGTGCTTGTAATTTGTGATGTCCTTTCACAACAACATGCCATGACTTGTGACTAGTAATGGCATTCGCCCTTGGGCATGGCATTGTTAAGAAGTGTCAATTTTAATTTTTTTTTCCCCCAACAAAATTTCAAATTATGGGCATTTTTACTTGGGTTGGCACTTGTCGCTTAACAATGTAAATTGCACCTTCAACGGCCTATCGATTTTAGCAACTTTTTGTGCCCACTTCCATCAAGTGTACTAAAACAAAAGCCATGTAGATGACAACATTGTTTTGCCTTTATCCCTTTCGCACACCTTTGCCACCATCATAACATCCTTGGCTCTAATAGTGGTGGAAATCAATTCCTAAAGGCCACCATGAATTAACAACTCACCCCATCACCATTGTGTGTCTTTGAATTGAATTTTTTGTTAAACATGACTATTGGTGATGGAAAAGGATGTTGAAAATGAAAAAGATGAAAAAACACATGTTGAAAACCAACAAAATGACAAACACACATTGCAAACCAAGAAAAGGAAGAAAATTACACTAAAAATGAAGAAGATAACAAAACACACACTCCAAATACTATGTTGCAAATAAGAAAATATGCAAGGTCAACGTGAACCAAAAATAATTACAAACACATAAAATAGTTGTAGGGTGGAAAATTGAGGCAACAAATAATGTAATTGAAACACAAAGAATGCAAGTGCAAATGCTTTCCACTAGGGATACAACAAGACGCCTCTCCAAGCATCAACATCAACAACATGGCATCCCTAGGTATGAACATGAAATCATCCCTAGGCATTTGATATTGGTTTGGGGAAATGAATATATGTGCCTTTTATAAGCTTGAGTTATTTGAATCCTTGGGCAAAATAGAAGGATATTGACACCATTGAAGGTGAATATTGGCTATGGATCGCATAAATCCTAAATGAAATGGGTAGAATAAAAGTTGAGTAGCTTTGGCCTTGTTATTATGTTGTTGTCATTGTTATTAAAATAATGCAACGTTGAATTTAATGATTACGGACTAATGATAATTTTTTTTGTAGCCATCATTGATTTCATTCAAATCAACAATGGGGAACGGTCATCTTAATTTCTAATGATAACAAAAATTAAGTGTTTAAATGAATTCAAAAAATCATGAAAATTTGTGAAAATTTTAATTAATATTACCACCAAGTTCATAAGGGAAACAATGTTTTTTGGGGAAGGAAGGATGTGCATCATGACATAGGGGTCCTAAGGAGAAGGTCTAGTGGGGAGAATAATTGCCCCAAGGAGATGATTGGCCCATGTGAAAGTCCAGGGGGAATATGAGGCTAGGGAAAAAATGGTTCTTAAGAAAGGCGATGGGGTCGAAGATATGATGTGGCTTGGGGATAATACATTCTTCTAGGAGAAGATGTGGTTGGGGAGAGGATGGGTCATGGAGAAGATGTGTCCCTAAGGATGGACAATGGTCCAAGAGAAGGTGGGCCTGAGGAAATGATGGGGCCTAAGGAAAAGAAGGTTCCCATGGAGATGATTGGCCCATTGGAAAGTTTGGGGGGAATACAAGACCAAGAAGAAGACAATTCCCATGGAAGGAAATGGGGTTGGGGAGAAGAGTTGGCCCAAGGAAAAGATGTGGTCAAGCAAAGGATGGGTCAAGGAAAGGATGTGTACCCAACGATGGACAATGGGCCGGGAGAAGGTGGGCCTAAGGAAATAATGGGGCTTGAAAAGAAGATGGTTCTTTGGGGAAAAGATGGGACCCTAGAAGGATGTGGCTTGGGGATGGACTATGGTTGGGGAAAAAGGTGGACTTGGGGAGAAGATGGTTCCTTGGGGAAAGGATGTGGCATGAAGATGGGCCCAAGGAGAAGATGATTCCTTAAGGAGGAGATAGGGTTAAAGTGAGGATATAACCTAGGTAAAAAACAAATCCCAAGAAAAGATGGGTTAAGGAGAAAATGTGTCATGGGGTTGGATTGTGAAAATAGAAAATAAAAGGTCCATTAATGGGTGTCAAACCTTTTTTTATGTCTCTAAAATCATTATTTATTATATCAACTCTAATTTGAAAGGAACTGATGAGAGGAGATCATCGTTCCATTTAATTTAATGCCCTTTCTACACATCAATCGATTTATTTTATTTATGTCAAAAGAATGTAGTGTAAACCAATTGGTGATTGAACACTTAAGGTGAGGTTTGCTCATCGTTTTTGTAGGAGGTCCCCATTGTTTATGCATGGTGTCCAAAAAGTAAATGGAGCCCTCCTCTTGGTGCATCCATCACATTAAAAATCACCAAAAAAGGATTAGATGCAAGAAAGTCATAGTCCCCTGAAGTAAGGGGGGTTGTTTTTGTAGAATATTATCAATTAATTCATAGCCTATTTTCAAACCCTTCAAAAAATCCTTAAATATTACTTTGTTGCCCTTAGAGTTACAAAATGATTTGTAGAGCTTAATATGGTGATTTTAGAGAAATTTAATTCACTCAATTTGAACAAAATATGAGAAATTTATGCATTGATTAAGTAGGAGGGGTCAAAATAAATAAAAATGAAAAAAAATGTGCTTAGTAATTCTTTTTTTTTGCCACTCCTTTGGCTTTGTAATTCAAAGATTATTTGTAGAGCTTGAAATGGTGTTCTTATAACATTTTAAATCATTCAAAATGGAGAAAAATTAAGAAAAATATGCGCAAGTGTTTAGTGATAGGTTAGTGTTCAGTGATGGGCCGATCTTCCTTAATGGGTTAAAATGTAAGGTGACACTCCAAGAAATCAATGTTTATTAAAAAAAACCATTTTTTTTTGGATCGACATTAATTTCATCAACAACCATTCTAGGTCAATGATTTGTACACTTAAAAATCAATGTTGATTTCAAGTTATTCCATTAATGTTAATATTTTTTGAGATAGGCATAGGTTTGACACCCACTATTGACCTTGTGGAATTCATCAATGAACTTGTTTTAAATGGCTTCCCATTGAGAATTTTTAAAAAACAAACTAGGAACAAAGTTGACATGGTTATTGTTCTTGATTGTTCACCTACCAAGGGAACTTTAATTGTTTTTATTGAATTTTTTTGAGGAGCACCATTAGTTGTTGGGTCTCTCATTCAAAACCCAAAAATGTAACGTACCTTAGGTTTAAAATTTATCCTTAGCTTTATGCCAAACGCTTATAGACAATTTTTTTTAATGTCTTTTCAATGAAAAATCAAAATAATGGACTAAGTAATTAATAGAAGATCATTGGTTAGTTATTGGAAATACTTAAGGTGTGAGTATTACCATACATAACCTACCATTTAAAGGTTTGAAAGAAACAACATAGCCATCCTATCCATGGATGAAAAGTCATAAAACCTTCTCGTCCATGTATGAAAAGTTGTGTAATCCTCTTCTAAATGGACAAAAAACATATCTAATACCTTGTTCAGGTGATGCATGCATGGGAAAAGGAGGTGAGTGGTTATGTTTGGTAAATGCTAGATCGTAGTTCATGAGATTCAAAAACAAGACAAACATATTTGGAGTTGGGAAGGTCCATTGGATCCAAAGAAAATTCAAATTCAAAAAAATGTTAAATTTTTTAAAATGTACAATAAAGCCCTAAGGTGGGGGTGGGCTATCTCAAAATGTGGGGCCTAGGATGAGGAGTTGCCAAATCTAATCATGTTGCAATCCAAGAATGTGATTCACCTCTAGGTGTTGATGCATCCTAAAGCATGGAGTGAAGGTTATCACATGGATAAACATACATAGATCACAATGATTATGAAGGGCTTTTTCTTGTGCCTAATATTCAAGAGTGAGAGTTGTCATGGAGATAAAGATATTGTAATATGTTGATAGCTTTGACACATGTCCATCAAATAATTAATTAATATTGAAATTTTTATTTGACAAATAAAATATTTTAAAATATTCAATATTTTAATTCACAATTTATAGTATTGAGATCAATAATTGAAATTCTCATCATTTTGAAAAAAAAAGTAATTTATGTCAAAGTTGCCAACATCGTAATGCATAGGAAAGTGAGGTTGGTTACCAATTTGTATCATGCACTCCAAATACAAGAAAACATTTCTCCAAGTGGTTTACATGTAGGGTAACACGTAAAGAATAAAACATTCCCCAAATAAGTGCATGTGTAAGGTGAAGCCAAGCGATATTATTGTTTTAAGGGTTTTCAAGGTTGATAATGTAGACCATGGGCATAAAATTAGCTTTAAAAAAATTAACCCTTATATTCAATGGATAATTATAAAGTATAATAATAAGAAGAAAATGTTTGCCATAATGGGCTAATGTGAACCAACACCTGCTGTTGCACCAATTGGTTATTCTATCCATAGGATGGGCTACGTTTTTTCATCTAATTTCTGACCTTGTGTTAACCAACACTACCGCATTCAACCTTTTTGGTTGATGACCTTGGACTTTTGTTTTTTTTTTTTGCAGGTTTTTTTTCCAACCTTAACCACACTACACTTTCACCTAGTTACCTTAATTACCTAACTACCATATTAACCTAGTTACCCTATTGACCTACATCTTGGACCTACCTACCATTAACAACCAATTCCTATGCACCCACCTTGGCTAAACTTTTAACTGTTGGCAAAACATTTATCTTTTCCTATATAAACCTTTAACACTTGGCAAAACCTCTATTTTTTTGGTTAAACTTCCAACTCTTGGAGATACTTTTAACTCTTCAAGGTTAAACCTTTACCTCTTGGCAAAACCTCTATCTATTTTTGGTTAAACTTTTAACTCTTGACAAAACATGTATATATTTATGGGCTAAACTTTGAATTCTTGGCAAAACTTTTATATTTTCCTATTTAAACTTTTAACTATTGGCAAAACTCTTTATTTTCTTAGCTAAACCATTGCCTCTCAACAAGACTTTTATTTTTTCTAGCTAAATTTTTACCTCTTAGCAAAACCTCTTGTTCTTCTTGGTTAAACCTCTACCTCTTGGAAAAACCTATTTTTCTTCTTGGCTAAACCTCTACAATTGTTTATATTTTATTGATCAAAGTCCTTCCTCACTTAGCTACTATACTAACCTAGGTATGTTGTTGATTTATTTTCCTTCTTACTTGCATAAATACATACATGCTTACCCACCAACCTACCTATCCATTTACTTTTGAACCTACCCACATGCCCACCTACACACCTACATGCCCACCCACCACCTATCATTTACATGATGTTGACATCTACCAACATATAATATACAAAATATGTAGGTATTACATTAAACGTATTCACAAACATTTTAGTAATATGCAAATGATTGATGATGACAAATGTTAAACTTGAATACAAGTATTAAATATCCAATCAACTTTGAAGCATTAGTTTTATAACTCTACCTCCACTTTGGATTATTTAATGCATGATGTACTTCATTAATTTGTTAACCTAATTTAATTAAGTAATAATCAATAGATTTAACAATTTGATGTACCTATTTTAATGACATACTTTAAACAATATGGTTTATAGATTTAGGTTTTGAAGATAACAAATAATTATGACTTTTTCACCTTGTTCTATTAATTCAAATGGACCCTATATTGGATTTTGAGGGAAAATTTTCATTTAAACATATATGGAGCAAGACATAATCATTTTATCTCTTAAAAGGGGAATAAAGAAGTTTCAACTTGGAAAATCTATACAAAAGGTGATGAACATACATCCTCTTCCACCAATTTTTTCTTTAGTTAATTAATTTTAAAATGTAAGACATAATTAGCTCGTATAAAACTTTGATGTTTTGCATTGGGGTAATTGCACATTACAATGTACCATTATGGAAGTCACTATGGTAGTATTTCTTGGATGAAACATGTATTGTTGAGCATAATTGAAATGCGCTTGATGCATTATCATAAATGTTTTGAAAAATTAAAAGTTATGTTTTGGTCCTTCCAACTCTGAAAAAATCACATTAAAATTAATAATACTCAATTCAAGGTGGACTTTACAATCTTGGCAACATCCAGTGTCATGATCCATAAAAATAATAGATATGGACTTTTTTCTTCTAATGGAAATGGAGAGCGTGCTCACAATTTGGGAGCTCCCACATTTTAGGGTCATAATATTTAAGATAAAAATATCAAATAATAATATGTCCTTTTTTTGGTGGATTTTAAATGGAGTCCTCCAAAATCACAAAATTTTCAAAGTCCATATACACATGTAAAGTTGAGGACTTATCTTCAACGAAGATGTTTAATAAGGAGTATAACAAATGCTTGTAGGGTCAAAAATTTTTTAAAAAAAGTTTGGGGGAAAATGTTTATAACCTGTTGTGACTCAATGATGTCATTTGTAATATCAACAAAATAGGGGGAAGACAGGGTGGTTTAGGTTTCATCACACTTCTCTTGTCTTTGCAGAAAACGGGTGTGACATCCATGTGTGTTATTTGGATGGCAACATTCGTCACACCATGTTGCCAATTGTTTTTTTTGTTCATAATGCAATTGCAATTTTTTTTTTCTTTCTTTGTTGTTCTTGCACACTTAATATTCAAGCATTCAATTTGTAACAAGATATTTTGTTGTGTGTTAAATACACAATGTTGCATTATTATTGAAGTAAGGGGTGCATTAGGTATTCTAGTCTACTATTTATTGATCAAGAAATGTCTTTGACGTATTACTACCTTAAACTTGTTGTGTTCAGAAGTATTTGCAAATCATGTTTATGTAATTTTAATTTTGGTTTGGCAAGACACCTAGAAGGAAGACCCATAACAAGGTATGTGTGTGAAAGAACTTGTGCATACAAAACACAAGTTTAAGGCTTCTTGTTGTTCCAATACATAGCTTCACAAGCTCGGAGGTAAGGTATTATCCTTCATGTTTTTCATTAGCTACTCATCATTTGTTAGATTTATAATTTGAAACAAATTTGTGTCTTCTACTATCAATAAAAAATAAATCCTTAATATTATATTGATGTTCTCATTTATTTGTCATTGGAAGTATTTACATTTTCGTTTTTGTGTACATGTAGTTTTTTTTGTTTGATTTGGGAGGATACTTGAAGCAAGACTTGGCGGGACTTGGAGTTATAGACTAAAAAAGAAAGTGTGTTTGAAAGAGGTGCAAATAAAGCACAAGTTTAAGGCTTGTTGTTCCATTATAAAGCTTCGCACTTAGAGGTAAGGTATTACCCTTCATTTTTTTCATCAAGCTTTCCATCATTTTTTGTTTTGTTTTGTTTTGTTGATTGGTTTTTAAAAAAAAATGCATTGGTGTCTTGGCATCATTATTAGGTACTGGGTTCAAAAGGAGCCCCTTCATGGTTGTTGTGAAAGTATTGTAATAGATGTGATCCTTGTCTATTTTTTTCTCTCTTGGTGTTCTTCACTTTCAAAAGGTGGTAACATTAGGCCAAAATTAACATTTTGTATCAACCTGACCTTTGAGCCCCACTTTTGGAAGTGAAAAAATGCCTTGTGCTATGGATGAAAGGGAATGTTTTCAAATGTTAGTTTTAGCAGAACAACATGTTTCACCTACGAATTGTTCTATTGATCTATCTAGGATGGATCTATGATGAAACAACATAAAGTGTGCAACATCATCTTGAATTAAAATGTGGGATACTATTGTTGCAACAATTCTTGAAATCAAAGGAGTTTTTTCTAACATGAATGTGGTTTTGAGATGTGTGGTGGGGCGTTGTAGGGACCATACATGTGTATTCTCTTTACCAACATTATAATCATAGCCAAGTTGATATCGGCAAGCTTTTTATCACTAAATTTGGATCATTGATGTTCTTTGGCACTATTGGGAATGGATAATAAATTGTTCCACACTTTCATATCCAATCTCTATGTACTGTGATGTGTTCTTTTGAATGCATCATTGTCATAGTCCTTAATGTTTTTTGAAGTAAAATTTGCATTGATATAACTTATACCACAATTGTACATGATCTGCCTAAAAAGCCCACTTTCTTGAGTAGGGTATGCTACTTGTGCAAATTCATCTAAATTCTCACATATTTGCTCAAAAGTTGTTGGGGTGGTTTTGGGATGTTTGCATGGGTCCCATAGTAGGTATGTGATTTCAAATCAAGAAAGTTCACATCCTTGATGACCATTGGTCTTGAAGCATCTGATTGATATTGTTGATAATGTACCTTATGTAGTGGGCAAAAGAGAGCAAGTGTCACATAGTGTGTGACAAACATCTTGAGCTAAATATCACTAAACACTTTCCACAATACAAAGTACTTATGCTTGGAAGCATTTTGGGAGGCATTGCAACATGTCTTCTTTTCTCTACTTTTGAATCTTGGCTTGTTGTAGAACACTTCAAAGTACAACCTACATTTCTAGCATTGATGAACATTGCACAATAGAAAACTTGGTGGTTATTACATTACTTTATAAATCTAATTTTTTTTTTCAGAAGGTTTATGATCCCTAGCCTTCACCAACATAGTTATTACTAGTGATGTGCTTGAAAGATATGCTCGAGGTGTAGGAGGCCCCAACTACTGCCTTTCATGTGATACTCTTTATGCCTTGGCTTTGATGCTTTTTTAGGGGAAGCTAGAATGAAGTTTGCAATCTTGTTACATTTCAAATGAGGGTACTTTTGGTTTTTTTTATTAGCTTTGTCTATCAAGACATCAAACAACATCTTGAATGATTATTTGTATTGCCTTCAAAAATGAAACATAAACTTTGAAGTTTTAGTTTTCTAACCAAATAATGAAAGATCATTATACACTTATCTATACCCATGGTTGGGAATCATGGTAGTTAGTCATTGCTATTCATGATGAGTTCTTAGATATTATATTTTGTGAAGTGCATAAGGTTACAATTGTAGTCATTCTTTCATGTTAGTTTTGGTTTTCCTTGTATATTTGTGTTGACGTGACAATGATGTGTTGACAAATCATCAATGGACATGTGAAAAATTTAAATTTATTTCAATATTTATTAAATTTATTAATTAAATTTAGATAATTTAACTTAGGGTGGATAAAATGTCGACATGTGATGTTTAGGTCAGTAAGTAAGTAGGCATAGGTTAAGTAGGTAGGTCATTTGGGATAATCCTATTTTATTTTGGGTTAAATTTTTTTGGCCAAACCTTCTTTTATTGGTTTATTCCAAATGTCATTAAAAAGAAAATTCTTTGTGCATTTAGTTATGTATTTTACAAAGTTGAAAGGTATGACAAACAACACATGATAAAAAAATTAGTTGTATCTTAGTTGTAATTCATTTGCAACCACTACAATATGTGCCAATGAATGAAAATTTAAATTAAAAAAAAATTTCAAATCCTAATAAATTGTCATTTTGTTTATCTAGTGCAAACAATTTTTTAGACCTTGATTTGGTGTAGCCACAACCATTTTGATTGCTCAAAATAGACACAAAATGAAGAAGATATGGTTGCCAAAAGTAAGCAAGATTAGTGTTTGGTCATTGGCCTAATTCATATTTTAAGATTTAACACATTTGTCTTTTTCATGGCTCTTCTATTTTGTTCCTTCACCTTTAAAGCTCAAATTGTTAATGTAGATTTTAATTTGGTGCACTCATAACACTTTTAATTGCTAAAAAAGAAAAGAAAAAAGAAGATATTAATTCAAAATTAATTGTTTCAAAGCTCTAGTTGTAAAATATCGAGGTTTCCATTGACATGATTTTTCATAGTGCAATGACATATGAAGGTTGGGGTATTTTGTTTTATAAATTTGATCATAACTTACAAGAGAAAACGACACTAATTTAAAGTTAAAAAAATTCAACCCAAATGTTCACATTCTACTTCAAAGTCTGACAAAAATGATGTTTCACAAAGAGATTCACCAAATATAAAAACTTAAATGAAAATTGTATTACCATATTTTATTTGTACATCCCCAACCATCATTTGCCTTAATTTAATTGGATTCATCAATTTGTTGTGAAGGCACATTCAAATTCAGAACGAAAGAAGATAATGTTAATTGACCTATATGATAATGGAACTAAGATATTCAAGTTTTTTGGGCATGATCATCCCCTCCAGCAAGCACACTGGTGCATGAAGGGGTCACTCTGTCACCCATGCTCATCCAAATTCCACAATGGGTTTTTCTCAACTGGTGCACTGGTGGGTGCTGGATCACTCTGGTCGCCCATGCTCATCCAAATTCCATAACGGGTTTTTCTCAACTGGTGGGCGCTGGGTCGCTCTGGTCGCCCATGCTCATCCAAATTCCATAACGGGTTTTTCTCAACTGGTGGGCGC
>Ga0116227_10005164_pt1 | contig 27812 bp, 12 predicted proteins | sample S1TSphgellanicum_FD_89693 | JGI IMG/M metagenome (GOLD analysis project Ga0116227, IMG submission 89693) | Host-associated microbial communities from peat moss isolated from Minnesota, USA - S1T2_Fb - Sphagnum magellanicum MG | ecosystem: Host-associated > Plants > Peat moss > Unclassified...
AGAGCATTGGGTTTTGAGGTCTGAGGTCCTATTGTATGAGGGGCCTTATTTGGGGGTCTTGGGGTTTTGAGCATTGGGTTTTGAGGTTTGAGGTCCTATTGTATGAGGGGCCTTATTTGGGGGGGTCTTTGATTATGAGATCCTAAATGTTTAGGGCTTTATTTGGGGGTCTTTGGGTTTGAAATCTTTATGGAACCGAGTCCCTATTTGGTGGTCTTGGGTTATTCGTAAGGTCTCAAGCAATTATGGCCTTATTTTTGCAATTTTTGAGTCTTGGGCTTGTTGGATAGTTTGTCTATGGTGGATATCAACATTCTCTTAAGTTATCATTTAAATATAAAACATTTTAACATGGTTTTAAACTTGGGTTTTGTGTTCCTATGCACTATTAGTGATGATAAACTGATGCAAAATATAAGTTATTTTGTATAGGGGAAGGCATTATTGTTAATGTCTTCCCCTACATAATGGCCAAGGGCCCAAATTTGTTTACCCAAATTTTCATGCACAATATGGATGGTCTAGATTAGCTTAGACAAACATTCATTATTCCTTATGATAAACCCTCTTGTTCCAAGTTGGCAAGAGAATTGTGCCTTGTTAGGTGCCTTAAAAAATACACTACACATGTCTACGAAGGTCATTATGTAGAAATTAAGTTTCATTTGAATAATTTGATATTGAATGAATTTGAATTCAATTCAATTCAAATCCTTAAATTGAAGTGAATTGAACTGAACACAATATTCTTCTCCTTTGGATTCAATATGATTAATGTTTTCATTGAAATTTTAATTGAATTTAATCACATTCAATTCAGTTCAAATTTGTTTCAATTGAATTCTTTTCATAATTTTGTTGAGTTGAACTCAATCAAATTATGAAAAGGCACATGTTAATTTGTTTTTTCATATCCATGTAAATGAGTGTGTGAAAGGAATGAGGTAGTTAGGTAGTTATGAAATGTTTTCATATATAATTGTCAAGTGGATGTTCAAAATTGTCATGGTGACAATCATTAATGGATCTTATACATGTTTCACTTAAAACCAATTTTAATTATCATCGTCATTGGAATCTAACATAACGAAATACATTTTAAATGTGTCTATTAACATGTGATGTTTTTGTATTTTGACAAGGGATTTTTTTTCAAATATTTATGGAAGTAAAAACATATCCATTGTCATGCAAAAAGATATGTTGTAATTATAACCTATAACAAGTAGATAGGGATGAATGAAAATGCATCATCATCAATAGCCCAACATGGAATAAAATTTGTTTGGCTTAAATCAATAATCCTTTAGCTGCGAAAAGGAGGGTGTTGATACATTCCTTTGAATTGGCTTTTGCAATTTATGACAACCAAATTTTGTTTTGCATTTTGTTTTACATTTTGAGAAATTTTATCATTTTAACAATAATTATTGTATTTTTATCAAACTCAATTTTGTTTTGTGAAGAAGCAATCTTGGCAATTTCTTTTGGACTTTTGTATTTTATATAAGATAGAAGTGTGCATGAGACAACCAACATGTGTCATGTTGATGTGGTGTGTTATAACAAGAGGAAGTGTACTAAACTTGTATGAATTTTTACACGTGAAGGAAAATCTTGTGGATTTTGTTGTTTGACCATTTATTAGTTTGATTAATGGTGTTTGCTTACCAACAACACGATTGAATCTCTTCTCCATTGCTTTGAGAAATTTGCAATAAAAAATCAAACCTATGCATATATTTGTATGTTGCATTTGCCCAAGATTTTTAAGTGGATTGAACTATATTATCGTCTACACCCATCGTTAGGATTAGGTGATGAAATCAATGGGAGAAAGAAAGGTGTGTTGTTTATGCATCTTATATGTATGAATTCAAAAAAAGATTATCGGACAAATGGGATGTTGAATTGTTTTGTTTCTTTTGCATTTGTTGATTGTTGATGATAGTTCATTAGTTGACAACATTTTTCTTGTAAAAAATGTTCATGAAGTGTATACAAAGTTAATTTGTTGCACAAAGAAATATTTTATTTTTGTAAATGAAACCCTAGCTACTTGTGATAATGTTTAAAGAAGAATTTGCGCTTGCAATTGATGTTCTTTTGATAAAAAGTCATGCTTGTTTGCATCAAGTAGTTATGGGGAGCAATATTCCCATGTGTTCCATACTTGGAGAATATAAAAAGTTATGCCAAGCCTCATGTAATTACAATATTGGGAAGATGGATTTAAACATGCACAATTAATGCCTTTTCCACCCCATCCAAATTCAATTAAATACCTTTTATATAATGTTAGGGTGTCATGTATGGGCGAACATGTTTTAACATCGCTTGCACATTTGGCACCTTTAATGCAACTTTTTAAAAATACGTGTCACAACTTGATGAGAGATTATAAAAATTTTAACTTGTGTGATCCCATGATTGGATGAAAAGTTGGCAATAAACCTTTTTTCTTTCTCATACCTAATTTCTCATCTTTTCATGGTCAATTTCCAATCATGTGAATGAATCATAATCATTAAATGAATCGATTGGCATTGTATAAGAATAATTTGAGCTTCAATTGGTGTTTAGTGTTTTTTTTTAAAAAATCAAATAGGGTTCAATTTGCATGGTTTGCACTCTTGGGGTTCGTGAATTTCAATTGAAAAAATCAAGTGATAAACTAAATTTAATACATGGTAAATTGAATGAGTTAATTATGTCTTTAGTTTTTTAATCCTATGTTGTTTAAATCACATAAATTAAATAATATATAATTTTCAAAATCAACAATATTCAACTTACTTTTTGAAATTTGCTCTAAATGTCTATTGGACATCCTAATTAAAAACTCAACAAGGAACTTTCTAAATGACAATGAAAAATTATATTTAAAAATAGTATATGATAAATGAAAATGGTACATACTAGTAAAATCCTTGAATTTTTTTCTTTGATTGTTTAATTCAAAAGTCAAAAAATTAGTTGTCTAAATTAACAACATCCAAGTTTTACATAATCAATTTCCCTTATGTACACCAAATGTCATGCCAAATCATAAAGCTAGCAAAGTAAACTTTAGACACTTAATTCTATGACATATTTTAGAAATTTAAAATCTTCTATATTCAATAAAATTTTATGTATTTGTGGACAACTTTGTTCCAAGCTTTAGTCATATTTGAAAAAGGTTATGTTGAGGATAGGCTTGAAGTTTAATGTGTTGAAATTAAACATTGGATTGAACTAGTGTTGGCATTTTTCATACTTATGCAAGTCTAAGTGATAGGTCAAGTTTTAGGGTTTCCATATAAAATGTTTCAAGTTTTCTTGGAATTGGCATTAGAACCTAACGAAGGAATTGATTTCATTTCAAAATTGAATTAAAATTTGACTTGAATGTGTTGTTCCCTATTAAACAAATTGGAGTTCTCTAAGTACATAAGTACAATTTTATTAAAGAAAAAAAAGCCTTGGCCCTACATTTCAAACAAGATATTGCATTTGATTGGTTGTACATAATTAATATTGCATAATTTCTATCTTGAAACATGTGAACTAATTGAACAAACTAATAATATCATTTTTTTGGTTTAGTTATGTATAATGGAGATGGAATTAATTTTCTTTTAAACTAAGTTGGTTCAAAATTCTTTGTGCAAATGATTGGAGCAAGAGGTTTTAAAAATCCAAAATACTAGTCTCAAGATTGGACCAAAGGTTCCGTCAAAACAAAAAAATAGTTAAAATTTGGACCAAAGGTTTTGTTTCAATCAAAAATTAAAGAACATTAATTTCAACAAAAGTTAATGAATGTAGCCATACTTTTATGTCCAAAATTCCACCTATAGGATTAAAAAAAATATTTTTTGTCTTAACATTCCTTTTGTATTTCAAATTTTGAGGGAAAAAGTTTTCAAATCACCATACTCAACATTAGTTTATAGCTTGTTTTAAAAACATAGCAAGTCTCCTAACTTTTGCTATTTAACTTTTTGACTTGTAACCAAATTTGCCTAAAACCTTTTGTGGATGGTCATCAACCAACCTACGTTAGTACAAAATTGAAATAAAAACCTTGAATGAATGCATGGAATTTTTTGAAGTTGGAATTATTTTAATAAATGTATATTTAAACAAAATTAGATTTCGCTTGTCATTTAATATGTCTTTTTTAAGGATAAAATCATATGTCATGATTAGGATATTGACTTTTCCTTTGTTTTGAACTTTTCCTAGTTTTGCACTTTGGTAATTTTGAAATTATCACCCATTTGAACCAAAAAATGTCATCATAAACATGTGACTGCATTTTTATTACAATTTTTAATTAAATCAAATTTGGTCTTATTAAAAAATGAATGGTATAAAGACTTCTAAATTTGGATTCTACAATTCAATTCTTTTATGATGTATTGATATATTCTTATTGATGTATAATGAATGTTTTATAATATCTCCACATTATTTTTCAATAAATGTTATCATAATTATAATGTAATCTTAACAATTCTTTGGTAGATGGTGTCATCTTAAATGCAAGTAGTTTTTTGTATTTTAGATTCATTCTTTCAATAAGACATTATGGGTATTAAGATCCACATTATGAATAATTGTGTACAACTAGTTCAATTAACGAACAAGGTACCAATGTTTGTGTTAGTAATATATGAATTCATTATTTGTTACACCCTATGTGTTTCACTTCTAGTCAATTTCAAAGCATCACCTATCCAAAACAAAAAAGTCATATAGATCTTCAATTTTGTATATGAAGATTTTGGAAGAATAATAATTGTTAAAACATATGATTGGATATAAAATTTAGTAAATATTAAAAATTTCATAACTTGTGTTGTGCTCTCAATCTACAATGGTTTAGTCTAGTCCTTAATCTATAAAATGTTGAAAATTTGTTAGTTATAAACAATGGGAATGACCCCCATCTTCAACATTCTTACCATCATGATTAATATTTATGGATGTTATAGTACTATTACTAGTAAGTTCATGAGCAACATGATTAATAAAAATTTCATAGAATGCATTTTCATACATCACATGCATACCATCATGAATGGCTAAAAACTTATTTCCATAGCCACTATTTTTGGAATTCCAAGGACTAATATTCAAGATCATAAAAGCTTTCATTCATGCACTTTGTAATGATCATTCCAACTTGAGTTGAATCTCCATCCTATGAAAGATAATGTGTTCTTTGTCCATGTTGTCAACACCTTAACCTAAAGGATCTTGGTGTTAAAGCATGCTTGAAAATAAAAAAAGAAACATAAAAACTTTATATTATTTCAACACAAACAAAAAGGCACAACAAACTTTTTTAAAACTTCAACAACCTTAAGGAACAAAACATCAAGAAGCAATGAAAGACCATATTTACATTAATTCAAGGGCTCCTTCAATTTGCCTAAAAGAAGATGATGTATCCACCATCATTTCAACCTTAAGAGCATATGATGCATGAACTAAATGTAAGTTGAAATTTCTCATGGCATGTCACTAAATTGGGAAAAATGTTCCTACTTGTACCAAATTATCAAAACCTTTTAATTTTTGAGTTACATTCAAAATACCTCACAAACCTAAGATGAAAACAAGATAAAATAAATAGCTCATAATTATGTATCAAGAAACAACTTTGATGTATTAGAAATAAAAATATTGTTTTACTGCATAACTAATAAGATAATAATGTTTATAATGTTGAAAAACCCCATTTTGAAAGTAAATTTAAGTAGATTTTTTAAAAATGCATTTACTTGCATGAGATGTCTAACCTTACAAAATGATTGATTTAAAAAAAAGTTTCAAATGAATGAACTCCTAAAAACTACTTACTTATTGTCAAATTATGCATGTTATAATCATAATATATTAAAATTCAATGTGAAGTAGGTTTGAACAATATTGGTATTAAAAAGCTTGTACAACTTGTGTATAACCTTTTATTCATATATATATATATATAATATCATTTCTACACACTAGCTACATGGTTAATGGAAAGTTATTGGTCTCTTAAACATTCCTTTTCAATTGATTTAACGTTATTCCTCTTCCTTTTTAAAATTTATTCCAACTTGGATGGAATGGTCCATAGCTTGTATTAAAGTGATTTTAACATTTTCAAAGAAACCATGGTTTTATAAGGATTTTGGAACTTCATCAACTGATGTTTTGCAAATGAACAATATTTGTTTTTGATCAGCCATATGAACACATATGAAAAATAAATGAACAAGATTTATGTTAGGATAGAACTCCCCATTAAGTTTTTTCACAAGAATAAAAATGACAAAAGAACTTTAACAAGGGCTTGAAATGACAAATAAACAAAATCAACTTCAACATGAAAGTTCTTAACATCATCTTCCTTAAAAAATTGAATCAAAACCAATAATTAGTAGCATAACTCATGTTATTGCCACCAACGTTAACTTCTTTAATATCATCCAAGCATCAAAGAAAAACAAACAAATCATTGCGTGCATGATAGCATCAACAACTTCTCCATTGCTGTTAGATATAATGGGAGGAAGGACTAGGACACAAATTTTCATAACAACACAAATTGTCAACAAACATTTTATTCACCCTTTACATATGCCTTAAAATCCACAAGAAAATAAAGAATTCATCAAAATCAAAATCATGATGGATCTTCGAATGACAAGATCTCATCATCAACATTGACATTGTAATCTACAACCTCAATTATATTCCATTGTGCAACCAATCCCCCTAAAAAAAATATGCGCCAATATGTGAAGTTTAAGAAAAACACGTTGTGACAAAAACCATTGGCAACAATGGGTAGGAGGAAGATTCAAAAGAAGTAAATGTCAAGAAACCTTCCTAATACTTGGGAACATGACAATAGGGATCCTCTTTAATCAAATTGATCTGGGAAGATAATGAAAATCACTAGGAAAATTGTTTTGCAATGTCTTTTGTTGTGTGACAATTTTCTTTTCAACCTTTCTTGACAAGGTATAAATACATCCTTTGTCATCTTCCATTAATGACCACAAATGTTATTACAATAGTACAAACAAACACTAAAATGAAAGAAACAAGTTCAACCAAGCAAAAATAAACGAGCATGCCAATGTTTGCCACCTTCTAATCTCCCATCAACAGAGCTAGCTTGGGATACCATCATGTGAGGGAACAAAACATCAAAAAACTTCACACTTAATTGGGCCGAACTGTTTGCAATTCAACAAGTACTCCATACTCTGTGGGAAATCATCCCTTGTCTAGAGAAAGCAAATAGTGAAGAAATTTCATCTTCAACTCCCATGCATCATATGTTTCAAGTGCAATCTGATTTCACATATCGACTCCCTCACCCATTTCCATTTACAGTAGGCATTTTTGATTGCCAACTGCAAAAATCCCACTTCACTTTTACAGTAATAAAATCCCTCTTGCATTAGTTCACTTGAAAAATCCTACGTATATTAGTCCAATTGCCCCGTTTTCAAGTGGACTAACACCATAGTAGAGAGAACTATGTAGAGAGAAGTAGAGAGAACCAAAACTGAAGAGCAAACCCTGAGACCCAAATCCTCGGAATACAGAAAAACCTCAAAAAGGATACAACTATATATCACTTACTCACAGATCTAATGCCTTGTTAGGTGCACAACAAAATCCTGACGGTCAGTAGTACTACCACAAGCAGGAGAAAATTGAGCTGTTGCTGCTGCTACAACCTTTGAGCTTCCAAAGTTGTTGTCATCCGAAGCTGGAATTCAATTCTCAGATTTAAGGCTGTTTCCAATATCGATGACAAAACGGTACTTCACATCCACTTTCTCAAGTCTTTCCATCGCAGTGTTGATGTATGAAATGGGGATCTTTTCAATCATGCAAGTGCTGTTGTGCTCCCCACAAAAATCAGGCATCTCCTGTGTCTCCTTGATTACTCCTGTCCCACTTCCTCCAACATACCACCGTGCTGCCAGCTATTTCCAATTATACACAAATTTTGCTTTTAGGTTTAGAAATTTGTATAATTGATACAAACTCACATTGGCAAGAATATGGGGAATTTCAAAACACATCTCTTTCCTTCTCTCCCAATGAACTTCTCAGAAAACAGCTGCTCTCCAACAAACAAACAAACAAACAAACAAAAAAGCTAAAAAAATATGGAAGAAGAATTTGGGGCTTTACCAGAAGTGAGGGAGAATGAGTGGATTGACAAACGCTTCACTGGAATTCCCACCATCATGAGCTTGCCATCTAGTTTCAAAGTACTCAGGTATGGATCCAAAGGAAGAGAAGCAGAGACTGTGTCAATTATGTAATCAATTGTTCCTGCTGCAGCCTGCACAGATAGCCACATATCCAAATACATGTGGATCATGAGTTTTGTTGCATTGACACCAAGCCTGTCATATCTGCAGATTCTGAGTTCCGTTGCATTGATATCAAGCAGATCACAATGTGCAGATCATGAGTTCTGTTGCATTGAGAACAAGCATTTCATATAGACAGATCATGAATTCTGTCACATTGGCATCAAGCATCCACTGGCAAAGCTTTGGCCATTGTTCATGTGTAAACTCTTTTGGGTTCTTTAAAAATTACCTTCATCTGCTCTGGGTCTTTACTGACAATGAACTGATCAGCTCCCAGAACCTCGAGAGCTTCCTTCTCTTTGCTGGGGGAGGTGCTGAAGACAGTCACTGTCATACCAAAGGCTTTCCCAAACTTGATAGCCATGTGACCTAAGCCTCCTAAACCCACCACTCCAAAATGCTTGCCTGCTACATCCATCTGGTAATGCTTCACGGGGCTATAAACCATAATACCCGCACACAACAATGGTGCTGCTGCATCCAGTGGCAAATTGGTAGGCATCTTCAACACAAATCCGGCCCACCCAACCCCATCATCAACAGACACATCCTAAATCTCAGGACTTTGACACAAATCCTCATCAGATCTCCAGATCAAGATGAATGATTCTGAGAATTTTTTACAATTTCAGGCTTTTTATCTGAACAGATTGAAGTAGAGGATCAGAGTCACATAAGAATCAGAGTACAGAGAGGATAAGAATTACCTAGTCTTGTTTGCAAACCATGACTGTGGAGTACCCGCATTGCATGACAGTGCCATCATAGTCCTCTACAGAGCAGGTCCAGATCACCTTCTTCTGGCAATACTGTTCGAGATGTCATGTGCATGAGTCGCAGGTTTGGCATGAATTCACCATGCATCCCACTCCAACAATCTCCCCAACCTTGAAAGCTTTCACCTCTGAGCCAACTTCTGTGACCTCTCCCACTATCCTCATGCCTGAACAATCAAGGCAAAAATATTTATCCCATTAACTCACCACCCATCTGATGATCAGAGCTCCTGAGCTTCACCAGAGAGACGATCAATCTGTTGATTGGAGCTCATGAGCTTAAACAGAGAGAAGATCCATCTGTTGATCAGAGCTCATGAGCTTCAACGGAGGAAGAGCTTGTTCCAGATTGGACTCACCATCTCTTCTCCATGCTTCAGGATCTCATGAATTGGGAGAAACGGAACTTACCCAGGAACCATGGGGTAGATTGATTTTCCCCAGTCATTGTGGATCTGATGCAAGTCTGTGTGACAAATTCCACAGAAGAGGACCTTGAACTTCACATCTCCTGGCCCGGTTGCTCTGCGAGCAAGCAAGCAAGCAAGCAAAGCGACCCCATGGGCACCAAAAAAAGAAAAAGAAAAAAAAGAAACAATCCAAGATGGGAACACAACACCCAACACAATCTCCTTCAATCATTGCAACAAAAACTGGCCAGTTCTTAAGAATATGCTCATCACCTGCGCGAGAATGTGAAGGGGGCTAAGTGGCCTGAAGAGTCTTTTGCAGCCCATGCGCTAACTTTCACTGTTGCAGGTGCCATAATATTTCTTTCCTTCCTTCCAAGCTTGCGAGAACAGAACCAGCCTTCCAATCTCTGATCAGCAGCTGGTAGAAAATTACTACATAAACACTCACAACAACACATCATCATCAGAACCTTCAACAACACCTACTGCAACCAAGCTCTCCTGCACCATATGCAGTAAAAAAAAAAGAAGTGGTGCCACAAAAGACTAGAAGAAGGAAAAAAAAAACCCAAGACTACATCTCTGAAGAAAAACAACCCAAATATCTTCACGGTCCAAAATTCTTCTTCACACCTGCAAAGTTTCCACTGTGATGCTAGTACAACAAAAACCACCAGCTACTTTCCTCTCACTCCTATCTGCAGCGTGCAATAGATATATATATCTATGGCAAGCAACAATGACATGCAAAGATGATGTGAAGAAGTGTTGAAGCTGTAATCAGCTGTTACCTTAGCTTTCTTGTGCAGCAGCTGCTGCAATCCCTGGTATGTCCAGTAGCTACCCAAATTTGTGAGCTTTGCAGGAAAAGGGGGAAAAACACCACACACAAACACAACACAAAGAGATCTAATCTGTACAACTTTGGAATGAAGAAATGGGTTGGTTTGTTTGTTTGCAAAATGGAAATTTGGTGAAGTTTTTGTAGTTGTTTGTGCAAAAGTTTGTTTGGAAGAAGATTTTTTTCTCAGGATTACTAGAATGGTGGCAACATAATATAGGTTTCTGGCAACAAGTTAGTAACAAATGTCTAGATATGGCAAATTTGAGAACAACTTTGAGTAATTTTTTTTTTTGAAAGAATCCTTTGGGCCCTTGCCATGCTCATTTTTCTGTTGTTGCCCAGTGGCAAAATTTAACCACCAAAAAAAAACTCTGCAGGCAAGCAAAGCAAAGCATAGCTTTGTTTTTCTTCTTTCTTTTTTTTCTTTCGGGTATTTGATTTTTTTCAATTGTTTGAGAACTATGGTAATGTATATCAGAACCTCATCTTTTTCTTTTTTTTTTCTTTTTGTTTTGGAATCACTGTAATGAACCTTAAGAATCCTGAGGGGAGTTTGATGCAATTTCTAATACCCACCCAATACTCATAGCAACCCGATTTAAGCACAGCTAATGCAAAACAAATTAGTACAGAAAAATGCAAATTGCCAACCAAACAATTACAAACTAATACAAATTGTAGACCTCAATATTTGCACCTCCCCACACCTTCTTTACAGGGTTTTTTAAAAATTAAAAAAATATATATATTATTATTATTATTTTTTTAAAAATTTTCAACTTAGCCGTCTGGTGCTTGCAAACACATTTTTGTTCGGATGTTTGCAAATATAATTTTTTTTCAATGATCCACGAATCATCCATCATATGAGACCATAATTTAGATAACACAAAAAATTGCAAAAGTACAGCATTTTCTCTCCTTTGTTCCTATGTAGACAAATGATCTCACCTTGAGATGCCGACAACCCCTTTATATGCAAAGAAAACTCCAGAAGTTTTTTCTGTGTGGGAAATTTCTGATGTTGTATTGGTATATAAGGTGCAACCTGGGTATATAGTATTTGTATGAGCACTGGTATTAAAAGAACATTCCAGTCTGGTTTGACCTAAGGCAATATCAGCCTTTAGGGTTTAGGGTCATACCAATATCAGTCTTTACCACATCCAAAATATCAAAATGAAAAATGAAAAAAATGATACATACATATATATAATTTATTCCAAAGAAAACAGGTTGTGTTTTTTGAGCATGAAATTTTTGAACAAAACTTAAAGCACCTCAATTTTGAGAACTCACAACTCTTTTTGAACATGAAAACTTGGTTCAATGTACAAGGGAAGGCTCTTTTGTCCACTAAGAATGACAAGACAATGCACACCCTTGCACCCATGCATTCATCTGGCATGCTTTTGAATTGAACCATATCTTTACATGAGATGCATCAATTAGGATGTTGGTCTAGTTCAATGGACAAAAGGCCAAATGGCCCTCAAATACGTAAGTTTGCACCCATTCTTTTGACCACTTGACAATGTGAATATAAGTCGGTGAGGAACTTGATAAAGAAAAGTGTGGGAAGGCCCAACATTTGGAGCTTTCATAGAGCAAAATAATTGGAATCCCCCATAGGACTCATTACAAGCAACTCCTACATAATGGGTGTCATTAGTCCACAAAAGTACTTACAACATCTATTGCTACTTTGGTGCAATTTTTTGACAAAAATCCTTTGAATGAGTATCACATGAGGGTATGAAAGTTCCAAACTTTACTAATTTTTCCCTTCCACACAAGTTTTTCACAACTGAATTTGTCAAGAAGAATTTAGGCTTGTGAAAAGAGGAAAGAGCCACTATTGTTTCTTGTTTCGTCCCTAAGACCCTGCCACTAAAGGAGAGCAAATTGCTCTTTGGATAAGCACTAATAAGAAGCGTTGCCTTCCTTCCTTCCTTCTCAAGAACTTTCCAACACCAACAACAATGGTGCCAAAGAAATTAACACCCACCTCTTTTCTACTAACAAACAATTTGAAATTAACACCAACCTTTTCCTATTAACAAACAATTGGTACAAAGAAATTAAGACCTACCTTTTTTTCTATTAACAAACCTTAACTTGTTTAATAGGTATAGGATTCGAAACCCTAACCCTAACTTGATTAGTGGGTGTAAGTGTAAATATTACACATGGAGTGAGAAGCTTCATTTATCATTTCAAATGGGGATTAAAAAAAACATTTATACATTTTAAATCTTGCAAATGTTTCATGAACTTCATAATGTTGTGAAAGTTTATATGCTGCTATGGCAACAATAGATGATATAGTGCTCTGAATGTTAATATATGGGGGTGGTAGTCTTACAAGGGGTATATAAATTCATTTGAAATCAAACAAAAGGCATTGTCCATTTATGAATTGAAAATTCATGGGATTTTCAAATTGCAATGATTGAATAAAATTATATTTGCAAACATTTTATGAACTCTTGTAACGTACATGCAAGTTCCTTGGTGCACATGATGAAGTGGATTGCAAAAAAAAACATTCCCATTCAATTTTCTTATAAACAAAAGAAAACTAGAAGAAATAACATTTTCATAGTGACTTCAAGATTATCATGAGATTTTAAAAATTTAGTGAGTCATCATGCCCAAATCATAGTTGTTGTGTGATCATGTACCTTTTGTAAATGGAATTTGAAAAATACAAAATTTATGACACACATTGAAACACAAATTTCAATGTTGATATACATTGATTAAATTTTCAAAAAAAGACATGGGGGACTATATGCCTTCATTGTTTGAGTGAAATTGTCTTTTATTATTTGAAACAATCAACCGTCATTCCTTTTTTTTGTACCATGGTCTCAATTTTACATATGTTAGCCCCATGCATCTTGGTGAATGTTGAACAATAAAACACAAAAAAATTTGCCAATCCATATGAAAGTTGAATAATATTGAAACCGACATCAATTGGGTATGCTTTGGTTAGGATTCAAAGAATAAACACATGGGATTTTTGGCAAAATGCAAGGAGGGAAATTGAGCACACTTGAAATACAATGTTTATCAAAATGTGTGAAATGGTCCCAATGGCCAAGGCACAAGCTCCTAGGACCGCCCATAACTTGGTTTATCTTCATGAGAGGTTTTTCTTCGGGCCATAATCTCTTGCTAGTCCACCCAAAAGGACAAGTGCAACATTAGTAGATACACCAACATTGAAAGTAAATTTTAAACAAAAGTTGCATATCCTATAGCAAGAAGAACATTTAGTGGACTTTAATTTATATTAAAATGATGTCCTTGTAGTTGCATGACTACATGGAACCAACAAGGACATGATTAAAACTTCCTTGGAACATTAGCTCCTACCAAGAGTTGGATCAATTTCTACAAAATAAATATAAAACTAGCATGGTAGAGATTGCTTCAACATCTACTATTAATGTCTTTGCTATTATAAACCCAAAAACTAGGTTGGATTCAAGGTTGGTTTCTACTATTTGCTCTAGACTTGTCCATCCATGTGGGGGGTAACAAGGGTGTTTGCCATAATTAGTTATCAATGTTAAATTTGATGATAGATTCATGGAAATTGATTAGAACAAAACAAATGGAAATAGGTGTAAATCATACACATACATACTTCTCTTATAATATATTGTGGTGATCCAACCCTGATGAACTCAAAAGGTCTTTGAACTCTGTGGATGTGACATGGATTTCCTTGCAAATAAATTGAAGAATTGGCATGACACTTGCCATTCGCCCAACACTCGCCAATTCATCTGGCCAAACACAATTTGATTCAACTTATGTTGGTGATATAATTAATCAATTAAAAGTTACATACACAAATCTAGTTTAACTAACATGCTTTGGAATTTTGGCAAACTGATATTGCAATTTTGCTCCAATTTTAAGGAGAAAACCAAAAAAAATTAACCAAAGATTTGCATCAAGTTCTTTAAGTTACCAGGAATTTTGGCAAGGCTGAGACAAAGTTTATGCAAGAGCAATTTCTCTAATTTTTGTCCTTCTTCCAACAATCTGCAATTTACAAGTGTTTATCAAAATGATTTTTCCTTGCATGTGGTGTGTAAAATGGGTTGGAACTTGGTTGGTTTTCATACATTCCCAACTCTACCATTTGTCTATTTTAACATGACAATAATTAAAGCGTATCACTCACATTCATGAAAAAAAGGAATGAGAATGGAATGAATATACAAAGGGGAGGAAGGTTTGATGTACTCTTTTAGGAAGTAAACAAGAACATCCATCAAAGGGTCTGCCATTCGTTGATGATGGACAAATGTGCACACCCGATCGTAGAATCTCTTAATGCTCTCTGTTTCTGATTCATAATCTGGCACAGGAATTGGCATTTGTGCCACATGCCTATCTTGTGCCTTTTTCCTTCAATCATCCAATCAAACTTAGTGTAAACATATTTTTGTCAAATTGTTCACACTTGCACTGAACCCACTTCAATTCTACTTATCACAACCCATAATACCATCTCTAGCATATCACCATGTTTAATTCACTACCGGATGAAATTAAGTACATGATGCAGGTTAATCAAATTTCAAACACATGATGTTTATTTGGGAGCACAATCTAGAGAGGTGGGTAGATGTTTTGCCATATCCGTCGAGTGCTGGGAGTTTGTCGACCACCTGAGTGATTTAGTTGTTCCATCACCTTTTCTGCTACCTAACCTCATAACAAAAACAAGTAGGCTAATTTTACAAACTTATATATCACATGGAGTTGCAAATCAATCAACACAATACATACACCCATTGATCAACTCCCTTGGTAGGATAACCATTTGTATTGTGATAGTCAAACTTGCAAGAAACTTGTGAAATATAAAATTATACAATGTCAAATAAGTGACTACAATTCATACTTCACTTGAGAATGGGGAGGATGAACGCCAATGTTCACGCCGATCAGACCGTGCTACTAACTTCAAGTGTAAGTCATGTTCCAAATCCCTTCGAAGTGTCAATATTTGCTTCTTCCATTCAAATACCTGCAATTTTTAACCCAAATTTGTGATTTAAACTATCTGATTCTGGAATGTGACCATCACATTTGGAGTTTCAAAACATATATGTCCATGACATAAAATGTATCATTGAGGACCTTTTGAATTGCATGCACTTGTTTTGGAAACGAAGAGATTTAACATGGGTTGTCAATGTCAAAATTAGACGATTGATTAAGAACTTAACATGGAAAATACAAAATCATGAAGTTGGAAGGCCCCTCAATTCAATATTCAAAAGTTGAAGAAGCTTACAAGAGAATCATCATGGAGTGGAAGTGTTTTGGCCATTTTTAGTCCTGGTGTGGGATTCTGTGTTACACACCAATGTCATTTTAGCAATAAAAACCAAACAAGCCCTATAACTAGGTTCATTGATCTCGTCCCCAACAATAATGCAACTAAGAATGCATCATAGTTACCTAAGTTAGGATTTACCAAATCACCCATGGTAGCATAGATGGCACATGTAGATTATATGATGAAACCCAAACCCTATTCTAGATCAAATAATCAAAATCATGTATCATATGATGCATTTGTATGTGTTTCATGTAGACATTCATTACCCAATGTAAATGTCTTCACCTTCTAGGACTTGTAAATCTAGAAGAAAACATAAGCTGAAGTCATTCAAGCCAAGAAAAACATATATACGCTTGAAATTCTTTGGGATTCAGTTGATGGCCTTGTAGAGTGGATGAAAACATTGTTAGGGGTGTCTTGCTCTTTGATGGCTGATACATGTGATTCCCCATACACATTCTGCCATTACATCCATCTGAATGTATATACAATTACCACGTAATATATTGTTTCTATAAAATAAATTTACATATAGCAATAATTATTCAATGACAAAGATCTAGTAACCATGTTGATACATATAGCAAGTTTGAAGCTTTCGATTGAATGGTTCAAACTTGTAACATAAAATTTTAACACCCATGTGGAGATTTTGCTTAGGATTAAGTAAGACCCATTAAAGGAAGAAACATAATGCTACCTGCCCTTGCAATGTAGGATCATTATCTTGTAAACTGCACCCCAAGCCACCACTGGACATTGTTAAAAATCTTGACTAATATTTCAATGCACATGTTATACCACAAAAGCTAAGAAAAAAATCTGTTATATATTCAAAAAAATAAACTTGCAACCAATTATGATGGGAAAAAATGACAAATGCATTCATGAAAGAACCATTCTTGATGTACCTATGATTATAGGCTATTCGTATGATTTATGACTTAGGATTTGAAGGTGATTTACCTTCCTTGTAGAATTGGAAGTGGTGATCCACTTACACCAAGTATAAATCGTTCTCCTGTCATACCCTGTAGCTATCATTTTAGATTCTCATGGCTTCTTTGTCTAATCCAAAGAACAAATTGAGCTCATCTTAGTGTGGTTTGGCATGTGTTTGTTTGTGATCATCACCAAGGAAGTGATATCCATGCCATCAACATGTTAGTAACTCTGGCTTGTATCTATGTGTAATGGATCAAGCTCTTGGATAGAAAACTTGTGAATTTAATTATCATATTTCATACATCATAGTACACAAGTTACTCAAGGTTGAAGATCTTTGAGGTCATGAAGGAACTAAAAGAGACAAATTGGCAACATGTAAAGGAAAATTGATGACATTTTTCCAGACACCTTGCAAGCATGTTTTGGTAAATGTTGACGTACCCTCTTCAAGTGGTGCACGTGTTAGCTTCCGAGCATGTGATGCCATCATGGTCACATCATAATCTGCTGGAAATGTGCTTCCTTTCTACACACCAGGAGACTAGATGTTCACAAAACTTTCAAAACTCATAAATAGTTGTTAAATCCATGATCAAAACATTTTTTATTCAAAGTTCAAAGATCCATAGAAAATATTCAACATTTTCCGTATCCTATTGATGCTAAATAAATACACATTTATCACACCCCAAGACGATTTTACCTTAACAATCTTCTTGAAAGCATCAGATATTTCAATTGGTACTTTTGGAAATCGAACAGAATCCAAATCTAGCACCAAAAAATACACCCATTACATATAGATTTGCATCATCCAACATGCATAATATGAGTCTGTCAATTCATGTTTATAAATAACATAGTTTCATTAACTAAAAATGGGAGATTTTGTTACCATGAAAATGCATGAGTCCCATTTTGATAAGCATTCGGGCCATATTGGCACTTGCTTGAGCATATCGAATAACCATTTCCTTTTTTCTCTTGAAGAGTGGGACTAATTCTTCATCTTGAATTTGTGCTCTTTTGTGTGCCTCAACAACACCCAACTCTTTGAAGAATTGAAATGATGCCTTTTCTTCATCCTCACTAATATCAATACCATAGTTTCCAAGTTCTGGCATTGGACATTCTTTTGAAATTGTTATGCACGGAACTCCTAAGCATTCATATGGCTTCCCTAATTGCGCCCAAACTCCTTGTTGTGCTCTACACAAATCTAACCCTATTTTCATTCTCATATATTTCAATTTCTTAAAAGATTTTTTTTTATTGTTCGTAATTCAACTTCAATGCAAACATTCATTAGGAAAACATGAATTTCCTTTGAAATAATTATTTTTGGGTTGAAGGTTTTCAATATAGATCATTAAAATTTTGTCTTATTTCTTTATGTGAAGAACCTCCTAAAGGACATTTTTAGAGATTTGCAATACTTAGGAATAAAACATGTGTAATATATATGAATATGGTTGGCAATGTGATCAATCAACAAACCTATTTTGATCATAAGCAGTTTTGTTAATTAATTCTCGTGCTACCACTTCCACCTTGCTTGCTGTTATAGTCTCTTCGGTGATATGCCGGTGATCATCCATACCTTCTGGAATCTAGAACCAAAAATCAAAAAAGAAAAAAAAAATGCATTGCATACTTCAAGAAGATGTTAAGTTTACCAAATGGTGAAAGAATCACAAAGAAAGAGACATGAACACATGATCCACACCTTTATGAATTTTTTTTGACAAAAAACCATAAGAAATCTAGGAATTTGAAAGAGAAGAAAAAAGCCTTGAAGAAGAAAAGGTTGTTAAACTTTATTTGATACCAATCATCAAAGAAAGTGCCAACAATTGACATTGATACATATAGAAACAATATTAAAAGTTCAATAGTGCAAATGTCCATTGTAATGATTTGCACAAGTGGAGAAATGGCACAATGTGTATGGAAACCTTATAACTAGTCTACGGAACAACAACCCTAAATTTAAAAAGATTACCTATGCAATATATTTGGCACGTGTTGCAAAGATAAAAAAACAAACATACAAAAAGAGAAGGGGGAAAACAAAGGACTAAACTAAGCATTTCACAAGTAGAGATCTAAGGAAGAGCTCCAAACCTTAAAAAAAAATTCATATGATTTTTGAAAAAGAAAAAGATAGATTGAATCCTTTTCTTTGCTGTACCACAAAGAGCTTGTCAAAGATGTGTTGGTTTTGGAATGCTTTCAACTTGAGTTTGCGTTGTTGCATGCGTTTTTTGATGCTCCGCAAAAGTGAACTTTGTTGCGCATTAGGTCTTGCTTTCCATCCCTTGGCCTCTACCCCTTCTGTTCCCTTAAACTTTCTGGGACTTACTTTCATTTCTGCAATTATCTGAAAAATAAACACTTCACCAAAGGATTGTCAACAACCACTCCCAATGAAAATTTTATTTAGGGAAAACATATAGAGAATAGATTACAAAACAATAAACAATTTTTTAGATTGAAAAGTATGATTACATGGGGGGAATTTTTAATCATTACATTTGTTATGAGGACATTTCTTTGGCGCTTGTGATTCAAAGTGCGAGGTGTAGGTGGATCAAATAAGCCCATGTTTACTCTCCTTTGGCTCCATGTTCTCATCATTCCTTCACGTTGTTGTTGTTGTTGTTGCACCATTTGATAATTCTTGTCACTACTATCAATGGCTTGTTGATCTCCTTCCTCTTCCTTTTCCTCCTCCTTTTCCTTTGTCATTAAAATCACATTTTCTTTCAACCTTGCCATTATTTTTCTTATTTTTATTGGATTCAATGATTACTAAATTCAAAAAATCCTTATGACCCAATTTGATTCATCGCCTTCACTATGTTTGGATCATTGTTGCAACCCAAAATCTCCCAACAAAATGTTAAGGTCAATCCAAAGAAAGAATGTTCAATAAAAAATCTTTTTTCACTAAGGATGAAAATGTATAAATACATTGAATACATGTATAAATATTAGGTGTAAATAACATACCAAAATTGTATAAATGGTTATAAATGAATATTTTAAATGTATAAATGGATATAAATGCAAATTATAATTGTACAAATGGGTACAACTGCATATAAAAAAATGTAAATAGGTATAAATACATATAAGAACATATAAACGCAATCAAATAGAGAAATATACATAAAAGGGAACCCATATGAAAAGTTTTGAAAATGCTAGCTAGGTCTACTTTATTTTTGTTGTTTTTCCTTTTTGGAGTGTTTATGTTTTATGTTAGTCACATATTATTGTTGTATTTCAAGTGTTTGAATGTGTGTGCATGTTTTAATAGTTTATATATTCGTTCATCGCCTCTAGCCATAATTGTGTTAGTGTTATTGAATATATGGCATCAACGTGTTGTTAATTAGCAGGGCACTATTTAATGTAATGATCAAGGTAAAACAATAGAAACATTTCATGAAAACAAAATGTTTGTTCATGATTTCATTACATATAAATAAGGTTATGATCAATGTTGTATTGATATTTTTTTTTCACATACCAAAATGATACAAATATGTTCAATGCCCCTATTTAGTTAAGTCATGATTAGGGTTATAGATAACTAGAATTGTTCGAGGGTAAGATTTTTGTTTGGTATGAGTAATTTCATATTAAACATACCATGGTCCTAATCATGAGTATATCAATATTTAAATGGACATTAAGGGAATATGTACAATGGTATGATATTATGAATATACATCATTTTGCAATTAATAAAAAAAGGTTTAAAAGGTAACATATAATACCTCGGATCAAGCAAACTTTGCACATTTGTTCACTTTGAACATTCACAAAATGTTAAGATTTAAAAACATCCAACAAAAACAATTGCACATGAAACAACCTTGAATAGGATCCATGATTAATGTTACAATTATAAACTCTATAATGTTCTTCAAGTTGAAAACATGGAATGTCTTAATGTAATTATACCCACCCCTCCCAACTTAAACTTTTCACCTTTCAATACCGGTTTCACCAAAATATGAAAACTTGTATGTTTCAACATAGGTAGGTCCATGCCCAAAAACCTTAAGTACTATTAACAACCTAGTTATGAGTTTCAAAACATATCCAACATGTAGGTTCCTTGATACCCATACATCATACCGAACTTCAATAGTTGTGTGAAGTCCATATGTTATAACTTTTTTTCATTTGGGTGAAATTAAATTTATGTCATTTTAAATTACACAATATTCAAAGCATTTGTGAAGAACTTTAATGTGACATCATTAGAAGTACGAACCCTAGTATTCAAGAAAAGAATGTCAAATTGATGAAAATATATGCATTTGGTCATGTAGCACGTGGGAGTGACTTTCTTAAGCAATGAAATCAAAATATTATAATGACATGCAAGGTGGTGTCATATTTGTTACCATTGATAAAAGAGAGGAAATGAATATTTAGTGGTCCATAGGGTTAAATTACAAATGCACTATGATAGATCAATTTAGTGGTGGGTTAGTTGGGTAATTTGAATTGAATGCAAAACATGGAAATATATTCAATAATGAAACATAAGGGGTGAATGACCTTGTGTTAGTTAAATTACAATGTTTCATTTCATAGATGAAATGATCCAAGTTTCATGAAAGTTTCATAAATAGTAAATAAAATGCATTAATGCAACACATCTTAACTTTCAATCTATTGTGTTTTGAAGCTTTCCAAAGGAGGGACACAAACATGGGTGGAGGTGACACAAGGCTATAGGTTGCTTTCAAATTGTCTTAAAAATTTGTTGACATCATTACTTGATATTTTCTAAACAAGTTTTATCAAATAATTACTCCAAAATAAGGATAAAAATGTGCATGTATTGATTGTGTTTATGTGTGAATGATGATATGTTATGATACTTGAAATATAACATATTACCATACAACACAATCTTTTTTCCGAAACCAAAAATTCCTTTAAGAAAATTGATTTAGTTTCAATGAAAGATAGGCCTCACTCAACTTGTGAGTTAGTCTATGTTAACATTGACTATCAATGTGTGATAGTGCCTATGCAAGCCAAAAAGAATTGGGTTGAAAATAAGCTCAAAGCATGGCCAAGGTCTTAGAAAGTGAAAGACTTAGTATTTCAAATAAAAGGAAAAAAATGATAAGTAAAAATAATAAGATTCTTTAAAAGTTTGAATGTTGAAAATATGCTTTAAATATAAAATCATGTTAAGATTGAATGAAGTTCCTTTTACTAAAAAATGTTCAAACATGTTTAAAATTTTGATTTGCATGTTAAATTAAATTTGAATTTGTTAACTAATAATATCATATGGCATTTCCAAGATACCAAATAAGTTTCAAGCATTTGGAGTATGATTTGGATGGGCAATCATGTTTGGATTACATAAATTTATAAATAAATAATAAGATAATTAAGTCACATGTGCAAATTTGTTAGATTTTTCAAGATTATGGGTTTGAGAATTTTGGGGACATCAAATTAATGTCCTTTTTTAAAGAGGAAGATTAAAAAAAATCTTGGGAAGTTTGAATTTTTTCATTTCAAGATTATCTTGACAGATATTTACAAACCTTGAGTGAACCTTCTTTTAAAAGCTTTTGTATCAAATATGTGATGAATCTATAATGTGATCCAATTCCAAATTACAAATTGATGTTTAGTGCTTTATATTGTTTACATTCTATAAGTGAAACTTGATTTTTAAAATTTATTATTATGAAAGAAGTATGCTAGGTAAGACTTTATTTGGTAGCAAGGAACTAGGAATGTATCAAACATTAACACACATGTTTTGAACATATTGTAAAAAACCTTTATGTAAAAAAAACACATAGTTAATTTTTGACTTGATAATGAAAAACTAGGAATGTCTCAAAAGTTAGCAAACACATTGCAAAAGACATTTATGTAAGATGAACAATGTAAAATGTGCATTTAAATTGCAAATTTTGTTAGATACTAAGAAAATTAATTCCTTGTTTTGTACATTTATGCATCCTCCTAGTTCAAATAACAAGTGTCATTTTTTCACATGTTTCTCACCCAAAGGGTAAAAAGGTAAAATAAAGCCCTTTGAGTAGGGCATTTATCCTTTGTACTAAAAGGGAAGGATTTACAAAAATGTAATTGCCCTTCCTACATGTTAGAGTGTGTATTGTACAAGCCCACCTTGTTGGAAGGTTTTTCACAATTGAAAGTTTTTTTATTGAGGTTATTGTGATTTATTTAATCATGTTTAATTGGATAAATAATTGATTCGTTCAAAATTTGAGTTATTTTATGTTAGATGCTACTATTATTTTCTAGTTGGAAGTGTCCAATATTAACAAAATTTTTGACATTTTTTAATCATGAAAATTTTGATGCATTAAAAAAAACGTTTATTGAATGCCAATTGTTGAATATTGATCATCTAACATATCAAATATGTGTGTAATATTATACTTGACATCACAATTAAACAGTGAATTAAAATTTAAACATCAATGTTGATAAATACATCTTGTTAAATTTAAAGAAAATAATTGATTTCCATTGTTGTATATATATCATAAATTTATAGGCTTCATGCGTTCGTTCAAAATCCATGCAAAATTTATTATTTCATAGGTTCATATTGTTTAAACATGAATGTTGTGCATTTTTTAAACACAAAAATAGTGTGCATGACTTTTTTTGTGTAAACAAAACAAATAAACATACAACATTTGTATTTAAATAATAAGAACAGGCACATGATATTTGTGTTTAAACAATGCGAACGATATCAATGTTCAAATAATACAAATAAATGAATGACATTTGTGTTTATTCCATATGAACTTATGAAAAGTATATTTTGCAAGACTATTATTGCCAAATTGTGGCCCATGAAATTTGTGATGTATAAACATTTGACATGAACATTGAAAATATGCATATATTGGAATGTTGTGTGAAAATATTTAGCTTAATCTTAACATTTTTGAGAGTTCAAAAGATTTTTTGGGGGATTTTGAACCATGTGTTTTTTAGCAATTACAAATTTGTACTATAAAAAACTATTGAACCCACTCAAATTACACTACTTTAGAACATGGTGTTTTATGTTGTCTTTTGTGATTGAATTTTAGTTCAATGTTGACCCCAAATAAGATAATTGCACATTAAAAGATATTCAATCATTTAGGACAAGTACAAAATAATAATCATGCGAGCTTTGATAGAGTGACTAGTAACATTTATGTGGCATGCTTGTTTTGATTAAAAAACTAGTAACTATTAATTGATGTGGTTAACAAATTTGACTAAAACTAGCACACATGTTAGTTGGTGATTTCATGGCATAAGTATATATAAGTCAAATAACTATAATTTTAAAAATTATTTATTAATAAATTAATGTTCATAGGGATGTAAAATATAAGCCTAAGGAACTAGGTAAGGGCCCTAAGCATGTGCATAACTGGATAAAAACACATTACACTATACCAAAATTGGTAGCTCAAAGTCCACTTTTATAATCAAAATCTAGTGATTTTTAAGAAAAACATTTAAATGGTGCTGAAATTCTTTTCCATTTCCAAGTTCATACCACCATAATTTAAACCTTTTTTAAAAACCTTAAATATGGGCCTTGAAAAGTCAATTTAGATATCAAAATGGACTTACAAATTTGAAATTTTAAAATTTTTGAAAGATTTTTTCTTGCTTGATTTTTTCATTTTAAGTGTTATGGTACTTTAATGTGTGGTGGTAAAAAGTCGTAGGCTTAGTTTCCAACTCCACTAGAAGAAAAACTCCATAATGATAGTTTTTTTTGGAGTAGTTTGGACTAGGGACATTGGATGTACCATCCTTTATAAAGTCCACCTTGGATTGAACATTTATCATTTTGGTAGTTTTTTTTTTTTGGGTTTGAAAGATTAGAATGTAAGTTTCAAATTTTCATTTTACTTTTGCCAAGTTTCTTAAATAAATTGCATACAATGCAACAATATTTAACTCACCTAGAAAAAACTACCACTGGGACATCCAAAAATGTCCATTGTAACATGCTTTTACCCAACCTTCGTTCCACTAGGCACATAAGTCACTTGTTAGATTTGTCTAGGCACGTGGGCCACTTATAAAACCTCCCATAGGCATGTAACCATTTGCAGGTCTTAAAGGATCACCATGATGTCACAAGAGGGAGTTGCCTCACCTCCATTGTAACAAGCCAAAACATTAGCCATCCAACCATTAATTCACATGATGACTAATAATGTGATAACAAAAATGCAAACTCAATTTTTTTGGAATTTCACATGCATTAATCTTAAGTTAAACTTGGTTAAATTTTTCTAGATTTCACTATTTAAATTGAATTTGGCTAAACTTGGGTATTGTAGCTAAAATTGACTAAAATTGGGTAAAATTGGTTTAACCTGGTTAAATTAGGGTAGTTTAGATATAATTGGCTATTTTTGGGTAAAACTTGGGTATTTTAACTACACTTGGTTAAACTAAGCTAAACTAGGATATTTGAATTTTAAATGACTAATTTTGGCTAGACTTGGTTAAACCTGGGTATTTTAGCTAAACTTGGTTAAACTTGGTTTAAATTGGCTAAAATAATTTGAGCTTGGTGAAATTTAGCTAAATTAAAATAAATTGGTAAAACTTGGTGAAATTGGTTAAATTTAACTAAATTAGGGTAAATTGGCCAAATTTGTTTTAATTTGGTTAAACTAAGATAAATTGGTTAAATTAAAATACATTGGCCAAACTTGTTTAGTTTGGCTAAATTAAAGTGAATTGGTTAAAGTTGGCTAAATTCACTAAATTAGGGTAAATTGGCCAAACTTATTTTATTTTACTACATCAAGGTAATTTGGTTAAACTTAATTAAAATTGATTAAATTAAAATAAATTGGTTAAACTTCAGTAAATTAAGGTAAATTGGTTAAACTTGGTTAATTTTTGTTAAACTTGGTTAAACTTGATGAAAATAAAGTAAATTGGTTAAACTACGGTAAATTTGCTAAACTTGGTTAAAATTGTATAAACTAAAATAAATTGGATAAAATATGAAACTTTAATTAAGTTTGATTAAATTTGGATTTTTTGTTAGAATTTGGCTAATATTGGTTAAATTATAAACATAAATGGACATATTTGTCAAGTTTAGCCGATTAATTGTTCAATAATTTAATTTAACTAAGTTCATTTTAATTTAATCAATTAAAATTAAATTAAACCAATTTTAACCAAGTTTAATTATAATTTTTTAATTTAACCAATGTTAACCAAGTTAAACCAAGTTTGCTATATTTAAATAAATTACTATAATTTAGACAATTTTAGCCCAATTAAACCAATTTTAGCCAAGTTTAATCAAGTTTAAATAGTTAAGTTTAACCAAGTTTAATTTATGATTAATTTAAAGTTTAATTCAGACTACCTATCCATTATTTATTTACCTACCTACTTACTTACCTAAACCTACCTATTTACTTGGTATGTCATGTCATTTATAGCATGATTGAAATGAGCCACATTGAAATAGGCATTAACATCACGTTGCCATGCAACAAGCCACATCATTCATGGTGCATGACTAAAATTAATCAAATTAAAGTAAACAACAACACCACATTGGCAATGATTAAGACTAGTGATCAACATTTTAGTACGCACTAACACCATGTTGGCATGGTAAGGTCCATGTGTCAATGACATTGTCTCATTTGATTTAAATTATTATTTAATTTAGTCAAATTATATGTGCTTGCTTTGAGAGGGGGGCAAAATGGACAAAAAAATCCCTTATAGTCATTTCAAACTTGTAAACTCTACAACTTATTTTGTAATATTGTTATCACATATTCAAAGGACATTTGGGTTTTCAAAACTTTTCAATGATCATTTTGTTGAATGACATTTTCTTCTACTAATGTGTAAACTATATTGTGTTTAGTGAAATTAGGCAACTTGTTGTGTATTTTAAGTTTTGACTTTCAATATTAGTGTTAAACATGTATTTGATTTTGTTAAAATTTGACCTTTAAACTTAATGATTGTATTAAGATTTGTTTTAACTTCACCTTGGCACATTAATAATTTGTTCATTTTATTTGCAAGTTGGTGTCATGTATTTTTGCTTTTGTGTAGGAGGAAGCATCTTATAGGCTTAAGGATACAAGTTTGATTTGAATTTCAAACCAATATGTTTGCATTCTTTATTGTTCTTACATTAAACATCTCTCCAAAGCTCTAGGGGCATCTCCCATGGTGGTATTAATACAATAATATGCATATAATACTTTGGATAAAATAGAATTTTGATATATCGTGTGAAATAAAGTTTAGGCATGTAAATATGCTCATGATATTGTGATTTAAAAAAAGGTTGTAACAAAAATGACTACTTTTGATTACTCAATTATAATGATTAACCCAAATGGTGATGTAGCCCAAAATTATTTTTGGTTATCTTTTAATGTTTGTAGTGTGAAAAAGATGTTACTTGTCTCTATATAATTGTTGAAAACCAAACCGTATTTTGTTTTTTATCATTCACTAAAGTTGGATTTAATTTGTGCAAGTGATGACAACAATCATGCAAGTTACGAAGGAGTGAAATGCTTGGTTGTTTGTTTTTGTTTTTTTATTTTGCATGTGGTTGCAGTTGTGTTGGTGACAGAGCGAAATGCTTTGTTGATGGTGATAAGAAGTGAATCATTTAGAAGATAAACACCAAATTTTCTTCTACCATTGTTTAGATTTTTTTTTGCTAAGTAGGATGTTGTAGATGTTTTTGGAGTTTAGTGTTTATTTTTTATGATGGGCTAAATGCCCACATTGCGTGTAGTTTGTAGCTTTATTCAACTATCCTTCAAATTTCTATAACACATGCAAGAAGATGAACAATAATCTAAATATTATAGAGTCCATAGAGGCTCTCAATAGAATTGATGACGGGCTCAAGGGGATCATATGGTTGATTGTGTGTGGTTCTTTTTGCCCAATGTAATATACATGGGTTGTTTCATGTATTGATGTATGTAAAGGGGGGGGGGGGGGGTTTGA